>Ga0209502_10003182_pt1 | contig 13073 bp, 12 predicted proteins | sample ArcticOcean_MG_C_10_FD_187442 | JGI IMG/M metagenome (GOLD analysis project Ga0209502, IMG submission 187442) | Marine microbial communities from western Arctic Ocean - ArcticOcean_MG_CB11_90 (SPAdes) (version 2) | ecosystem: Environmental > Aquatic > Marine > Oceanic | place: Arctic Ocean...
CAGTCCACTCGCCAGCTGGGATAATAATCCCTGCATTTGCAACTGAAGCTGAAGCCAATACTGCAGCGGCTACCGCTAGTTTAATTTTGTTATTCATATGTTTCTCCTTGTTGTTTTAAAGTTGCCCCAAAATAAAATAGAGCTTCTTATGTACTTCCTAAAAGTTACATTTAAGTAATGATTTAGAAATTACAGCTATTATCTCTAATGTAGAGGCATAAAAGCAAGGACTTTGTTGAATATTTACTACAAATGGATAGTTTTGTTGCATATTTGCCACAAAAGTCTTGAGCGCCGGTTTTTGCAATAAGTTTAGTGCGTACGAAGAGCAACTTATTTAAGTTAATTTTTTGTGAGTTTGAATTGCAAAACGATCTGTCATCCCGGCAATATAATCTGCTACTTTTCTTGGAACATCTTTTTCGGCCTTAAAATCGCTTCCTCTAATTAAAGAAATATCATTTAAAAATATATTAAAAAGATCTTTAATAATTTTTTCAGCATTTTGTGTCATCTCAATCACATGAGGATGAAGGTAAAGTGAAGACCTTAAAAACTGCTTTAACTCAGTTTGCTTCTGATTTGTTAATTTAGATAATCCAACTATTGGCGGAAGTTTTCTAACATCCTGAAATGTTAAGGGGTTATATGAACAAAGATTAGCTTTAGTAAAATGACAGAGATCAGTTATAAGTTCATGAATCATCCTGCGAAGGATTTCATGCAACAACCGACGCTCATCAATAGACGAATATTTTTTTTTGAGCGGTTCAGCAACTTCTTGAAAAAATGGGATTTCCATCAACGCTTTAAATGAAACCAATCCAGATCTATATCCATCATCAATATCATGATGATTGTAAGCAATCTCATCTGCATAATTAACTAATTGAGCCTCTAATGATGGCTGCGTTTTTTTAATAAAACGTTCTCCAACATCCCCCACAAATTTTGCATTTTTCATTGAGCAATGTTTCAAAATTCCCTCTCGAGTTTCAAAGGTAAGGTTAAGACCATCAAAATCAGCATAGCGCTGTTCAAGCTGATCAACTACCCTCAATGATTGAAGGTTATGTTCAAATCCACCAAAGCTTCTCATGCAGTCATTTAAAGCATCTTGACCCGCATGCCCAAAAGGCGTGTGACCTAAATCATGAGCAAGTGCGATAGCTTCCGTTAAGTCTTCATGACAACCGATTGTTCTTGCTATACCCCTAGAAATTTGTGAGACCTCAATTGAATGAGTGAGTCGCGTTCTAAACATGTCCCCCTCGTGATTAACAAATACTTGGGTCTTATATTCTAACCGCCTAAAAGCAGCAGAATGAATAATACGATCTCGATCTCTTTGGAAGTCATTCCTTAGGGAAGACTTAGTTTCTATAAATTTTCTTCCAAGTGTTTTTTTGGGGTTTGAAGCGTATACTTTCAATGCCATTTAAAATTACCTTTATTTAACTAGTCCATCAATCAAAAGTCTTTTTTTGGAGAACCTGTTTAAGTTTTTCAAAATTATAGTCTTTAGTCAAAATAGAGACGCCAATTTTTTTTAGTAAAACCAAGTAAATATCATTATTTTTTGTTTTTTTATCACGGCGCATTAATTCTAAGAATTTCTCAATAGAAATATTTGGCGGATTTACAGGAAGTCCAGATTTTTTTAAAATTGCTACTATCCGAACAACATCCTTTTCAGTCAGCCAACCCATATGAAGTGATAATGTTACAGACATAACTGTTCCAGCAGCAACTGCTTCGCCATGTAACCAATTTCCATAGCCCACAGCTGATTCAATAGCATGACCAAAGGTGTGTCCTAAATTCAGTATCGCTCTAATACCGACCTCAAACTCGTCGGCCTCTACAATTTCAGATTTATTTTGGCAAGACCTAATAATCGCTTCCATTAACAAATCAGGAGACTTGCTTATCAAGCCCTCAATGTTAGCTTCGAGCCACTCAAAAAACTCATAATCTCTTATTAATCCATATTTTATGACTTCAGCCATCCCTGCTGATAACTCATTTTGTGGCAGGGTACTTAAAAAACTAACATCAGTAAGAACGCACTTTGGTTGCTTAAAAGCCCCAATTAAGTTTTTTCCTAAAGAATGATTTATACCTGTCTTTCCCCCGACAGAAGAATCAACTTGTGACAGAAGAGTGGTTGGAATTTGTATAAAATCTACACCCCTCATAAATGTGGCAGATGCATATCCGGTAATATCGCCAATTACACCTCCTCCCAAGGCTACGAGAGTAGTGTTTCTATCGGCATTATTATTAAGCAATTGATCATAAATTAAAGTTAATGACTCTTGGTTTTTAAAGGCCTCGCCGTCTGGTAGGATAATTTTTATTAAATCTTTTCCATCTAATAGATTGCAAACTTTCTCTAAATAAAGTTTACCTACCGTTTGATTGGTAATAACAGCAACTCTTTGGCCAGGTAAATGCTTACAAAGTAACTCTTTCTGATCAAATAAATTTTGTCCTACATATATAGGGTAACTTCTGTTTCCTAAGCTAATATTAATCGTTTTCATATTTTGAAGCCAGTATCCTTATTTCTTTTTCAATTTGATATGCTTTTTTATTTTTTGTATTAACTTCATAATCAGCAATTGAAGTATACAAAGGGTCTCTTGTTTTAAACAACTTCTTCAAGGTAGGGATAATTTCCGTACCCTGAAGCAGGGGTCTGGATTTATCGTTCTCCATCCTTTTAGCCAAATTTTCATAATCTGCTTTTAAGTAAATTACCACTCCATTAGAAGAAAGTAATTCTCTATTTTTTGAAGATAAAATAACCCCGCCACCAGTAGCTAAAATAATATTTTTCTTAGCAACTAAATCTTTTAACACGTTAGATTCTCTTTCCCGAAAGCCACTTTCGCCTTCATATTCAAATATCAAAGGAACCTTTACGCCAAGTCGCTCCTCGATTACCTGATCGCTATCAAAAAAAAGTTTATCTAGTCTTTTAGATAATAGCTTTCCAATTGTTGTTTTTCCAGAACCCATTAAGCCTATTAAAAATATGTTATTTACATTCATTTAAAACTTTGAGCCAAATTTTTAAGTTAGTAAAAAATTAAAATATTAGCTACTATTATTAATTAAGACTCTATAATAAACGTTTAAATTAAAATTTAAATTATAAATTTATTAAACATACGTGTTCTCACTAATCAAAAACTATTTTTTTATTTTTTTACTGGCTTTTCTGTCCATGGTTTCTATAATATTTTTTATAGTTGCTCTCATTTACCCCACCCTTCCAAACATAGATCATCTTGACGTATATAGGCCTAAACAGCCCTTGCAAGTTTTCTCATATGAGGGCTACCTTATCCAAGAATTTGGTGAAGAAAGGAGAGATTTTGTTTCTATAAAAGAAGTCCCCCAAAAAATGATTAACGCACTTCTATCAATTGAAGATAGAAGGTTTTTTGAGCACCCTGGCTTCGATACGATTGGTTTTTTTAGGGCTGCAATTAGAAACCTCAGCGGTCAAAGTAATGAGGGTGCCAGTACTATAACAATGCAGGTTGCTCGAAATTTTTTCCTCTCTTCAGAAAGAACCCTCAAACGTAAAATAAATGAAATTCTACTGGCAATTAAAATCGAAAGAAAGCTACAAAAAGAAGAAATCCTGGAGCTTTATATAAACCAAATTTACTTAGGGCAAAGATCATTCGGGTTTGCTGCAGCGGCAAACACCTACTTTAATAAGCCTCTTGAGGATTTGAATCTCGCAGAAATTGCACTTTTAGCTGGGTTACCAAAAGCCCCTAGTAGATATAATCCCCTAGTAAACCCTGATTTAGCAATCAAAAGGCAGCAATCTGTCCTAAATAGTATGCTAAGGCATGGCTTTATCGATAAAACAACATATATACTAGCTATTGATCAGCCTATAGGCCTGGTTGAAAATCTTTCAAAGTCCGAACTAAAAGCTAACTATGTAGCTGAAATGGTAAGAAAAACATTGTATGAAGAATTTGGAAACAATGTCTACACGAGTGGGTTAAAAGTCTATACGACCATTCGTAAAAAAAATCAGCGTGCAGCCAACCGAGCAGTTCAAAATGGAATAATTAACTATATGAATCGTCATGATTTAAGGCCTCCTGAAGGCTATGTTGAGTTGAGTGTAAAGGATTTTAAGGATGAGAAAGAAAAAAATATTTATTTAAACCAGCAGTTAAGATTATATCCAACCTATGATCAATTTATACCCGGGGTTGTTCTTAAAACACAACCGCTTAAATTAGAGGCTTACCTTAAAAACGGAAAGAAAATTAACGTCTACAAAAATGGTTTGAAGTTGTTAAAAAAAGATTTAAATCTCGAGGTTGAAGGTGAGCGTTTAATAAAGCCCGGATCAATCTTAAGGTTCATAAAAAAAAATAATGCTTGGATAGCTACTCAACTTCCAGAAGTCGAGAGTGCTTTAGTATCCGTAGACCCTCAAACAGGTGCTGTACTTGCTTTGGTAGGTGGATTTAATTTTTATCGAAATAAATACAACCATATTACTCAGGCCCAAAGGCAGCCGGGTTCTATATTTAAACCATTTATCTACTCTGCTGCACTAGAAAAAGGTATTACCCCAGCTACTTTGGTAAACGATGCTTCCATTTATATTACAGCAGACGAATTAGGCTCAAATGAAAACTGGGAGCCACAAAATTATGATAATAAATTTTCAGGTGCTATCAGGCTCAGAGAGGGCTTAGCTAAATCAAAAAATTTAGTTGCCATTAGAGTACTCAAACATATTGGGCCCAAATATGCTCTTGACTATATTTCAAAATTTGGGTTTGATCCAAAAAAACATAAACCATACTTATCCATGGCACTTGGGGTTGGAGAGGTTAGTGCTCTGGAAATGGTATCAGCCTACGGTGTTTTTGCTAATGGAGGCTATCTTAAGAAACCATATTATATAGATAGAATAATTGATGCAAAAGGTAGAAAGGTAAAACTACGTTCATCTTTAATGAATGAAGAAACTCCTAGAGTTATTGATCCTAGAAATGCTTTCATCATGCATGATTTACTAAAAGAAGTTATTAAAACTGGGACAGCGCGACGCGCAAAAAATTTAAAAAGATCAGACGTTGCTGGCAAAACTGGAACAACTAACGACCTTTTAGATGCTTGGTTTGCTGGATTTAATCCTGATATTGTCACGGTAACCTGGATGGGATATGATCAACCGAAACCTTTAGGGAAGCATGAAACTGGTTCTCGAGCTGCTCTACCTATTTGGATTGATTATATGCGGCCAATATTAGATGATTACCCTATAAAGGGAATGAGTGAGCCTGATGGAATAATCCCTCTTAAAATTAATAAAAAAAACGGAATGCTTTCAAAAGAAAATGAGGATGGAATATACGAGTATTTTTACGAGGAATACACGCCATCAAGTAATGCCTACTTTCTTATAAATTAAATAGCTATGGTAGATTTTTTAAAGACCTCTAGGTTATCAATTGCTCACAAAGCAGCCGAAATAATTATGGAAGAAGGTATCACAGATTATCTATTTGCTAAAAAAAAAGCCGCTAAGTATTTAGGCTGCATTAATAACCAGTCATTACCATCAAATAAACAAATAGATGAAGCCATTAAAGAATACCAAGGTATCTACCTAGATGAAGCAAGTCCTGAACTTTTAGAGAAAATTAAAATTGAAGCATTAATTACAATGAAAATCTTTAAGGATTTTAATCCCCATCTCTCTGGTCATCTTTTAGATGGGGTTATCCCCAGGTACCCCAAAATACAAATTAACTTATTCTCCGATAATCTTAAAGAAATTGAATATGTATTACTTAATGAAAATATACCTTTTGAATTTAACGAAAAAACTAGAGTAGAAAAATTAACCAAAAAGAAATCTATAAGGCAAGTGCCTGTAATTTATTTAGAAGGTAAAAACTTTCCTGTTGAGATCAAAGTATATGCTGAAAACGATATCTTTAAATTCAAAAAACAATTAATAAAAGACCGGGGTATAAGCATAGGAAAAATTATTGAATCTTAAATTTTTTCATTTCCCTTGCTATATCGAGAGCAAAATAAGTCAATATTCCATCAGCTCCTGCTCTTTTGAAAGCAATTAATGACTCTAAAATTATACTTTTCTCATCGAGCCACTCTTTTTCTGCTGCTGCCTTTATCATCGCAAACTCCCCACTAACCTGGTAAACAAAAGTTGGTTTTTCAAATGTTTTCTTAACACGATAAATAATATCAAGATAAGGCATTCCGGGCTTAATCATAACCATATCTGCCCCTTCATTTAAATCTAAACCTACTTCATGTAAAGCCTCATCACTGTTCGCAGGGTCCATTTGATAAGTTTCTTTTGAAGACTCGCCTAATTGTTCCGCTGAGCCGACAGCCTCTCTAAATGGACCATAAAAAGCAGATGCATATTTTGCTGAGTAGGCTAAAATCTTTACATTAATTAATTTATTTTCTTCTAAAACCTTTCTAATCTCTCCCACTCTTCCGTCCATCATATCTGAGGGAGCGACTATGTCTGCTCCGGCCCTTGCATGACTTAATGCTTGCTTTGCTAATATTTGAACAGTTTCATCATTGAGAATATTTCCAGCTTCATCAGTAAGCCCATCCTGACCATTTTTAGTATACGGATCTAACGCAACATCTGTAATTACGCCCAGATGTGGAACCGATTTTTTAAGAGCACGGACAGTTCTCTGAATTAAACCTTCTTCGTTAAAAGACTCAGATGCATCATCAGATTTAAGATTTTTTTCAATATATGGAAAGAGTGCGATTGCAGGAATTCCTAAATCAAAACATTCTTTAGCTTCTTTAATTAGCTCATCAATACTCAACCTATGTATTCCTGGCATTGAAATTATCTCCTGCCGAATATTTGATCCCTCCAAAACAAACATAGGGTATATAAGATGACTGACAGTTAAGTTATTTTCTCTCATAAGTCTTCGAGAAAACTCACTGTCCCTCATTCTTCTTGGTCTTTTAGCTATAGCCATAATTATATTTACTAACTTTAATTAAACAGTTTCTCTAATGACTTTCCAGGATCATCATCTCTCATAAAAGCTTCGCCCACAAGGAAAGTGAAAATATTATTATGATTCATTAACCCAACATCTTCTAAACTAAATATCCCAGATTCAGTTATTGGGATACGATTTTTGTCGTTGAGAATATGTTGCACTAATCTAACAGATGTCTCCAAAGATACTTCAAAGGTTTTTAGGTTACGATTATTTATCCCAATCAATGGTGTATCAAGCTTAAGAGCTAAATCTAATTCTTCTTGATTGTGAGCCTCTACCAACACAGCCATGTTTAATGAATGTGCTATTTCCTCTAACTCTTTCATCTTTTCATATTCTAGGGCAGCGACAATTAATAAAATACAATCAGCTCCAAGAGCTCTAGATTCATATATTTGATAAGGATCAATTATGAAATCTTTTCTCAAAATAGGTAAATTTGTCTCACTTTTAACTTGCATTAGAAACTTAGGGTCACCCATAAAATAATCTTTGTCTGTAAGAATAGAAAGGCACGTAGCACCTGCACTTTCATACGACTTGGCAATTGCAATTGGGTCAAAATTACTTCTAATAATGCCCTTTGATGGGCTAGCCTTTTTAATTTCAGCAATGACTGCAGAATGTTTTTTTTGATGTTTTTTTTGTATCGCTTCGATAAAATTTCTTGGTTTACTGGTTTTTGTAATTATTGATTTAAGGTCATCCAACGTTAGTATAATTTTTGATTCTTCAATCTCATTTTTTTTTGTAAATAAAATCTTGTCTAAAATATCAGACATTGGATGCCTCAATTAATTGATTTAATTTATTTAAAGCCTTCCCGTCGTCGATTTTTTCTTGTGCCATTAAAATGCCAGTATTTATATCTTTGGTTAAACCACTGACGTAAATCGCAGCGCCTGCATTTAAAACAGCTATATCTCTTGCTACCGAGGAATTTCCAGCTAAAATATCAAGAATAATATCCTTTGAATGCTCTGAATCTGTGACAATAATATCTTCAAGATTACCTTTCTTTAATCCAAATAAAGAGGGATCTACTGTGTACTCTGAAATTTTATTATTTTTTAGTTCAGCAATAAATGTTTTTCCTGTTATAGAAATTTCATCCATACCATCTTCGCCATGAACCACAACTACATGTTTGCTTCCAAGTTTTTGCAACACTTTTGCAAACACAATAGTTAATTTTTTGTCAGAAACACCAACTAATTGACACTTTGCTGAAGCAGGATTGGTAAGTGGCCCAAGAATATTAAATATGGTTTTGATGGCTAATTCTTTCCTAACAGGGGCTACAAACTTCATCGCAGGATGATAGTTAGGTGCGAACATAAAGCCAATACCGATGCCATCCACTAGTTTTCCCAATTCCTCATGATTTAAATTCACATTAACCCCTAAGGTTTCCAAAACATCTGCACTACCACATTTTGATGATACTGACCTGCCGCCATGCTTCGCAACTCTTGCTCCTGCTGCAGATGAAATAATTGCACTTACAGTTGAGACATTAAAAGTCTGCAAACTATCGCCCCCAGTCCCACAGGTATCAATTAAATGATTAGAATTATCAAGATACACTTGGTTTGAATGCTTCCTCATAATTAAAGCTGCAGAAGTAATTTCATCAATCGTGTGACCCTTAATTTCCATCGCAACGATACAGCTAGCAATTTGAGCGGATGTTAATTTGCCAGTCATTATAAGTTCCATTAATGACTCCATATCTGATACAGATAAATTTTTGCCATCAAGCAAATTGTTTAAACAGTTTTTAAATTGATTAGTCATTATTTTGTATAAAATTTCTTAATAAATCATGTCCGTGTTCACTCAATATAGATTCAGGGTGGAACTGAACCCCTTCTATCGGTAGAGTTTTATGTTTAATTCCCATTATTTCCTCGTCATCTGTCCAAGCGGTAATATCAAAACAATCCGGGCAACTTATTTTTTCTACAACCAAAGAGTGGTAGCGCGTAGCGGTAAAAGGATTTTTTAATTCCTTGAAAACTCCTTGGTTGTTATGATTAATTAAAGAGGTTTTACCATGCATTATAGTTTTTGCATGGACAATTTTTCCTCCAAACGCTTGACCTATAGATTGATGGCCTAAGCATACTCCTAGAATTGGTATCTTACCTTTAAATTGATTAACGACCTCTATCGAGATTCCAGCTTGATCGGGTCTACAGGGGCCAGGGGAGATTACTATATGCTTTGGCTTAAGTTCCTTAATTTCATTAATTGTAATTTGATCGTTTCTATAAACCTTAACTATCTCCCCAAGTTCAGAAAAGTACTGAACAAGATTGTATGTAAAGGAATCATAATTATCTAACATTAATATCATATCTTTTACTCTGCTGTTCCTGATTTCACTATTTCTGAAGCCTTTAAAATAGCTTTAGCTTTATTTTGAGTTTCCACCCATTCATTTAATGGAATAGAGTCAGCAACTATACCTGCTCCAGCTTGAACGTATAGTGTTTTATCTTTAATAACAGCAGTCCTTATCGCAATAGCAACATTCATATCACCATCAAAACCTAGATACCCAACTGCTCCAGAATAAACTCCTCTTTTTGTAACTTCTAATTCATTAATAATTTCCATCGCCCTTACTTTAGGCGCTCCACTTACTGTCCCAGCAGGAAATGTGGCCTTCAGAACATCTATTGCAGATAATTTATCATTGAGAGTACCTTCTACATTAGAGACGATGTGCATTACATGAGAATATTTTTCTATTATCATTTTATCAGTAACTTTTACAGTAGCAGTTTTAGAAACCCTACCAATATCATTTCTCCCGAGGTCCATTAACTGAACATGTTCTGCAATTTCTTTTGGGTCTGCTAAAAGTTCTTTTTCATATTGCATATCTTCATCCTCATTTTTCCCCCTAGGACGGGTGCCAGCAATTGGTCTGACTGTGACCTTATCGTCAACCAATGTAACTAAAATTTCAGGAGACGCCCCTACAACGAAATGATCATCCATATGGTAAAAAAACATATAAGGAGATGGATTAAGGTCTCTCAAAGCCGCATATAAAGACAATGGGTTTGACTCAAAAGACTCACTCATTCTTTGTGAAATAACCACCTGCATAATGTCGCCATCAAAAATATATTCTTTAGCTTTTTCTACCGCTAGTTTAAATTTACTTTCCCCAAATTCAGAAGAAGCTCCAGACTGAGAATCTTTAGAAAACTCCAATTCATCATGTGGCGAAGGAAATGGTGAGGGACCCGATTGCAGTTCCTTAATAAGTGCCTGTAATTTTTTAAGTCCCAAATCATAAGCATCATCTTCCGCTGGATCGATATAATTAATAATAAATAATTTTCCAGATACGTTATCAAAAACAACCACCTCATCTGAAAGCATCAAAAGAATATCTGGTAGATTTAACTTATCCTCAAGAAAATCTTTACTTAACTTTGGCTCAATATACTGAATAGTTTCATACCCAAAATACCCAGCTAAACCACCAGAGTATCTAGGTAAATCAAGATTATCCGGAATCCTAAAATCACTCATAAATTTGTCAATAAAATCTAAAGGGTTTTGATTATCTATTTCTTTTATTACTTTTTCCCCCTCTATCACTAAAATTTTAAGCTTATTAACTTGAATTCTTAATTTAGCAGGAAGTCCGATAATTGAATAACGACCATATTGATCTCCACCCTCAACAGATTCAAGTAAATAACTAAATGGCTGATTCGCTAATTTTGAGTAAACAGATAAGGGTGTATCTAAATCTGCAAAACTTTCTAGTACCAATGGAATTCTATTGCATCCTTGGCTTTTATAATCTTCAAATTGCTTTTTAGTTATGGTTGAGAACATAATTAGTTGACAACAGGGCTAAGATCTAGCAAATTTGAAATTGCTAAATCAACTTTTTTTGAAATAATCGATTCGCCATACTGATAGCCGTAGGGGACAGTAACTACAAAGGTACCTGCTGCATAACCAGCATTAATATCATTACATGAGTCTCCTACCATAATTACTTCACTAGGCTTTAATTTTAAAATATCACATCCGTATTGCAACGGCATTGGGTCTGGTTTCATTCTAGTCACAGTATCTCCTGAAACAATCAAATCTAAATAAGAGGATAATCCAGACTTTTTCAGTAAAGCCTTAGTATAAATTTCTGGTTTGTTTGTTACACAGGCTAATAAAATTCCCTTACTTCTAAGTTTTTTAAGCGTATCTTCAGCGCCCTCATATATTTTACTTTCTGCAGCATTCATTATGTAATGTTTTTTAAATAGACTATCACCTTCTTCAAAATAAACATCAGGACTCTTACCGGAGGAGAGCCCAATAGATTTTTTTATTAAATTTTCTGCCCCCCTACCTATAAAATTTTTAATAGATTCCTCTTCTAACTCTCCAAGAGACATGTCATTAAGCATCGCATTGATTGCAACAATTAATTCAGGAGCAGTGTCAAATAACGTACCGTCTAAATCAAAAAAAATTCCTTTAATATTAACAAAATTTTTCAAACTAATCTTTCGACAAAGAGGCTCTAAGTGCCTTAAGAATAGTATCGTAATGGTTTGGATCATCATCTTTGCCTGATCCAAAAATTGCTGACCCTGCAACAAAGGTATCGGCACCGGCTTTAGCTATCTCAGATATATTGTCTACATTAACCCCACCATCAACTTCTAGCCACACCTCTCTTCCTGATTTTTCCATGTAGGCATCAATTTTTTTTCTTGCCAACCTTAATTTATTTAATGTTTCTGGAATGAATTTTTGACCTCCAAAACCTGGATTTACAGACATCAATAAGACCATATCAACCTTATCCATTACGTGATCAAGATAATGTAATGGGGTTGCAGGATTAAAAACTAGGCCAGACTTACACCCGGAGTCTCTTACTAAAGACAAACTTCTATCAATATGATCTGAGGCCTCAGGATGAAATGTAATTATATTTGCTCCCGCTTTTGCAAAATCTGGAATGATTCTATCAACCGGTTTTACCATTAAATGTACATCTATTATTGCATCTGTAACAGGTCGAATAGCATTGCAAACTAGTGGCCCAATAGTTAAATTAGGAACATAATGATTATCCATTACATCAAAATGAACAATATCTGCTCCAGAAGCAATAACATTAGTAATTTCCTCCCCTAATTTTGCAAAATTAGCAGAAAGAATACTTGGTGCGATCCTAAAAGTTTTTTCCATAAAGCTATAAGTCCCGAATTAAATTGATTAAAAATATTGTAATATACTCATTTTACCCTTTTTTGATTAACAATATAAAGCCACATGACTGAATATACATTATGGAACTAAATCTAATTGGATTAAACCACAAAACGGCGCCTCTAGGTATAAGAGAGAAATTTGTCTTTTCGTCTGATCTAATTAGTCATGCACTCCTTGATTTAAAGAAAAACACTGGCTCTAAAGCAGTGATTTTATCAACATGTAATAGAACGGAAATATATTTTCTTTCGACGAAGGTAGATAAAGTTTGTAAATGGTTGGCTGACTTTCATCAAGTTAAACTATCTCAATTAAAAAAACATTTATATATTTATAAAAATAAAGAAGTTATTATTCATTCTTATCGAGTAGCGGCAGGTCTTGACAGTATGATCTTAGGGGAAACACAAATTCTTGGTCAAATGAAACAAGCTTCCAAAATTGCTAATTTTGCAGGAACACAAGGGAAATTTTTAGACGCCTTTTTCCAAAAATCTTTTCAATCAGCTAAAGAGGTTAGGACCAAAACTGAAATTGGTTCAAGTACGACAACAATCGCCTCAACCATTCTGAAGATATCAAAAAGAATATTCGGGAAAATTGAGAAAACTCGAATATTATTTATTGGTGCAAGCGATATGGCTGAAATGTGTGCTAAATATTTTAATAAACACAACCCTCAAAAAATTTCAATCGCAAACAGATCCATTCAAAATGGTCGAGCAATGGCAAAAAAAATAA
>Ga0209502_10003189_pt1 | contig 13061 bp, 10 predicted proteins | sample ArcticOcean_MG_C_10_FD_187442 | JGI IMG/M metagenome (GOLD analysis project Ga0209502, IMG submission 187442) | Marine microbial communities from western Arctic Ocean - ArcticOcean_MG_CB11_90 (SPAdes) (version 2) | ecosystem: Environmental > Aquatic > Marine > Oceanic | place: Arctic Ocean...
TAATATTAGATTGCTTCCTACAACAGGTATGACCTTACCTTTTTTAAGTTATGGAGGCTCATCGATTGTAGGTGTATCAATATTATCAGGAATAATATTAAATTTAACAAAAAGAAAAATTGATTAAATGACACAAAGAGTTTTAATTAGCACAGGTGGATCAGGTGGTCATGTTGTGCCTGCAACTATATTATATGATCATCTAAAAGATCTATTTCATGTATCTATGTCGACAGACTATAGAGGTTTGAAGTTTCTAGATCAAAATAAATATAACATAGAAATATTTAATATAAACCCGATATCAAAAAATATTTTTTTATTACCATTTCAATTCTTTTTCATAATTTACTTGATTATAAAATCAATTTTTTTTTTAAAAAAAAGAAAAGTAGATATGTTAATTTCAACGGGTGGCTACATGTCCCTACCTTTGTGTTTAGCATCAAAAATTCTAAATATTAAACTCTTTTTATTTGAACCAAATATGGTGCTAGGAAGATCAAATAAACTTTTTATTCAATCTTGTGAAAAAATTTTTTGCTACTCTGGCAAGATTAAAAATTTTCCAATTAAATATATAAATAAGATCACTGTGATTCCAGCATTACTAAGAAAAAAATTTTATGATGTTAAAAAAGCTGACAGTATCAACGGGTATATTAACTTGTTAGTTGTAGGGGGCAGTCAAGGAGCAGAGGTATTTGATACGTTGATTAAAACTTTAATACTCGAATTATCAAAAAGATATAAATTAAAAATCTATCAACAAACCAATTTAATTAACTTTAAAGAATTAAAAATATTTTATAAAGATAATAATATAAATCATGAACTATTTGACTTTCATGAAGATATTTCAAACTTTATGAGTAAATCTAATATATGTCTCACTAGAGCGGGTGCTTCAACATTAGCGGAGTTAGTTTTCTTAAATTTACCTTGTATGGCAATACCATTACCCAATTCAAAAGATAACCATCAATTTGAAAATGCTTTTTTTTATAACAAAATTGGTTGTAATTGGATTTTAAATCAAAATGAAACTAATGACGAAATTGTATTAAATAAATTAGTTAATATTATAGACAACAAAGATGAGTACTTAGCTAAAAAAATAAATATGAAAAATTTTAGCTATCAAAATACATGGAATAATATAAATCAGAAAATTATAGCTGTTATTAATGAAAATAGAATTAGCAAAAACTGAAATTATACATTTTATTGGTATAGGTGGAATTGGTATGAGCGGTCTTGCGCTTATAATGAAAAGTATGGGTTTTAATGTTCAGGGTAGTGATGTTCTTATTGGAAAAAATATTGAAAGATTAAAGAAAGATAAAATTAAAGTTAACATTAAACATAACAAAAAAAATATAAAGAGTGCCACTATTGTAGTCATTTCATCGGCTATTAAAAAAAATAACCAAGAATTAATTGAAGCTAAAAAAAAAAATCTCCCCATTTATAAACGTGGAGAAATGTTAGCAAATATAGTTTCATTAACTAAAAATATTGTTGTTACAGGATCTCATGGCAAAACTACAACTACATCCTTATTGGCTGCAATATTTTCAAAGACAAAATTAGATCCTACTATAATAAATGGTGGAGTTCTAAACGCAATTAGAAGTTCAGCTAAACTCGGAAAAAGTGATTGGTGCATATTAGAAGCCGATGAATCAGATGGTAGCTTTATTCATGTGCCACCAACTTATTCTATTGTTACAAATATAGATCGTGAACACATGGATTACTATAATTCAATAAATGATCTTAAAAATTTATTTATAAAGTTTATTAATAAAGTCCCATCTTTTGGAAAATCATTTATTTGTGTTGATGATAAAAATAATAACGATTTATTAAAAAAGATAAAAATAAAAAACTTCTACACATATGGAATAAATTTGAAATCACAATTTCGTATTAAAAATATTAAACAAGCAAAAGAGTTTTCAGAGTATGATCTAGAAATTAATTTACCTGGTAAAAAAAATACAATTATTAAAAAAATTAGAATACCTCTTTTAGGAATTCACAATATACGAAACTCGACTGCTGCTGCTGCAGTGGCCTTAACAATTGGAATTTCTAAAAATATTATTAAAAGAGGATTGAAGGAATTCAAGGGTGTTCAAAGAAGATTTAATAAAATATTTACTTATAGAGAAACTAATTTTTATGATGACTACGCTCATCATCCAACAGAAATCAAAGAAGTCTTAAATGGTGTTAGGGCTGCTTATAAAAAAGAGGAAATTATATGTATATTCCAACCACACAGAATATCTAGATTAAAAGATCTCAAAAAAGAATTTAGCTTTTCATTTAAAAAAGCCGATACAATAATTTTATGTCCAATTTACACAGCTGGTGAAAAAATGAAATTAGGATTTAATTACAACAGTTTTGCAAAAGAAATTATTAAAAATTCAAAAGTCAAACTATTTATGGTTGATGACAAATACAAATTAGCAAAATTTATAAAGAGTAATATCTATGGAAAAAAAATAGTTGTTGGTATGGGTGCGGGTACCATTTCAGCATGGATGAAAGAATTGCCAAGTTTAATATGATGGTATCAGAAGAATTAATAAAATTTTCAAAAGAAGTTAGTAGTAAAATTTATTTTGATTATGATTTAAAAAAAAGTAATTGGTTTAATATTGGCGGTAAAACTAAAATTTACTTTAAACCGGACAATTTACCAGACTTGATCTTGTTTTTAAAAAAATTTGGAAATAAAGAAAAAATTCATATTTTAGGTGCAGGATCAAATACACTTATAAGTGACAATACATTTGATGGTGCAGTTATTAAATTAGGAAAAAATTTTTCTAATATTTCAATATTACCCAATGGCATAATAGTTGCTGGTAGCGCCTGTCTTGATAAAAAATTATCAGATTTTGCTTTAGAAAATGAAGTAGGAAACTTTGAGTTTTTAGCATGTATACCTGGAACTGTTGGTGGTGGACTAAAGATGAATGCAGGATGTTTTAATAAGGAATTTAAAGATATATTAATTTCAATACAAGCAATTGATAAAGAAGGTAGAGTTTTGACAATACCAGCAAATAAAATTATTTTTAAATATAGAAAAAATGATTTACCAAATAATCTAATATTTTTAAGTGCATCTTTCAAAGGTCAGAAAAAAAATAAAGATAAAATTCAAAAGGAAGTTTTTGAATTAAAAAGTAGAAAAGATAGTACTCAACCAACAAAAGTTAAGACAAGTGGTAGTACGTTTAAAAATCCGATTAATCAAACTGATAAAAAAGTTTGGGAACTTATTAAAGAATCGGTGCAATTAGATACAAGTTTCGGAGATGCTTACATCTCAGATAAACATTGTAATTTCTTTGTAAACAAAAATAATGCAAGCTTTGATGATATGAATAAATTGATAAAATTTGTTCAAAACGCAGTTCAAAAAAAAACAGGTATTAAGTTAGAAAAAGAAATTAAAATACTGGAATAATTATGAAAAAAAAAATTTTAGTACTTTGTGGAGGGATATCAAAGGAAAGGTTAATAAGTTTAGAAACTGGAAAGGAAGTGGCGAAGGAACTAAAAAAAAATAAATATAGAGTTAGAATGTCTGAACCGGACAGTAATTTATTAAAGAATATTAAATCTTACAAACCAGAGATAATATTTAATGCTTTACATGGTCAATTTGGGGAAGATGGATATATTCAAACGATACTTGAATCTCAAAAAATTCCCTACACACACTCCGGTGTAATAGCATCGTCTATAGCAATGGATAAAGAAATTTCAAAAAAAATATTTTTAAAAAATAAGATATTAACACCAAAATATATTAAATTTATTTATGGAAAAGATGAATCAAGTATTATTAGCAAAATTGAAAAAAAATTAAAATTCCCTGTTGTTGTTAAGCCGATAAACGAGGGGTCTAGTGTAAACGTTTATATATGTAATAAAAAAAATATTCTAAATAATTTAAAGAAGTTGACTGTCTACAAAGAAATTTTGATTGAAGAATTTATTCCTGGAAGAGAAATTCAAGTAGCAATAATGGGAAATAAAAAGTTAGGAATCATAGAATTAAAACCAAAAAGAAAATTTTATGATTATGAGGCAAAATATAATTCTAATGCAAAGACAGAACATATAATGCCCGTCAAACTAGAAAAAAAGAATATAAAATACATTAATAATATAGCTTCTAAAGCTCATAAAGTTATTGGATGTCGAGGTGTTACAAGGTCAGATTTTAAGTTTTACAAAGCAAAATTTTATTTATTAGAAATTAATACCCAGCCAGGTATGACTAAACTATCGTTGGTACCAGAGATAGCAAGTTTTGCTGGTATTAGCTTTATAAAATTAATTGAATGGATTTTAAAAGATGCTTCAATCAACAGATAAAAAAAATAAAATAATAATATATTTAATATTTTTGTTCTTATTGAGTACAACTAGTAATAAGTCTTTAGAATTCCATCAAAACTATTCTGCTAAAATTAATAAAATTGAAGTTTCAGGTTTATCAAATAGTGTTAATTCACAAATAAGAAACAAGCTTGAAAAATTATTAAATACTAGCATCTTTTTTATTAATAAAGATAAAATTGATAAAATAATTTCTAAACACAATTTAGTGGAATTTTATAATGTTAAAAAAATTTACCCTAGAAAAATAGATATAAAGATTGAACAAACAAAATTTATTGCCAAAATTTCTGGTAGTAATCAAGTTTTAGTAGGATCAAATGGCAAACTTATAAAACAGGAAATTAATGAAAAGTTACCCTTTTTATTTGGTAAGTTAGATTTTATAAAATTTCTAGAATTTAAAAAAATTATAGATAATTCCGCATTTAAATTTAATGATTTAAAGTCAGTTTCTTTTTACCCATCTAAAAGATGGGATATTGTAACTAGTGAAAATATTTTAATTAATTTACCTCAAAATAATTTATTACAATCTCTCAATTTAGCTTATAAATTAATAATTGATGATAATTTTAAGAAGATAAAAATTATTGATTTAAGGGTAAAAAATCATGTTGTTACTAAATAATGATTAATGAAAATTTTCAGTTTTATTTTGATTGTGGATTTTCTAAAATAAGAGCTGGTGCATTCAATAAAAATAATCCTAATGAAATTTTTTTTGCAGAAAGTAAATTTTTTTTTAATCAATCAGATATTGATATAGAAATTCAAAAAATTGTTACTTTTTTAGAGAAGAAAACAGGAGAATACATAGGTGGTGTAAATTTAATGATAGATAGTTCTAAGATGATGTCTATCGGTATTGCAGTAGCTAAAAAACTTGAGGGACCAAAATTAAAAAAAGAAGACATACAATTTTTAATACAAGAAGCCAAACAACAAATTTCTAAAAACTATAGAAATAAAAATATTATCCATATTATCATTAATAATTATAAAATTAATAATATTGATTACTCTTATTTACCCAATGAAATTGAGTGTAATCTAATATCTTTAGATATTCTTTTTATTTGTTTGCCAAATGAAGTTATAGATTTTTTAAAAAAAACTTTCTTAAAATCTGATATTTCAATTAATCAAATTCTTTGTTCAAGTTATGCAAAAGCTATAAATTGTAAAGATAATCTTGGATTAACTGAAGATGTTTCTTTTATTGATGTTGGATTTAATAAAACTTCTATAATTTGCTTTTCCAGAAATAAAATTGTTTCTATAGATGTTTTACCAATTGGCGGCAATCATATCACGAAAGATATTTCTCAAATTTTAAAGATTGAAACAGAAAAGGCAGAAGATATAAAAATTAATTTTAATAAAAATATAACTTCTTTAAGTGAAAAAGATTTCCCAGTTGAGTTGTTGCAGAAAATAGTGTTTGCAAGAACTGAGGAGATACTAGAATTAAGTGCTAAATCTATTAAATTGAATTTACCTACATTAAATCAGTTTAAAATGATTTTAATGGGTGAGGGGTCAAAAATTCTTGATAATGAGCATAAGGATAAAATTTCTTTTTCAAATGAAATAGATTTTTTAGAAGAAACCACACAAGACATCTGTCATTCTGGATTAAAACTGAATATGGGATTAAATAAACATGAGGTAATAATAGTTCCAAAAAAACAAATAAAACAAGGTTTTTTTGAAAAACTTTTTCATTTTTTTAAATAAGATAGTATTTTCTTGTAACATTTCTTGTTTTCCTTAATTTTACTCAAGAATTTATAAGGTTCCTATGTCGGCTTTAAACCAAAAAACAATTAAAAATAATATTACTTTTAGTGGTATTGGCTTACATACTGGTTTGCAGGCAAATTTAACAATCAAGCCCGCAGAGCCTAATACTGGAATAATTTTTAAGAGAACCGACATTAAAGATAACAACATTATAATTCCAAATCTCTTTAACGTTAGTAGTGCATTTTTTTGCACCACTATATCAAACGATTACGGTGTAAGCGTCACTACAATAGAACATTTAATGGGAGCTTTTTATGGATTGGGAATTGATAATGCACTAATTGAAATTGATAATAACGAAGTTCCTATTTTAGATGGATCAGCCAAAATGTTTGTTGAAGCCATAACTAACATTGGGATTAAAAAAAGCGATATACCCATAAAGATAATTAAGATCGAAAAGAAAATAGAATTCAATGATGGGCAAAAAACAATTTCAATTGAGCCAAGTAAAATTAGTTTAGATATAGATTTTGAACTTAAGTATGAAAATAGCTTCATAGGCAATCAAAGAAACTCAATTAATGTGTATGAAACAGATTTAACTGATATTTATAATTCTAGAACTTTTTGTCTTTTTGAAGATGTGGAAAAATTAAAACAAATGGGTCTAGCTAAGGGAGGAAGCCTTGATAATGCAATTGTTGTAAAAGGAGATGAAGTATTAAATGAACATGGTCTTAGAAATGAAAAGGAATTCGTAAACCATAAGATTCTAGACTGCATGGGTGATTTATATCTGTCAGGATTTAAAATTATTGGAAAAATAGTTTGTTCTCAAGGTGGTCATAAACTTACAAATCAGTTACTGAGAAAAGTTTTTGATAATAAAGAAAATTATTCACTAATAGAGATTAAAGAAAAAACATTACCACATGCTTTTATAAATAAAAATTATTTAAGGTCTATCGCATAATTTTTTTTACTATATAATAATTACACTTAAATAAAAAAAGTAAATGAAATTTCTTACTAAGATCTTATTATTATTATTAATTATTACACTGGGCTCCTGCTCAAAAGAAGAAGAAAAAGTTTTACTTTTAAAAGAAAAAACTCAAGAAAAAGAAATGATATCCGCATATAAGGAAGGGATTAAATATCTTAATGATGGGGATGCTTTTTATGCTGCTAAAAGTTTTTTAAACGCAGAACTATTATTTCCTCAGTCTGACTGGGCACCAAAATCTGCTTTGATGGCAGCCTATTCTTATTACATTCAAGATTACTTTTATGAATCAATATTAAATTTAGAACGATTTATAAAAACATATCCAAAAGACGAAAGAATATATTATGCTCATTATCTTCTTGCTATGTGCCATTACGAAAAAATAGAAGATGAAAAAAAGGACTTACAACCATTAATTAAAGCAAAAGAAGAATTTGAGTTTGTAATTAATAATTATCCAAATACTGATTTTGCGATTGATTCAAGATTTAAAATTGATCTAATAAACGATGTGTTAGCTTCTAAGGAGATGTATATAGGAAGACATTACATTAAAAAAGAAAAATGGATTCCAGCAATCAATAGATTTAAAAATGTCTTAGTTAGTTATGAAACGACAATCTATATAGAGGAAGCAATCCATAGGTTGGTAGAAATCCATTATAAAATAGGACTTGAAAGTGAGGCTAAAAAATATGCAACACTTTTGGGTTACAATTATCAATCTAGCATATGGTATAAAAAAACTTATAAAATTTTTAATAAAAAATATAAAAAAAATAAAATTAAGAAGATTCAAGAAAACAAAAAGAAAAAAAATAGCTTAATAAAAAAAATCAAAAAACTTTTCTAGTAAAATGAATAATAATTTAATCAAAAAAGATTATTTTAAAAAAATCAAATTATTACAAAATTGCAATAAACATTATTACGAAAAATCTAATCCAATTTTCTCAGATGAAGAATTTGATTTATTGAAAAGAGATATAATAGACTTAGAAAATAAGTATAATTTTTTAGGTAACAAAAAATCACCAACAAAATCAGTAGGCTTTAAACCATCAAAAAACTTTCAAAAAGTAAAGCATAAAGTAGCGATGCTATCTTTGGGAAACGCTTTTAATGAAGAAGATGTGAGAAGCTTCGAAAAAAAGATTGTAAATTTTTTAAGTTTAAAAAATCTTGATAAGATTGAATATAGTGCTGAACCCAAAATTGATGGTATTTCTGCATCATTAATTTATGTTGACGGGAAGTTTATTAGGGGACTTTCTAGAGGCGATGGAAAAGAAGGTGAGGATATAACTCAAAATTTAAAAACGATTAAAGATATACCTACTTCAATAACGGCAAAAAACTTTCCTAAAGAAATTGATATCCGTGGAGAAGTTTTTATTGAAAATAACGATTTTAAAAAAATAAACAAAAATTTTGCAAATCCAAGAAATGCAGCATCTGGATCTCTAAGACAAAAAAATGCAGTTGTTACAAGCAAGATCCCTTTGAAATTTATTGCCTACACTTATGGTTATGCAGAAAATATGAATATCAAAAATCAATCAGATTTTTTAAATAATTTAAAATTCTGGGGTTTTAAAATAAACCCACTTAATAAAAAAATTGATGATATTAAAAAATTAATACTGAATCACAAAAACCTAGAAGAAAAAAGGAAAGAATTACCTTTTGACATTGATGGAGTTGTATACAAAATTAATAACTTTGAGTTACAAAAAAGACTAGGTTTTGCAGCTAATGCACCGAGATGGGCGATAGCACATAAATTTTCAGCAAATAGTTCTATCTCTGAAATACAAAACATTGAAATTCAATTGGGTAGAACGGGCGCTCTTACACCAGTTGCCAAAATTAAACCGGTTAATATTGGTGGTGTAATGGTTTCAAATGCAACATTGCATAATGAAGACGAAATAATAAGAAAAGATATAAGAATAGGAGATACTGTTACAGTCGAAAGAGCGGGCGATGTGATCCCACACGTAATTTCAGTTAATTTAAACAAAAGAAATAAAAGTTCAAAAAAATTTGTTTTTCCATTGAAATGTCCATCATGTAATAGCAATACCATTAAAGATTTTAATGAAGTTACTAAAAAAAAAGATGCAGTAAGAAGATGTACAAGTGAAGGTTATGAATGTGAAAAAATAGCCATAGAAAAAATAAAGCACTTTGTTTCAAAAGAAGCTTTTAATATAGATGGACTAGGAAAAAAAATCGTTGAAAATTTTTGGAGTTTAGGACTGATCAAATTTCCACAAGATATTTTTAATTTAAATTATGCTCAAATAGAAAAACTTGAAGGGTGGGGGAACCTATCTACAACAAACTTAAAATTTTCAATTGATCAAAAAACAAAAATTACACTTGAGAGGTTTATTTATTCATTGGGTATAAGACATATAGGACAAGAAAATGCAAAATTAATAGCCAGACATTTAAAATCTCCGTTAAATTTTTTAAAATTATCTGATAATAAAAATATTGATAAATTATCAAATATTGATGGTATTGGTCCAACGCAACTTCAATCAATTAAAAATTTCTTTTCAAATAGAACAAATTTAAATATTATATCCGAACTTAATAAAAATCTTTCTATAACAAATATTATTACAGTTAATAATGATGGTTTATTAAAAGACAAAACTTTTATGCTTACTGGGAAATTAGATGAAATTAGTCGTGCTGAAGCAAAATCTTTAATTGAACAAAACTCTGGTAAAATAATTAATAATGTTAACAAAAAACTTGATTATTTAATTTCAGGTGAAAAACCTACGATTAGAAAAGTTAATACAGCTAAAGAATTAGGCATAAAAGTTATAAGTCAGCAAGAGTGGATGAAGATGCTAAATAAGACTAGCTAACCACTTTCTCTCTTTTTTATTCAATAAGCTTGAGTATTCTGCATAAATATTTAAATGATATCTAAATAAATAATCTTTTTCTTTTTTATCAAGCAAAGTGTAATTAATTAAGTCTTTTTCAATCGGTGCAAGAGTTAGATTTTCAAAGAATAAGTTGTTTTTAATTTGTTTTGCGTAAACTAAATTTTCAATTCTAATTCCAAAATAATCTTTTTTATAAAACCCAGGTTCGTTGCTTAAAATCATTCCTTTTTCAATTTTCATAGTATTATATTTTGATATAGATTGAGGACCTTCATGCACATTTAGAAAAAAACCAACACCATGACCGGTACCATGAGCATAATCTAAGCCATCTTTTTTTAAAAACCTCCTAGCCCTTATGTCAATTTTTTTTCCTGTATTATCTTTATTTAAATTTGTAAGTGCAACTGCAATGTGCCCTTTTAATACCTTAGTAAAAGTGTCTATTATGTATTGTTTCTGTGTTGAAAAACATATTGTTCTAGTAACATCTGTCGTTCCATATTTATATTGACCACCAGAATCACATAAAAAAATATCTTTTAAATTAATATTTTTTGTATTTTTTTTAGTAGCTCTGTAATGAACAATTGCGCCATTAGAGCCTGTACCAGCTATTGTATTAAAGCTCGGGTATAAATAATCCTGACTCACTTTTCTAAATTTTTCTAATTTATTTTGCGCTTCAACTTCTGTAATATTTTTTTTGTTAACATTTTTAATCCAGTAAATAAATTTTGTTAATGCTAAACCATCTTTTTTGTGAGCTTCAATCATGTTTTTAATTTCAGAAGAACTTTTTATAGATTTTAATTTATAAATTGGATCTTCTTTAGCTCGAATCTTAAATTTTGACTTGATAATTTTTTCTGCAAAAACAGAACATGAATGACTATCAATTATAAAACAAGAACCATTTAATTTTTCTATTAACTCTTTAAAATTAAGAAAATCAAATACTTGATTATGCATTATTTTTTTTTCTTTAATAATTTTTATAATATTATTTTTTTGAGTAAATAATAATAATTTTTTATTTTTACCGATAATTAATCTTGCATTAGGTATTGGGCTGGTAGGATTATCATATCCTCTAATGTTTAATAGCCAAGCCACATTTTCTGGTGCGCTAACAAATAGATAATCAGTTTTATTTAACTTAAGAAAATTTACAATTTTTTTAATTTTAGATTTGTGGCATTCACCTGTGATTTTTTTATCCAAAGAAAAAAAAGGTTTTTTTGGTTTTGATTTATTTTTAAATATTTTATCAATTAAATTATTGTTAATTGAAATCAACTTATTATTCTTTGAAAAATAGTATTTGAGTTTTTTGAATGTAAATAAATTAGGGTCAAATCCTAATTTACAATTTTTAATTACAGTATGTGGTAATTTTTTATGAATTTCTATAATTTTAAAATTTTTACCTGATTCATTATGTGCTTGGATTGTATATCGTCCATCAACAAATAAATAATTTTTTTTTCTTAAAATAATTGCTAAGCCTGCTGAACCTGTAAAATTTGAAATATTTTTTAACCTATCGTTCTCTGCATATTCAGAAAAAAATTCATCATTTTTAGGAATGATATATCCATCTATATTACAATTTTTTAATTTTTCTCTTAGAGTTTTTATTCTATCTTTTATCATTTAATTCTTTTTTGATACCTAATCCATCCTGGACTTCTATTTTCTCCATCAACCTCAAAATCTTGGTTAAATTCAAAATCACTATCATCGTCTTTTACATCATCAAAAAAAGAATTTTTTTCCAAAAATTTTTCAGGTAACTCATCAATAAACCTAGAAGCCATACTATCAATCCAATTACCCTGATAAAATCTATTCATTGCAAAAGATATTAGGGCTTTCTTTTTGGCTCTAGTTATACCGACATATGCCAATCTTCTTTCTTCCTCAAGACCATTCTGTCCTTTCTCTTGAATTGATTTTTGATGTGGAAAAAGACCCTCCTCCCAGCCTGGTAGAAAAACTACCTCAAACTCAAGACCTTTAGAGCCATGCATTGTCATCATATTAATCTTTTCTCCATCCCAATCTTGATCAATTGACGTTGCTAGGGCTACATGTTCTAAAAAACTTTCCAAACTATCAAACTCTTTCATAGCGCTCAAAAGTTCTTTTATATTTTCTAGTCTGCTTTCATTATCAACATCTTTTTTATTTTTAAGCATTGCTGAATATCCAGATTCATCCAAAACTAATTGCAATAATTTAACATGATTAATTTTTTTTATATTAATTTCATTTCTTAATTTATCTATTAAAAATACAAATGAATTAAGACCTATTTTTGTTTTTGGTTTGATTAAGTTTTCTTCAATTAATTTTTTTGAAGCAATTTCTAAACTTACAGAGTTTCTTTTTGAGAATTCATGTATTAATTTAATAGTACTTTCTCCAACGGATCTTTTAGGATTATTTACTATTCTGCTAAAAGCTAAGTCATCTTTTGGTTGATGAATTAATCTTAAGTAAGCAACACAATCTTTAATTTCAGCTCTTTCATAAAACTTTGTACCTCCCAGAATTCTGTAAGGTAAACCAATCTTTAAGAAACGTTCTTCAAATTCTCTTGTTTGAAATATTGCCCTAACCAAAATAGCAATATTATTTAAAGAATATTTGTTTTTTAATTTTTTTTCTATCTCATCGGAAATTCCTGTTGCTTCATCTTTTCCATTTTTAAAACAATTTAGTTTAACTAGATCACCTTCTTCCATTGTGGTTTTTAAAGTTTTTCCAACTCTATTCTGGTTATTTGCAATAAGGTTTGAAGCGACTGATAAAATATTTTGAGATGACCGATAGTTTTCCTCTAGTCTTATAACTTTTGAATTTTTATAAACTTGGTCAAATTCTAAAAAGTTTTTAATTTCTGCACCACGCCAGCTATAAATAGACTGATCATCATCACCCACACAACAAAT
>Ga0209502_10003193_pt1 | contig 13051 bp, 8 predicted proteins | sample ArcticOcean_MG_C_10_FD_187442 | JGI IMG/M metagenome (GOLD analysis project Ga0209502, IMG submission 187442) | Marine microbial communities from western Arctic Ocean - ArcticOcean_MG_CB11_90 (SPAdes) (version 2) | ecosystem: Environmental > Aquatic > Marine > Oceanic | place: Arctic Ocean...
TTAATAAGCTCGGCTTTATTAGGATTTGAATCTGGAATAGATGCTGTGTATTCTTGTAATTCGTTCATTTAATTTAATTTAAGTCGTTATCATCTAAAAATTTCTGAGCCTTTGCTTTTTTAGCTTCCGCTAAATCAAACACTGCTGCATCTTCCTTAACCGTTGGTAATTGGTTAGTTGTAAATTGTTTTAGATAATTTTTCATAAAGTATTCTTTGTATTTTATTTCAAATAAAACTTTTTTGTCTTGCTGTAGTGGTAAGTCTAGTTCATAAATCCAGCTAGCATCGCCAGCATTAGCGTTCTGAGCCATCTGATCGTCCTCTTCAACACTTGTGTCTTTAGATATATAAACGTTCCAAGCTGCGATTACGTCTTGCTCAGAGCTCATTAAACCAGCAACCTCAGCGTTTATAAAAGGAGTTACTTTCTTTTCTATTTTTTCTAGGTCATACTTAAGTACGTTTCTACCCTTGCCATTACCTAAATCTATAATTTCATAATCAAACGAACCGTCTGTATTCATCATTACATATTCTTCGGTGATTTTAGCGTTTGCTCTTAACTCTCCGTTCTCACCTATCATATCCTGAGCAAATAAACCGATTTCTGTTAACAACCTTAACATGTCTTTGTTTATGTCCGGTGTTGATACGACTAACGAAGTGTCTGATCCTATTAAAGCTCTTAAAGATGAGTTATTGACAACTAAGGGATCTTCTACTTGAATGCTAAAACGAGGATCATAAGGATCTGGCATAGTCTTTGTAAAAGCAGGACCCATAAAAGAAATTTGTTGAGAGCCATCAGGTAATAAATCTAGATAAGCCTGATATCCATCTGTTTTAGAGAAACCAGGTCTAGCCTTCATTAAGCCATTAGCTACTGTGTATTTATAATTATTGTTTGGATCAAAATTAGATTCTTCCGTAACACTAAGCTGTGATATTAGTAATGATAAAAAATCTAAAGAAGCTTGTGGAGATTCTTCTAAGTTTTTTATTCCTGTCAATTCTAAAGCACAGTCTTCAGACATACAGTTGTTTGTTTCTATAGCTATTTTTAGCTTAGCATATGTTTTACCTGCATTTCTATAAGCATTATCTAGTAATTGAAAATTATAGTTACTTGAGCTAGAAACAAAACCTTGGCTATAAGCGATAGCGTTGCTTTCATTAAATTGCTTTAAATAAAGGTTTTGAAATAAGTTTTTGTTTTCCATTTTTAATTTTTATTGTTACCGACTACGCTCCTCCAGCCATTGCGCCAGCAATACCAGAAATTGATCCAAGCATTCCAGTTATGGCGCTTGTTTTATCCATACCCGCTTGTGCCTCTGCTTGTCTAGACGCTCCAAGCATAGCTGCAGTTCTGTCTAACTCTTGCATTTGTCTATTCTCTGTTTGACCAAAAACAAACTGCTTACCAGCCACATCAGCTTGTTGCATTCTTTGACCCTCAGACATAGCTATTCCTTGCATTCTTTTTTCTTCAGCTAATCGCTTGTCTTGCAACTGCTGTTCTCCAGCTGCTCGCTTGTCTTCGTTTTGTTTTTCTTGCATTTCAATGCTAGCTGCAACACCTTTTTTAGATTTTAAAGCAGCCTGAGCTAACGCTGTAGCTCCTCCAGCTCCACCACCTGTGGCTCTAATAGTGTCTAATGTATTTGCTAAAGCTAAATCAGCTTCTTCAATTTTCATCTCAGCTGCACCTGTTGCTACTGATAAATTTGCAAAAGGGTTTGACATTTGAGAAGATAAGTTTGTAGCTAATTCAGACAGATTTGTAATGCCTTCGTAAGGATTTATTATTTCTTGCCTATTAGCTTCTAAAGTATTTAATTTATTTTGCAATCTTTTTCTTTCTTTACGAGCTGCCTCTTCTCTTTTTTTAGCCGCGCTTGAACCAAAAATGCCACCAGCTATAGAAGCTGCTCCGCCGATTACACCGACAACTACCATACTCATATTATTATGTTTTTATTGTTCATATTATTATATTCTTTATAGCTTTCACAAGTAAGCAATTTTTCTAATTTTTCAATATTTTTTATATTGTTTGGATTTGGATGTACGTTTACAAAAACAGAATCTTCAAGAGCTTTTATGACTCTTTTAGATCCAGCTTTAGAATTAACGTATATTGGTGCTTTATATTCACAAGAACCATTCTCTGTGGCTATAATTAAGTGACCATGCATTAAAAACCATGTGTGAGATTTATTGTGTATTTTGCCTATAACCATTCCACCTTTTCCCATTTTCATCTCTCTAATGTAAACTCCATCAGAAAAAGAATGTGTTAATGGAAAAAAATCAGAATTACCTTTAACAACTCCAATGTCAGTATGAGCTAGTAACTCTTCTTCTAACACCACGACTTTATCTCTAAAGTTTTTTATAGCTAATTCGCTCATGTTATATTATTTGATTTATTTTGTACTATTTTTTAAAATACGTTAATATCCATTTGTTGTTGTTGCTGAAGAACTTACCATAAATAGTTTACGTTCTTCAAATTGATCTTCAGGACCTATACGCATAACACATGTTAAGAAATAACCTTTAATACCACTTAGATCTTGACCCGAAAGTATTTCCGCGTTATTAGGCGGTGTTACATTAAACAAGTTTGCTGCGTAAGTATCTTCTTTTAGCTTAAAGTTGTTTACAAATAACCCAGCTTCCATATCGGCTAGTGAGCCATAAAAAGGAACTGCTTGCTCTACAGAAAGAGATGTGTCGGTATTTGTTTTAGCTATTCCTAATCCCCAACCTGAATCTCCTTCATAACTTATTGTCTTAAAGCTTTTAGTTACAGATGGGTTTTGATTTAATACAGTTGTTATACTAGAAATATTGCGTGCTAAATGAAAGTTAGCTCTTTGGGTTCCTTTGTAATGCTGCCAAACTTTTCTATCTTTATAAGTGTAAAAGTTATTTCTAACACTGAAAGATTGATCTGGCTCAAAAGAATACCTACTAACCCATCCGTTAATATTGTCATCAAACACTAGTGTATTATACGAATTAACTGGTCGTAAAGAAAGAGTGTACTGTTTGTTGTGCTGATCCCATCCACCAATTATCTTACCGTTGTCACCAACTCTAGCTAAGTTATCTCTAAAATAATCTATCATACCATATCTAGAGATTTCTTCTAAACCATCTTTAGATAATCTAAGTACTGTGTTTTGAACTCTATCTGTAAAATACTTTCTAAAGCCGTGAATTGCAAAACTTTCTGGATTATTACTTATTCCATATTTTCCAGAGTATGCTCTAATTTGTCCTATAACCAAGTTACCGCTAGTAGTCAAAGGTTGACCCTCAGCAGAGTATATAGCGTCTTTATCTATTAAAGCGTTACTAACTTTTGATTCTTGGAAAATAATTAAATTAGTATCTTCTGAATAAAGCTTTTGTATAGATCCATTTACGGGGTCTAAGCTCCTAGTTATCTCTTCGCCTACAGAAAACTGGTTTGTATTATTTACTCCAGTTCTAGAGTTAAATATACCAGAGTATATCATGGAATTAAATCTATGGTTCTGAGTTATGTCATCTTCTACTATGTAAGCCTTAACGCCTAAGTCAACATCTGTATTGTTGTAACCTCCTCTAATTCTAGATTCTTCTATATACCAATCACTAGCCGGCGTTGATGCGTAAGCTCCAGGTATAAACGTAAAGTCCTGTAAAGGACCAAATCTCAGCTTATCACCAGGCGCTAACGGCGTTACAGTCTGAGGCACAGCGCTGACTGTTATTACACTACCACTGACTGCTGTTACATAAACTTCATTCTGTATTGGGTTTGAAATATTAAATGCGGTTTTAACCAACTGACCAACAGCTGGGGTTCCAGTTTCAGCCGATACCGTTATATCAAGTCCATTTATAGAATCAAAATCAGCTATGCTGTCAATGACATCTACTATTTTATCTAGCTTCTTTATCCAAAAAGAGTTAAAGTATTTTAGCTCGAGTGTTGCTGCCATATTTTATTATTACTTGTTTTTTTATTAATTTAAGCGTTTAGTTCTTGAGCTATTGGGCTTAACCCTCTGTCTCCATCTCTACTAGACGAGTACGGTCCAAGATTAACCACGCTACCGTCTGCATCAAGCCTAACGCTGCCAATTGGCGTTCCTGAAGGCAATGGCATTAAATTATCCCAACTTGTAGGTGGCGCTTCAATACCGCCATCAAACGCTGTTGAGTAGTTTAAATAATTTGGGGCAGGATTTTTTTGGTTATACAGTTTAAATAAAGACTCAGAGTTGTCGTTGTTGATTATACTAAAAACATTCGTGCAAGCTGGATCATAGAAAAATTGACTAACAGTGTTTACTCTACCTACAGTACTGTAAAGAGTTGTATTAGCGTTTTGTGTAAATGGGTTTAATAAATCAGCTGTTCTGCCTATACTTATTGTTGTGCCGCTTGAAATAGAGGATGTTATTTGTTTGCTTAATCTTACTCTATTAACATCTCCACCTACGTTTATAACTGTTGTAAAAGTGTCTACTTGAATACCTGTGACAATTTGATCAAGATTTAAATACGGAGAAATACCGTTAATAGTTATGCTTGCAGCTGTAAAAACTAACTCATCATCTCCAGCCGAAGCTGCCTGAGCTAGTACGTAGTTTTGAAAAGGAACTTTAGCATTGTCTTGTTGAGTTTGATCAAATGGAGCAGTTGTAGTAAACTGAGAACTATAACCCACGGGAAACGCTCCTGGCACTAGACTACTGTAAGTAGGGTTTACGCTGAATTGAGCTGGGTTAGTTGTTGGAGCAAACCTAAGCTCTCCAGTTGCTACAGTGTCATACTTAAAGTTTAAATCTTGAACACCCACCGCCATAGTACCTCCACTTGACTCACCAGTTGGGTACCACACTCCACCAGGAGAATTAATAGTCCCAGGGGCTTGAAAAGGAGTATTTGTAAATCTATAAATAACACAGTATTCACCAGGATTTGCAGTTCCATCTAAAACAAAGCTATCTTCTCTACTTGCCACTCTAGCTTGCTGAGCAGTAGCTTTTTTTTGATCAGAAAATTGCACTTTTGCAAAAAGATTATTTCCACTAGCTGTAGAACCTGTACAAGCATTACCCCAGCCACTTGTTGGCACTGATTTATTAACATCAGAAACCTGAACCCAAGAGGCGCTATTACTTGCGTAATCAGTTTCTCCTGTTTGTAAATCAGTAACTAAACCTCTACGATATATCTTATAATCTAATTCCACTTGACCAGCGCTCATGGTGTTTCTGTTGAAGCTAATACTGCTACTAGACCAATCGCCGTTTGCTATAACTTTATTTGTTATTAACACCTGTCCACTTATTAAGCCTTCTGGTGATAGAGAACCGTTTTGTACTTCTAAATTAATTCCATCTGCAAAAGGCCCACTAGTACTCCATGAGTTGCCGTCTTTATCTAAAGGAACAACGTAATCATTTGAAGGTGGTTCTGGTAATACCGCAGCAGGGGAAATTGAGCTGGATTCATTATTACCCATATTGTTGCTAAGTGGGTCGGTGTTTATATTTATTCCTCTAGGACCCATATAAAGTACTGCAAACTTAACGTTACCAGAAGCACCTGAACTTATCGAGCCACCTAATGTTGTTGGTCTGGCTATTCTATTAGAAACCGTATTTGTTGTACACATTCTTACAACGCCATCATTTCCGCCAGCTGGAACGCACAAACCAAAACCACCCTTACCAAACCCAGTAATCGTAGGATCAAATGTGTATTGGTAAAACCCCTGAGTTGGATCAGTCGTGTTGGGGAAACCTCTATAATTGTAAACATCTCCTCTAAAAATATCAGCTTGATCTATATGAAAACCTCCAGGAGTTTTTTCTTGACCTACAGTTATAACTACAGATTCGCTAACGCAGTCTGTTGATATACTGTTAAACTCATTTGATAAACCGGTTGTTAATGCATCTACGTTATATGCATCAGTTACTCGCACGTTTAAAGTGTAAACACCTATTGGTAGTACGGGAGTTCCAGTTGGAAGGTCTACGGTTATGTTGCCGGATTGATCTATATTGAAGTACTGACCACCAGTTAATATTTCGTAAAATATATCAGACTGAACATTAGCTCCAGATGATTGAAAAGCACCGTTTTTAGCGTTAATAGTTGCAACTGCGCTAGCTTGCTGGTCTATTGTAACGCTGTAGCTGTCACAACCATCTACAATAATAGGTTGTATATTTCCTAACCTACCAGTTATTAGAAGTGTTTCTGTAAGCGTTTGACCTTGAGAGTCAAATGAAACTTCTATATTAAATGTGTAGCTCTGCAAAGTTTCTGCATTTCTATTAAAAACAAAAGGAATACTAGGATTTTCAACAATTTTAAGTCTATACTCACCAGGGTTTGATGGACCTGTTGCTTCTAATTCAAAATCACTAAGACGCGCGTTTGTAGCGCCATCAACAACACTAGTTAATGCAAGGGTAGTAGTTCCAACCAAAGGACTTCCTTGATTGTTAACTGCTGTAAAAGCGTTTGTAACATAAGCGCTATCTGGGTTTCCAGTGCCTGTCCCTGTTTGACTAGGGTCTTGATCTTCAAAATGTCTATAACCAATTGAAGTAAATCCAACAGGTCCGTCGAACCCAGTTAAAACATCGTCGTTTAAATCTGATATCAAACCAGTGGAAGCAGTTTCCCAGAATATTTCTAATTGAGATTTTATAGGTTTTGTTTCGTATACACTTAAGAAGGGTATCATTTGCCCCGTAGTTTCACCAATTGCATTAACTGTTGATATACGAGCAACCAAAGGATTTGACTCTAGTTGGTACAAGTTTAAAGCAGCGGAACCTCTGATGTTTTTTACTCCATTTGCTAGAAAATTCAAATCTGTAGCTGTAGATATAGTGTTTACTGTATCAGCTTTTCTAGATGGATAATACTGTTTGTTTTCCTCTTTAACAAACTCAAATGCAGTTGTTGGATTTGGGTTTCCATATATTAATTGTGGAGGCGTAAATTTTATAGTAGCATTAGTGCCTATGGCATTAAGCTCATTACTTACAACAACAGTGTCTTTTAACCAGTTGTCTGGGTACAGGTCTTTAAGCGCGGTTCCTCCGTCTAAAGCCGTTATAGAGTCACCGGCAGTTATAGCGGCAAGAATTAAAATGCCATCTGATGTTGTTGGATCGTATACTATTTCGTCAGTTTTCTGAGTATTCTGCTCTTCCACACTAGTGCCAAAGAGCATTTGGAAAGTTTGTCCAAAGTTTTCTACCCTACCGTATAGCTCAACGCTACTTCTAAATTGTTTTTGATCTGGACCAACTTCAGTTAAATCTCTGGGTATTTTGTTTATGTTGTCATTTATGAGAACTACATGAGCTGTCTTGTTTATTTCGTTGACAGGAAACGAAGTGGTGTCAACCCCATATTGTGTCACTGACTGAGGGTATATAAATTTTATCAAATCATTTGCTGTTACTGAAACCTGCCTGTCTAATGTGACTGATATGATGCCTGAGCTTGTTGCAACCTCTGTAACAAGTACTGAATCCGCGGTTCCAAAAGGTGCATTAAGGTTTTGAACAGTCATTCCTGTAATTATATTTCGAGACTGATCTGATGGTTGAAAATTTATTATGCTACCTGATGTTACAGAGCTTAGCGCTGGTACTATTTCAGTTTGAATATTCAAAACATTACTACCAGACGTTTGACCTTTAGGATAACCATTTAACATGCCTGGTAAATATGAATTGTAATACTGCTGTTCCTGTTGTTTTACTACAACTTTATAAGAATACCATCCACGCGCGTTTATATTATAAGCAAATCTAGTGTTAGCCGCAGCAGCAGGTTGAGTGTTGTCAAACAAGTACAAAGAGTTAATTTGACCGCTTGTGGTTATAACATAAGGATCTATGCTTGTGCCTGTGCCTGTTTTAGTCAAAACCTCGACGTAGTCTGTAAACTGACCTCTCATGTAACTATCTACTTCTGGCACTTGATTTTGCGTAGGAAACAAAGGATCTAAACTGAAAGTGTAAACGCTGCCGCTTATAGTGGCGGTGTTTGTTATAGCAAACCCTTCACTTGTGCTGATTGGGTTTGCATAAAGACCAGGAGTTCCTGCTTGTGTATTGTCTGAAACTGATATAGGTGTGTTAACTAAAACTCTTAACGCGTTACCAAACCACTTTTTCACGTCTAATTGATCGTCTTCGTAAGGTGAATATATTGTAGACCCGCCAAAAAGTTGACCAGCTGTTGTTACACCGTCATCATTTGAAGAAAGAACTACAGAGGATTGTCTGTTGTATTTGTCCGCTAATATAAAACCTACCTGGTAATTTCTGTTTTGTTTTAAAGTGTGATTTGGATATTCTATAAAGTTTGTAAACTCATCTGTTTTATTTTGAACACTAACGTTGTAGTTTATGGGATCAGGGCTTGTCCAAGCGTCTCTGTAATTACCATATATAACTCTGTTTCCAGAAACTTCTTGAGCTCTTGCTCTAACTGGAACTTTGTCATAAACTCTTACTGTTTGTGCTTCTGGAAGCGTTTTGTAAGGTTTTGATGATTTATAAGTGTATGTAAATATATTTGTATTAGCGTAAACTGAAGATGCTATCTCGTTTGCTGAAATAGTTTTTAAAACACTAACAGTTAGCCCTTCACTTTCTTTGTATAAAATATCTATCTCAGATACATTATAGTCACTTAGAAGTCTAGACCCAGTGGTTGGTAGAGGTATTAAAAGCTCTATATTGTTAACGTTGTTTTCAAACCAATCAACAATTGTACTTCTAAGTGCGCTTTCTTCGTTGCCGTTTATAAAATAGCCTTTTTGCTTAGGTATAAAACATATTTGAGTAAATGGAGCAAATGTAGAATATTCGTTATCGTCATAGCGTATTCTATAACTAAATCTTACGTATCTGCTTTCTAGGTAATCTGGATCACCAGACCAAGAAGTATCGCTTGATGCATCGGTCATTGTAGATGTCAAAAAACTAACGTCTTGATTGTTTATAATTTCTATACCTGAAAAAGTAGAGTTCCCAGTGGAAACCGTGACCTGGTTTGTGACTGCATCTACAGCTGTCACTTGAACATATTCATCTCCTTCAACAGTAGAGCTTATCATAAACATACCAACTGTTATACCTATAACGCTGTCGACTGTAAAAGTAAAAACCAAGGGTGCACTAGATTGGTTTATTTTTGTATCTATCTTTTTAAACAATTGAATAGCCTCTACAGGAGCGTATTTAGCAACTGATATTTGATGCTCTGTTGTATAATATCCTGGTGTAGTAAGAGCTGTATCAATGTTTATCTTTCTTGGTTGATTTCTGTTATCAGTCCAGAATAATAAGTTTTCTATTAGATTAACACCTGTTATAGTGTATTGATTGTTTGTTGCAAGATTTAACCAATAACCTTCAACTAAAACACTAGAGGTTATATTCTCAGAATCATTGAAATCAACAAGTATAATAGAACAATAATTAGTACTAGCCGCGTCGTTTATTTGTGTTTCACTGCTGTCTTCGTAATCTGTTATAAAAAATATTGCTATGTTTTTAGAATCATCTTCTATTTTACCGATACACTTAGCTGTGGCTGGAACATTAAAAGTAACAACAGCAGTATTGCCTAGAACATTTTGAGCTGTACCAACGCTAGAAGATTCAGATTTACCTACAGTTATATTTAACGCATCTCTATATTCGCCAGTTGGAATAAGCCTATCGTCTAAGTCTTTGTTCATTTTAGACTTTAGAAAAGTGTTTTGAAGTTTAGCCATTTAATTTTAGTGTTTAATCCATTTAGATTTACCTCTCATCACTTGAACTATTTCATCAAGTTTAATGTTAGATAATCTTATTTTCGCGTTTCTTAACTTAGCTCTACTATCTTTCTTCAATCTTTGAACAACGTATTCAGGTTGATTAATTCTAGTAGATATAATAGAGTATAGTATGTAAGCATAAAGCGCGTCCTCTGCCATCTTAGGCACCTTAGAATCCATTTCGTAAGCTAAACCATCAGATATGTATTCTAGTACTATTAGTCTATTTGCTAGATTACTAGAAAAAGACATTTTACCCTCTCTATCGTTTAGTGTAAACCAACCATTTGTTTGAGCAAGCTGCGGCTCAAGACCGTATTGTCTACCCCAGTTCCAGCTACCTTCAAATCCGTAAGCATTTTGAAAATCAATAGCTTCGTCTATGTTGTTGAGAAGTTGACCGTTTAGTAAATTGTCATTTGCTTTAGCCCAACGCTCTTCAGTTATCGATGTACCTTCTAGGTTTTCACCAAAGTTATCTTGAGTAGGAACACCTTGAGCATCTTGAATAGGATTTTCGTAGGGGTTTATGGTTAAGTTGTTTGCAGGGTATATAATTCTTTTTACACCAAGTTGGTCTATAAAAGAAACCCTCACATAATTAACATAGTCTTGAGGTAAAACTACACTTAAGCTAGGTGGTATTGTAAGCTCTTGAGACTTAATACTTCTTAATGTATCATAGCTAAATTCTTGAAGTCCTCGCTTAGCGTGAAATATGACATCGGTTCTTTTAGAGTCTTGTATTAGCTTGTGATTACCAACATATCCAACTAAAAAGTTATTTACCACGTCTTTTAATGATAAGTATTCATAACCTCCATAATTATTTTCAACAGTCGTACCAAAAGCGTCTCCATTTCCATAATTACCACCGTCTAGTGATTTTAACTGAACTACGAAATAAGTTCCAATGGCTGGAGCTGGACTAATATTCACAGTGCTATTAACGACCGTGTATATAGTTGTGTATTCCACGAAGCTTCCAGGTAAACCTGTAGGCGAAGTGAATAGCTTAAAGTTATTTAAAGCATAGTCAACGTCTGTTGGATCCCAAGAACCTAATACTAAACTAGTGTTAAAAGTTGTGATAAAAGAACCTGAAGTACCGTCAGCTATAAACTGCTGAGCACCTTGATAATATTGTTGGTTTGTTTCAGTTACTAAGCTCATTTATTTAAGATTTTTCGTTTACGTTGTCTTGTTGCACTTGCTGAGAAGCTACTTGTATTATTGTAGGGTCATTTATGATAACGCCTGAATATAGTAGTATTTTTTGAACTAAGCTAGTTTGTTCTGTTGGATGTAGTTCAAAGTTTACAGATGTAGCAGAGTTATATATGTATTGATAATTTGTAGACTGTGAAGCAGTAAAATTCCACACAGGATTTGTTGGTTTCTTTAAATAAGTACAGCTAATATCTGACTTTATTGTAGTAGGAAAAACACTTATTTGAAAGTCTCTGTATTTATATACTGGAAAGTAGTCGCTTGGTTTTGTTATAGGTGATAGATTCAACTCTAGTAATTCACTAGGTTGAACACCTTGAACTTCTTTTTCGTCTTTATATATTACGGTGCCTAGCTTGTAGAAGTCTGAAGAGTAAGCAGAGACTGTTACTGTGAAAGCTCCTGAAGGAACAACCGCAAGTGTGATAGTTTCATTCGATATAGACCACTGTGAGTCTGATTGCTCAACTCCGTTAAAAAAAACTTTTATTAAACTTGAAGCAACATCAGAAGATGTTATTGTAGCTAACGTGTATGTAACAACAGTTGCGACGGTAGAGAATGTGTCTGATATAGATGGATTTGTCTGTGATGGTAATGTAAAATAAGGTCCTACATAATTGCAAGGGCCTGATTCTTGAAATACAGCTATTTTTTCACGTACGTTTTTAACTCTATCAGAATACTCTGAATCATTATCAGGTATTCTAAGTTGTTGATTTTCAGTTTGAAAATAAGAGTTAAATATATCTAACTGAACTTGAGTGGCTGTTTTGTTAAACTCATCAGGAGTTATGTAACCACGCTGTTCTTTGTTTAGTATCAACAAAACCGTTTGATATACTGTGTTTATATTTATAGCCATTTTTTATTTTTGTTATAATAAAAGGCCCGAGTTAACGAGCCCTATATTAGTATTACCTGTTTTTATAGTTTTTTATCTATAGACTTATAGATTTCTACTCCTTCGTCTGTTTTTAAGAAAGCCGCAAACGCTGAGTAAGGGTTTTCGTCAAAAGGAACGTTCATTAATTTTCTACCATTTGATGCCCATGTGAATGTTCGTTGATCTGGTGATAGTTTTATAATTCCAACTTCAGCTGCTCTAATAGCAAAATTCCTTAGTTGTACATTTTCATCGTTAGCTAAGCTAATAAATAATGAAGGATTGCTTCTAGCAAACAATAGTAAATCTCTTTTAAGTTCTTTAGAACTCATTTCATTTACTTTAGAACCTATTTCAACTCTTAGTATAGCCTCTGCTTGATCTACGTCTATGTTTCTAGCTGCATTCATTGCATCTATTTGAAGATCTAATACTTCTAATTGATCAACAGCCTCTTCTTTAGCGCTAAACTCTTCGTATAGTTTTCCTTTTAAAGGGTGATACAAAGATAATAGTTTTTGTAGATTTTGTTGTTCTTTTTTTACAGTTAAAGTTCCTTTTTGAAACCTAATATGTCCCATAGTAACCTCTCCTTTTTGTTCGTCTACTAAAGGTGAATCTTGATTAGTAGCATATCTTATTTCTTTTTGTTTTCCAGTTGACTCATCAAAATATAGTAAAGCATGCTTTCTTGTATGCCTGCCTGGTATTGTTAATGTTAAAGGGTTTTTGTTACCTTTTAAATAATAGACTCTATCTTTGATTTCCCACGTTGGTTTTGTAGGTTTTACTGGAGTAGCAACTTGTGTTACCACTTCTTGAGGTGCAACCTCAACTTTTTTTGCTGCAGCTTGTTTAGCCATAATATAATAAAATTAAATAGTTTAAAAATGTGACAATAGCCTTAGTATATACTTAGTAAGGGGCTAATGTCATATAAAGGTAATAATTACCCCCGTCAGTTCAACGAGGGTAAGAATTACATTAATTTTGAATCATTAGATTCCTTTGAAAAGTACAAAGTTGTTAGCAGCTTGAGTTACTAAACATCTTTCAGATAGG
>Ga0209502_10003196_pt1 | contig 13043 bp, 17 predicted proteins | sample ArcticOcean_MG_C_10_FD_187442 | JGI IMG/M metagenome (GOLD analysis project Ga0209502, IMG submission 187442) | Marine microbial communities from western Arctic Ocean - ArcticOcean_MG_CB11_90 (SPAdes) (version 2) | ecosystem: Environmental > Aquatic > Marine > Oceanic | place: Arctic Ocean...
CATGTGAGATATCCACAACACTAAATCTAGGTGGTGATTTATGGCCGATATACTTAGACCCAACAGGTAAAAACGGACAGGCAGGTATTAAAGTTGATCTTGAACCTGGTGATATGTTGATATATTCTGGCTGTGAACTAGAACATTGGCGAGAAGAATTTAAAGGTAAAGATTGTGGTCAAGTATTCTTACACTATAACAATTCATCATCTAAAAAGGCAAAAGAAAATCTATATGACGGAAGACCTTTCATAGGATTGCCTAGTTGGTTTAAAAAGTAAAAATGTACCCAAATGTTATTGAAGATTATATCGTAGTTAAAAATACTATATCTAAAGACATATGTAAACAAATCGTTGATGAATGTAATACTCGACAATGGGTAAAACATCAATGGAATAATTACACTACTAGAACAACTAAATCTGAATCTACAAAAGAATTAGATATAATGCCATCTACAAAAAATCAACAAGATAAACTTAAACTATCAATTGCAAAAGCATTAGATGAGTATCAAAAGATATGTTCTTGGGATGGAGAGAAAACAGGATCAACATGGTTAAGTAGTTATTCCACTATTCGATTTAATAGATATAATGTAGGGACTATGATGAGAAAACATTACGATCATATACACGATATATTTGATGGTAAAATGAAAGGTGTTCCTTTAGTGTCTATTGTAGGTAATTTAAACGAAGATTACGAAGGTTCAGAATTTACTTGTAGAGATACAACAATTAAACTAAAGACAGGAGATATATTGATGTTTCCTTCTAATTTTATGTATCCTCACGAAGTAACAGAATGTACGAAAGGTACTAGATACTCATTTGTCAGTTGGGCGTTTTAAATATATTATAAATATAAGAAGTAATTTAAATGTTTAAATATATAGAGAGATTGACCAATGGCAACAATACAAAATATCACTATTGACCAAGACGCTGATTTTACACAGACATTAACTGTTAAAGATTCAACAGGTACAGTCGTAGATTTAACAGGTCAAACAATAACTTGTAAGATGAGGAAGACTCACTTATCAACTACTTCATACAGTTTTACAACTGCGGCTGTGAGTGCAACAGCAGGTACTTGTTCTATTACAATGACTGATACTATAACCTCAGGACTTTCTGAAGGTCGATATGTTTGGGACTTAACAACGACTGATAGTGTCGGATTAGTTACTAGACGAATTGAAGGAAGAGCAACAGTCACACCAAGCGTGACTAGATAAGTTATGTCAACTAAAGATTATCTTGATAAGAAATGGCCTGATTTAACGGCTCAACCAACTATTGAAAAAGTTGAAGTTGTTAATGAAGTTAATGAAATTGATGAAGATATTGAAAAACAGATTAGACAACTACAAGAACAAAAATTTAATAAAGGTATTCAAAGTGTATTACCAAAAGAAATTGATATATTAGGAAACAGATTAGATAGTTTCTTATCTACTGTACAGGTGGAAAAAGAACAACTAGAAGAAAAAGTTAAAAAAGAAGAAATTAAGATTGGTGCTTTAGAGGAACTTTTTTCTACTTTAAAACAAGAAAAAGAAAAACCTGTTGAAGAAAAGAAAGTAGAATCTAAAGTTGAGATTAAAAAAGAACCTAAAAAGGTTGAAGCAAATACAATCAAGACACAAGAGATTGAAGCAGCTTCAGGATTATTAGAATATCTACTACCTAAAGAAGTTCCAGCATATGACGAAAGTATAATAGAAAAAGTATCAAAGCAAATTTCAGAAATGAAAGTTGCCAATGAGTTAGAGAAAGATAAGATATCTAAACTTAGATCAATTGATACTTTAGAAAAACTTACAGAAGAATTTTTAAGATTTAAGAACGTTACTTCTGTTCAACTATCTACACTTGGCGGTGGTGGTTCTACAAGAATACTTGATAATGATGATATTGATATTTCATCTATTGGTGATGGTAAAATATTAGAGTACAATGCAACAAGTAAAAAAATGGAGTTTGTTGCAAATAGTGGTAGTATTGCAAGTATAACTATTCCAAATGGCGGAACAATAGGTTCTGTTGGAGATACAGACGCAATATCAATTGCTACAGGTGGTGATACAACTTTCTCACAAGATGTTGTAATCACAGGAAATCTAACAGTTAATGGATCATCAACTACTATTGATTCATCAACTATAAGTGTTACTAATTCATTTGTGTTTGAAGGATCAACTGCTGACGATCACGAAACTACTCTTAATGTAGTTAATCCGACAGGAGATAGAACAATAACTTTACCTAATGTTTCAGGTACTCTTCCTGTTTTAGAAGTTGCAAGTACAACACAGATAACTGCTACACCTGAAGAATTAAATTACGTTGATGGTGTCACAGGTAATATACAGACAGCGTTAGATAGTAAAGCAACAAAAGCATTTGCAATTGCACAAGCAGTCGCATTAGGATAACTAAATAGTATTATAAGGAAAAAATTATGGCCGTACCAAATACAAAAGATACATTAAAAGAATACTGCCTAAGAGCATTAGGTAAACCTGTAATTGACATAAATGTTGATGACGATCAAGTAGATGATAGAATAGATGAGGCAGTACAATACTTTTGTCAATATCATACAGATGGTGTTGAAAGAATGTATTTAAAATATCAGGTGACTGCTGATGATGTCACTCGTATGACAACAGACACTACTGAATCAGTAACATCAAATTCAGTTACTACTTCATGGAAACAAGGAAATAACTTTCTTATAGTTCCTTCAACAGTTATATCTGTTGTTAATATATTTCCATTATCTGATAGAGCAAACTTAAATATGTTTGATGTTAGATATCAATTAAGATTAAATGATCTATACGATTTTTCATCTACAAGTATTGTTCATTATCAAATGACAATGCAACATTTAGACTTTTTAGATCATATATTAGTTGGAGAAAAACCAATGAGATTTAATCATTTATCAAACAAATTATATATTGACCAAGATTGGACAACTGATATAACAGCAGGTGAATATTTAATTATGGAAGTTTATCGTAGATTAGATCCTGCAACATACACAGATATGTTTGATGATATCTATTTAAAGAGATATACAACAACATTAATTAAAAGACAATGGGGACAAAATTTGTCCAAATTCAATGGTACAGCAATGTTAGGTGGAGTTACACTTAATGGACCTGAATTATTTTCAACGGCAATAGCAGAACAACAAAAACTTGAAGAAGAAATTAGATCAAATTATGAAGAACCTGCACATATGCAACAAGGATAAAAACTAAATGCCGACTAACACTTATTTTAGCACTGGCACTACATCTGAGCAACGACTATACGAAGACTTAATTATAGAACAGCTTAAGATATATGGTCAAGATGTTTATTACCTACCGAGAAAGATAGCAAATAAAGATACTATCTTCGGTGAGGACCCTGCTTCATCTTTTGATGACTCGTACATTATAGAAATGTATGTGGATAACACAGATGGTTACATGGGTGAACAAGAGATAATTAAGAAGTTTGGTTTAGAATTAAGAGATGATATTAAGTTTACTGTATCTAAATTGAGATGGGAGACTTTAATATCTAACAATAGTGATTTACAAACTACATTAAGACCTAACGAAGGCGATCTAGTTTATTTTCCTACAACAAAAGCATTCTTTGAGATACAGTTTGTTGAACACGAACAACCTTTCTATCAACAAAGTGCTTTACCTGTTTACAAATTATCTTGTACTAAATGGGAGTACAGTTCAGAAACAGTTACTACTGGTATTACAGAAATTGATACTAGTACAACTGATATATCTACTGACACTATGGCATTCCAATTCTCTTTAGAGAACGAAACAGGAGCATTTGTTATAGAAAGTAGTATTGGTGCTATTGATTATCTTATCAATGAAGACTTTACAATGGCGACACAACAACCTGTGGATCAAGGACAAGCATTTGAAACAGCTGCAGGAACAAACACATCATCTACAGCAGATGATATATTAGATTTTAGCGAAAGAAACCCTTTCGGAGAGGTTGATGAATATTAATGTTTGGACAACACTTCTACCATAAACAAATTCGTAATACTGTAATAGCATTTGGTACGATATTTAATAATATTAGTATTAAACGTTTGGATTCTAGCGGGAATCCTTTACAGACTATTAAAATACCTTTGTCTTATTCTCCTAAACAAAAGTTTATTGCGAGATTAGAACAAAACGCAGACTTAACTGGATCAAATTCAAGTGTGGCGATTACTCTACCTCGTATGGCCTTTGATGTTATTGGATACAGTTATGACTCTTCTCGGAAGTTAAATAAGAATCAAAAGATTACTGCGGTTACAACAAATGCTGATACAACAAAATTAAACTCTCAATACTCTCCTGTTCCTTATGATGTAAGTATTGAATTAAATGTTTTTACTTCTAATTCAGATGATGGTTTACAAATCATAGAACAGATACTTCCATATTTTCAACCTGACTATACTGTAACTATGATTGAAAATAATACAATGGGAACAAAAAGAGATATACCATTTGTATTAGAGAATGTTGATTATGAAGATACTTATGCTGGTTCATTAACAACATCAAGAAGAATAACTTACACATTAAAATTTACAGCAAAAATATATTTGTATGGACCGGTGAGTACATCAGCTATAATTAAAAAAGTTTCTGCTGATCTATATGAAACTACAGCTGACAATAGTCCATTTAGAAGTGAAAGAGTTACGGTTACACCAAACCCAACTAGTGCTGATAAAGATGACGCATATACATATACGACTACATTAGATTTTTTTGATGATAGTTTAAACTATGATGAAGAAACTGGTAGTGATACATAATATATAATAACAAAAGGTTTTTAAAATGAGTAATATTGATGACAAATTAAATGAAGTACTAAACATCGCTGAAGAAGTACTAGAATCAAAAGAAGAAAAGAATCCTTTAGAGATAGTAAATGATAAACCTGTTCCTGCAGTCGTGCCAGAGAATGCCGAAGTAGAAACAGATTTTGAAACTGGTAGAGGTGAACTCTATAAGTTATTAGAAAAAGGTACCGAGGCGATAGACGGAATACTTGCATTGGCAAAAGAGGGTGAGCATCCACGTGCATATGAAGTGGCAGGTCAGCTAATCAAAACTCAAAGTGAGATTGCACAAAATCTATTAGACTTGCAAGATAAACTTAAAAAAATTAAAGATGTAAAAGGTGAGAGTCCTAAAAATGTGACTAATGCCTTATTCGTAGGAAGCACAACCGAATTACAAAAAATGATAAAGAAAAATAAAGATAAAAAATAATGGCAACATTAGATCAATACTTAGGTAATCCTAATCTAAAAAAGGCACACACTAAATCACGATTTACTCCTAAACAAGTAGATGAAGTGATAAAGTGTTTAGAGAATCCTAAATATTTTATAGAACACTATTTAAAAATTGTTACCATTGATAAAGGTCTAGTACCTTTTGAGATGTATGACTTTCAGCGGAAGATGGTAGATACTTTTCACGACAATAGGTTTACGATATGTAAATTACCTAGACAGAGTGGAAAGTCAACTATCATTGTCTCCTACCTCTTACATTACGTTTTGTTTAACGATAATGTGAACGTTGCAATACTGGCCAACAAATCTTCTACGGCAAGAGATTTACTAGGTCGATTGCAACTTGCTTACGAACACTTGCCTAAATGGATGCAACAAGGAGTACTCAACTGGAACAAAGGATCACTTGAATTAGAAAACGGAAGTAGAATCGTTGCGGCTTCAACTTCATCAAGTGCTGTTCGGGGTAGTACTTTTAATATTATATTTCTTGATGAGTTTGCATATGTACCTAATAATATAGCTGAAGAATTTTTTAGTTCAGTATATCCTACAATTTCATCTGGTAAAACATCAAAGGTTATGATTGTATCTACACCTCACGGAATGAATATGTTTTATAAAATGTGGATGGACGCTGTTAATAAGAAAAGTACTTTTAAACCTATTGAAGTACATTGGTCAGAAGTTCCAGGTAGAGATGAAAAATGGAAAGAACAAACAATAAGAAACACAAGTGAGGCACAGTTTCAGACCGAGTTTGAATGTGAATTCTTAGGTAGTGTTGATACACTTATCAATGCACAAAAATTAAAAACAATGGCTGTGATTGACCCTAGAAGAAGTCCTCAAGGATTAGATGTTTACGAAATGCCTATTAAAGATCATACTTATGTTATTACAGTTGATGTTGCACGAGGTATACAGAACGATTACTCTGCTTTCATAGTTATAGACGCAACTAAGGCACCTTATAAGATTGTTGCAAAGTATAGAAACAATGATATTAAACCAATTGTCTTTCCCAATGTATTAGACAAGATAGGTAAGTTATATAACAAAGCATATATTCTAATAGAGATAAACGATTTAGGACAACAAGTAGCAGACGCAATGCAATTTGAATTAGAATACGATAATATGATGATGGTTACACAACGAGGTAGAGCAGGTCAAGTGTTAGGTGGAGGATTTAGTGGCAGAGGTAATCAACTAGGTGTTCGAATGACTAAAGGTACTAAAAAAATCGGAACTTCTAATCTGAAAAGTTTAATAGAAGGTGATAAGTTAATTATTAATGACTTTGATATTATATCAGAATTATCAACATTTATATCAAAAGGTAAATCTTTTGAGGCTGAAACAGGTTCGCATGATGATCTAGTAATGTGTCTAGTTATCTTTTCTTGGTTGGCCAATCAAAGGTATTTTAAAGAATTGACTAATATTGATGTAAGAGGACAAATGTTTACAGATCAAAAAAACGCAATAGAAGCAGATATGGCACCCTTTGGGTTCATAGATGACGGAATAAACGATCCAGAAGGTAGAGATGGTTATTTTGTTGACGCAGGTGAATTATGGCAACCAGTGACTTACCGTAAAGGGGAATAGTAGAGATGTGGGATAACATAAATATCTACAAAAGGGTTATAACTAATAAACTTAATTAAGGAGAACATAATATGGCTTTTCAAGTATCACCAGGAGTTCTCGTTACTGAAAAGGATTTAACTAATATCGTACCAGCAGTTGCTACTAGCTCTGGCGGTATTGTTATTACAGCAGAAAAAGGACCAATCAGCGAAATCACTACGATTTCTTCTGAACAAGAGTTACTTGATACATTTGGGAAACCAAATTCATCTAACTTTGAAGAATGGTTTACGGCTGCTAACTTTTTAGGATACGGAAACAATCTGAAAATAGTACGTCCAATTACAGGTTGCGTTAATGCAGCGGTTTCTGGAACGGCAGTACTAATAAGAAATACATCACACTACTTAACTTCATATGCAGACGGATCAGGTTCTGTTGGCTCTTATGCTGCAAGAGAAGCTGGAACATTAGGAAACGCTTTAAAAGTTTCTGTATGTACAAATGTTAATGCTTTTGGACCACAAGACACAGGTGCTGCTGGCACAGGTGCTGTGAATGACGCTGCTGCTGCAATTGGTGACACAACAATTACTGTTGACGCTGGCACTTTATATCAAGTAGGTGATCTAATAGAATTTGGAGATGCTGCAGGCGCTTATACTGCTACACCTTCTGGATACTATTACAAAATAACTGCAATCGACACTCACGTTTTAACAATCGCAAGATTTAATCCTCAAACTGGTCTTACTGAAACTGGTGGATTAAGACACGCTGTTGTTGATAACGCTTTAAATAGAAGACATTGGGAATATTACTTTAACTTTAATAACGCTCCAACTACTACAGATGACGTATCTAATGCTGGTGGTTCACTTGATGAACTTCACATTGTTGTTGAAGATGAGTCTGGTGCAATTACAGGAACTGCAGGAACAATGTTAGAAAAATTTGAAGGTCTATCACAGGCTTCAGATGCTAAAACTTCCGAAGGTGCTAGTAATTACTACGTTGACGCAATCTATCAAAGATCAAAGTACATTTACTGGATGGATCACGAAACAACACTTGCAAATGCTGGTTCAGCAAAAGCTGCTCAAACATTTGACCAAGTAGGTTCAAGTGCATTTGCTGTATTCACTTCTTCACTTGCAAGTGGTACGGATGATTACTCTGCAACTAATGCTGAGATTGCTACTGCATATGATTTATTTTCTGATGTTGAATCAGTTGATGTATCATTATTAATGTGTGGACCTTCTCAAACAAGTGCTGACGCTACTGGAGACGTTAAGGCAACTGCTGTTATGGATATTGCAACAAATAGAAAAGACTGTGTTGCTTTCATATCACCTGCAAGAGCTGATGTAGTGGATATTACAAGTGCTATCACTCAAACTGTAAATGTTAAAGCATTTGCTGATGGTTTACCATCAACAAGTTATGCAGTAATTGATAGTGGTTACAAATATATGTACGACAAATACAATGACACTTACAGATATGTTCCTTTAAATGGGGATATTGCTGGTCTTTGTGCTAGAACTGACAATGTTGCAGACGCATGGTTTTCACCAGGCGGATTCAATAGAGGTCAAATTAGAGGTGCTGTTAAATTAGCATTCAATCCAAACCAAACTCAAAGAGATGAACTATATAAGGCAAGAGTAAATCCTGTTGTAGCATTTCCTGGACAAGGTACTGTATTGTTTGGTGATAAAACTGCTCAAACTAAACCTAGTGCTTTTGACAGAATAAATGTTAGAAGATTGTTTATCGTATTAGAAAAGGCAGTATCTACTGCTTCTAAATTCCAACTATTTGAGTTCAATGATGAATTCACTAGAGCGAATTTTAGAAATCTAGTAGAACCTTTCCTAAGAGATGTACAAGGTCGTAGAGGAATAACAGACTTTGCTGTTGTTTGTGATGACACAAATAATACTGGAGATGTTATTGATAGAAATGAATTCAGAGCTGATATCTATATCAAACCTGCTCGTTCTATTAACTTTATTCAACTTAACTTCGTTGCTACTCGATCAGGCGTTGCCTTTTCTGAAGTAGTTGGCGCATAACCCTTAGAAGGAGAAATATAAAATGCCAAGTATTAATGACTTTAAATCTCGTCTAAAAGGTGGTGGTGCAAGAGCCAATCAGTTTAAGGTAACTTTACCTTTTCCTGGATACGCTTCTGTTGGAGGAGAAACATCTGACCTTGCTTTCTTATGTAAGGCGACTGCTATACCTGGACAAACATTAGGTAATATACCTATTGACTTTAGAGGAAGAAAACTTAATATCGCTGGGGATCGAACTTTTGAACCTTGGACAATTACGGTATTAAATGATACTGACTTTAAATTGTACAGAGGATTCGAGAGATGGATGAATGGTATAAACAACATGACTGACAACGAAGGTATTTCTAATCCTAGTGATTACCAAGTTGATGGTTTCGTTGACCATTTAGACAGAAATGGATCTACTCTAAAATCATACACTTACAGAGGACTGTTTCCTACTGCATTGGATAACATTGCTTTAAACTACGGAACTAATGACACTATCGAAGAATTTGGTGTTACGTTCCAATTCCAATACTTTGAAACAGATACTACTACATAATAACAATACAACGTTAAAAGGAATATTATAATATGGTACAACTACTTGGATTCCAAATAACAAGAAAAGATAACGATCTGGAGAAACCGGCAGCTGCCAAACAGGCATTTACCATCCCTTCTCCAGATGACGGCACAACTACTATATCTGCTGGCGGATACTTTGGTCAATACTTGGATATGGAAGTTACTGCGAAGAATGACTTTGATTTAATTAAAAGATATCGTGAGATTGCTCAACATCCTGAATGTGATAGTGCAATTGAAGATATCATTAATGAAGTTATCGTTTCTAATGAAAGAGATTCTTCGGTTTCTTTATCACTAGACAAACTTGCTATTTCGGATAATATAAAAACAAAAATCAGAGCAGAGTTTGATGAGGTACTACGCCTTATGAACTTTGATGAAAAAGGATTCGACATCTTTAAACGATGGTACATTGATGGAAGAATTTACTTCCACAAGGTGATTGATCCTACAAGCCCTAGAAAAGGATTAACAGAAATTAGATTTATCGATCCTAGAAAGATTAAGAAGGTTCGAGAGATAACTAAAAAAAGAGATACTAAAGGTAAAGGAATTGAAGTTATAGAACAAACAGCAGAATGGTTTGTTTATAATGAAAAAGGAATGTCATCAGCAAATTCAAATGCTGGTATTAAAATTTCTGCTGATTCAATTACCTATATTACATCTGGTGTTATTGACCAAACAAGAAACATGGTCATGGGTCATTTGCATAAAGCAATTAAACCTACCAATCAATTAAGAATGATTGAAGACGCCGTTGTTATTTACAGAATAGTAAGAGCACCCGAAAGACGAGTGTTCTATGTTGATGTTGGAAACTTACCTAAAGTAAAAGCGGAAGCATATCTTCGTGACGTTATGACGAGATATAGAAACAAACTTGTTTATGACGCTTCTACTGGTGAAGTAAGAGATGATAGAAAACATATGTCAATGCTTGAAGACTTTTGGTTACCTCGTAGAGAGGGTGCAAAAGGAACAGAAGTATCTACGTTACCTGGTGGACAAAACCTAGGTGAGATTACAGATGTTCAATACTTTCAAAAGAAACTTTACAAGGCATTGAATGTGCCAATTTCAAGACTAGAATCAGAATCAGGTTTTAATCTTGGTAAGGCTGCTGAAATAACAAGAGATGAATTAAAATTTACTAAATTCATTCAAAGATTAAGAAAAAGATTTACTGCTGTCTTTAGTGATGTACTAAAATCTCAATTGATTTTAAAAGGTGTTATCACAATTGAAGATTGGCAGAAAATTCATAGTCATATTCAGTATGATTACTTAAAAGATGGATACTTTGCTGAACTAAAAGAAGCAGAAATTATGAGAGAAAGATTAAGTCTTGCCTCAGAAGTAAGTCCATATATAGGTAAATACTACTCAATAGACTATATAAGAAAAAAAGTGTTAAGACAAAGTGATGAAGATATTATTGAAATTGATAATCAAATTGCTGATGAAATAAAACAAGGTATTATTGCTTCACCTGAAGGACAAGATGTAAACGGAGAAGATAATAATACTGATATAAATATAGGAGATGAATAATTATGCCAAATGATAATGTAAAAGATATGGTCAATTCACTTGCGGGTGGTGACAATATAAAAGCACAAGACGCATTTAAGAATGCTCTGTCTGATAAAATTGGACAAGCGCTTGATGATAAAAGACAAACGGTTGCTAATGATTGGTTAAATAGTGCTCAAGATCAAGAAGCAATTAAAGACGCTTCTGGACTAGACAATATTGGAGTACAAACTCCAGGTCAAGAACCAGTAGAAATAGATCAAGGTGGAGAAGATGTTGAACCAACTGTCGTTCCAGAAGTTTAAAAAAACTCTTAACGAGTTGAAGGAAGACAGTCCTAGAATAACCGAAGGATTTAAGCAATTATCTCCTGCGGAGAAACAGGCGGTTAAAGATGTATATAGTTTGATTAGCAATATCAAGGGGGATGATCTTATATCAAAGATTGATGGTATTGTTAAACAGGCTGCTAAAAAAAACAAAATTAAAGTGTCAAACATAGAAGACTATTTTGACAACGAAATATTAAATTAAGAAAAATAAAGGAGTAAATAATGTCAACTTTTAAAATTTTAGGAAGTTTTGTAAATGATCCTAGTGCAAACAATATTGGTTTAGCAACAACAGTTAGAGTAGTTTCAACAGCTGCAGCTGTAACAGGTACAGTTAACCTTGCAAACAATACTTTGATAGGCAATTTCTATCTTCATGCAGCCGGTGACGAAATTACTATTGTTAAAGATCCTACGGACGAAATTACAGCAGCTACTAGTCATGTACACGCAGTATCAGTTGGTGGTTAATTGTGGCAATTAAGAATGAAGCAGTTGTAGATTCCACTTCTAAGTATATTGTTAAGTCGCAAGGTATTGGAAATGAAATTGACCAAGTGGTAGTTGATGCTGAAACACTTACAAGTGGTACAAACAAATCACTAGTAAGTTTAATTGAATGTTATTATTTAATAGAAGGCACTGGTACACTAACATTAAGTGCCTCTAGTGAAACAAACGATTTGACTTTGACTGGTAAAGGTAAGTACGGATTACGACCTGACCAATTAAAGTTTGGTAACGATAAACAAATATTATTAACAACTGACTCAAATGTAAATAGTTATTTGTTAGTGAGTGAATTTAGGAGAAATAATTAATGGCTGATGTTGTAACAAGTCAAACGATAGTAGATACATCTGGTACAAAAACCGTGATGAAGTTTACTAACATATGTGATGGATCAGGTGAAACGCTTGTGACTAAAATGGACGCAAGTGCTTTGACTTTCATGACCGAAGACGCCACTAAAAGTATTGCAAAGATTTGGTGGGCAATTAATACTACTAATGGTAAATCTGGAGTAGAATTATTATGGGCAGGTAGCGGAACAAGTTCTGTTGACAAAACCATAGGTTTCTTTTCTGGAAGAGGTTATCACGATTACTATACTTCAGGTAATAGTATTCCAAATAACGCAACACTAACAGCAAACACAAGTCCTGCTGGTGATGTATTACTTTCAACAAAAGGATTTGTTGCTGGAGATAACTATACTATTATTATTGAAGTAAGATAATATGACAGATCACGCAAAACAAATATTGGAAAGAATTGTTGGTACTAAAAGTAAAAGTGAACTTGCAGAAAAATTTAAATTAGCATTTGCTGAGAAATTTAAAATTAAACAAGAAGAAGTTAAACAAGGAATTGTAGATAAAGTTTACAATAAAAACAAGGTGGAGAGAACATGAAACTAATAACAGAAACAATAGAAGATATCGAAGTATTAACAGAAGCAAATGCCTCTGGTGTTAAACAATACAAAATACGAGGTGTCTTTATGCAAGCGGATATTAAGAACCGTAATGGTCGTGTTTATCCAGTACAGACTCTT
>Ga0209502_10003212_pt1 | contig 13001 bp, 13 predicted proteins | sample ArcticOcean_MG_C_10_FD_187442 | JGI IMG/M metagenome (GOLD analysis project Ga0209502, IMG submission 187442) | Marine microbial communities from western Arctic Ocean - ArcticOcean_MG_CB11_90 (SPAdes) (version 2) | ecosystem: Environmental > Aquatic > Marine > Oceanic | place: Arctic Ocean...
GCCATACCAAGAAGGCCTGCTTTTGGTGTAAATGTATAAACTATGTTAGGTTTTTCATAAGAAATATACTTATAAAGTTTATAAAGCGCTTTTAAGTCTTGGATGGGAGTTATTCGTCTGGTCATTTCTATATCCTTAATCTTTACTCCTTCGAATTCTGATATTGTGGAGTTTAGAGTAGAGCTCGATGTGACAAGTTTAACATCGTAAAACTTGCTTAAGTGTTTGGGTAAGCCTTTTATTAAAAAAGCTAAACTTATAGGTACTGTCGAAATTATGATAATTTTTTTCATTAACTCAACTCTTGTTTTATAAAATTCTCTATTTCAATAAACGATTGTTTTTTTATGAGTTTATTTAAAATTTCAATATTTGCAGTAGAGACGTTTATTTCACTCAGAGATATACTATTTGTAATTAAGTCTGCATTATATTTTTTAAAAGTTAGAATTATATGCTTAATAGATTTACCTATGCCTGTACCAATGTTTAAAAATTTTATATTATTTATATCTATAAGCTTGGCGTATATATTGGCAACATCTTCAACATGTATAAAATCTCTAATGGCATTTCCATCATTTACAATGGTCAGTTTTTTATTGTTTTTTATTGCTGAGAATATTTTACTAATGATAGAAAATTCATCATTTCCTCCATACATATTAAATATTCTTGTAATAGTATAATCGACCTTATTATCAATAGAAAACTTTTGGATCAGTTCTTCATTGGAAGTTTTTAAGGAAGCGTGCAAAGAAGAAGGTTTAAGCACATCTGTTTCAGCAGCATATTTATTATCACCATATACAGCAGCAGTACTAGTATATATAATTTTGTTAATATTTATATTGTTATCTATGCAATAATCTAAAATTTTAGAAGTTACACCAATACAATTCATTGTAAACTCTTCAGAGTTTTTCATTACATTTAGTCTTGTTGCTGGTTGAAAATTGTTAAATATTAAATTTATTTCTTTGTTCTTGTATTTGGAGAGTATATTCACATCAGAATTAATATCTCTTGATGAGATCACTGTTGCATTATTTAATTTATCAATTAAATGATTTGATAAATTACTTTTTTTACCAATTATTATTGTCTTAAGTTTCATTTTTTACAAATCACTATTATTTGTCTTTTCATAACCGATTACTACCTTTGTTTGATATACAATAAGCATACTAGCAAAAATAACTAGATAACTTGGTATTCTCAAACGAACCGCTGTACCTAAATTGTCATTCCCCAATAACCAAATACTAGTATAAATAATAAAAAATGTTATTAAAAAACTAACAAACTTAGTCATAAATTTTGTATTTTTAAGTAAATAAGTGCTTGCTAAAATAAAAGGCACAGACTCAAGAAAAAAAACTATGAGCGAATTAATATTAACAAGAAACAGGCCAAACAACTGTCCTACAAGAGTATAAATATAATAAAAAAGAAACATAATTGGACCTTGGTTTAGTAACCCAATACCCATTGTTGTTCCACCTACTCCAAAACGTGAAAACCCTTCTCTATAAGAAAGTATTTCATTAATTCCACCAAAGATTTTAAGCAAAGATAATGCCAGAAAATATAAAAATATCCATGTTTTGATATATCTCCTGGTTTTCAAGAATATTAAATAAACAAATGGAGTTAAGCCTAACGCAAAACCTAAATAAGGCCGCATTAAATATAGAAAATAAGTCAAACCAAAATAAATAATAAAATAGAAATACTTTCTTGGCAAATTAGTCTCTAAGATTTTTTTATAAAATAATAAACACAATAATAAGGTAAAAAACATAGGAATTTCACGGTATATATCTATCGTTAAAAAAAATATGGTAGGATAAAAAATAATTAAAAGAAATGACACAGCCATAACTGGCTTAATTTCATCAGCTTGAATTTTCACCATTTTATAAAACAGAATAGGCAATATTGTGATGGAAGACACAAACGTAATTAAGGTTAATATATTTCGATTATAGAATCCTATTTCATTTAAAAACTTTAGTAAGATTGGCCAAAAATTTACTGCAAGTTTGTAATAACCTAAAGCATAAAGATGATAATAGTCAGCATCATTCCCTCCACCAAATACTGTTCCTGAAATAAATGTTTTATAATAAATAAAATATACAATCTTTAATAAAAAAAAAATTACAACAAAAGACCAAATTCTTTTTTCTGATATAGCTATACGCATAAACAATAATCTTTATAAATAATAAAATATAAATACCAAATACTCTTTTCAAAAACTAACACTACATCATGATCTAAGTTATCATTATTAAATAAAATATTATTCATTTTTTAAAACTTGCTTGTATAAATCAATATAATTTTTAGTCATTTTTTCTAAACTAAATTTTTGAGAATGTTGATAAGATTCTTTTGAAATATGAGTCAAATCTTTTTTTAATGTATTAATACATAGCTTAATTTTATTAACCCATTCAAGATTATTGCTTGGATTTTTTACTAAAAAACATGAATCAACAGAACTACTAACAACTTCATTAATACCTTTTAAATCAGAAGCTATAACTGGAAGTCCTGTTGACATGCCCTCAATGGCAACTAGACCAAATCCCTCAAGTCTAGAAGGCATAAGTTGAATATCTGCACTATGGTATTTTTCTTCTAAATCTGAACTCCAACCAGATAATGTAACTTTATCTTGTAAATTAAATGAGATAATTAATTGTTGAAGATCATGTCTTGAAGACCCCTCACCAACAATCTCATATTGCCAATCAATGTCTTCTAATTGGGAAAGTGCTACAATTGCTCTATCAAAGCCTTTTTTTGATATCAATGAACCTACAGAAATAAATTTTATACATTTGCTTAAAGCTTTTCTTTCTTTATAAGAAAAAAAACGAGCACCATTAATGATGATGAATATTTTATTAGATAAGCCAGAACCTAACCAGTCTAACAAACCCTCTTTAACCCCTTCTGTAATAGCAATTATAGAGTGGTATCTATTATAAAATATTTTTTCAATGTGTTTGAAAATAAAAAAATTTCTAAAGCTATTTATAGTACTATGTTCCGTGCTATGCTCAGTAAAAACTAACTTCACAGGCAGACCTATGCATGCCAAAGATACAAAAAACATTGACCATGTTAAATGTGCATGAACTATCAAACTAGAACAACTTATTAATTCTGTCTTAAATATCTTTCTTAATTTAATTATTGAAAAAGGATTGCGATAACCAATATTCAAACTCTGCTCATTATTTGAAAAATTAATTTTCTTTGTACATTCTGCCCAATAATTAAAATATACTGCTTTACATTTAATACCTTGTTCATTTGTTAGTTTAGTTAACTTCCTCACTAATAGCTCCGCACCACCTCCACATGGAGATCCTATTACATGAATTATTTCAAATTTATTTTTCATCAAATACTTCTCTCCACTTTTTAACAATAAGTTCATTACTGAAATTATCTTCTATATATTTTCTCCCCATAAGAGACATTTTATTAAATAAAATTTTATCATCAATAAGCTTAGTAATTGATTTAACTATATCGTCTACAGACTTTTGTTTACCTACAATTGCATTTTCTTTTACAGTAAAGGGTACACCCCCACAGTCTGTTGTTATTACAGGTAAACCAAACACCATAGCTTCCATATTTCCCATAAGAAAAGCCTCTGCAATGTGATCCATCTCGATAGGATGTGATATAAACAGGTCATAATCACAAAAAGAATTTAGCAATTTTTCATGATCCATGAACCCCTTCAAAAAAATATTATTTTGTAAATTATTATTTTTAATATAGTTAGAAAGGTCTTTTTCTAATGGTCCTTCGCCATAAACATCTAATGTTACATCTGGATACTGAACAATGATCTTTTTAATTGCTGAAAAGATGTAAATATATCCTTTCTCCTCAATTAATCTTCCAACAGACAGTATTTTCCCTTTAAATGAAGTTTTTTCTATAAAATTAAATTTATTAAACTTTAAAGAGTGCCCAATAACTTTAGTTCTTAGCAAAATATTGTTATCTTTATAAAGTACAGGAATTTTTTCGTTCACAACTACACTAAGTGAATTTTCAAATAATTTATTAACTAATGTATAGTCAACTTCCTTAATTCTTTTTATAGATGTAATACTGTCGTTTAATATCAACTTTTTTTTGAAGTTATCAAAGTACTTTAAGAAAGTATAATGTATTCCTTCAGTAACAACAATATCATAATTATTAAAATTTAAGTTACTATAATAAGGAAGTCTTACATAATGTTTATGAAATAAAAATTTATAAATCTTTGCTATAAATGTAATTAACCTATTTTCCTTAATATATTTATTTTTAACTCCTTCAAAATATTGATTTTTATCTGCAAGAAAAAATGTCACTTCATATTTCTCTAATTCATTTATTTTTTTAAAAATTTCGTATTGCCCTGTTCCAAAAGCATTATCACGCATTGAATTGATAGGTTTAAATACTGCTATTTTTTTTACAGTCACTTGAGCAATCTTTTAAATACTATTTTCCAGAAATTCCATCTTATAGAGATTTTTATTAATTTTAAAGAAACAGATAAAATAATTATACGATAGCGCTTATGAGTAATGGTTGATAAAATACTCCTCTGTTGTAAAATCCACTTTTTCCAAAACATAACCCTAAAAAGAATTAGTTCTGTAGAGTGTTTATCAACACCATTTTTCTTCATATAATTAAGAAGTGCAAATATTTCTAAAACATTTTTTCTAACACTAAGATTTGAAGAATGAACTCTATAATAGATTAGTGGTTTTTCAATCCATAAGATACTTCCATACTGCAATAGTGAGCTTACCAATAAAACATCAGCAGTAGTATTTTCGTCAGTTCTATCAGTTCTGAAAGGAAATTTTAACATTATTTTCTTTAAATATTTTGTACGATACATATAAGATGGAAATGGTGCAACTCCACCATTCCCAGGAAGGTATCGTTCTAAAAAGTCTTTCGCATTATTAAATTTTATAGGTGATGATAAATTAGGCATCCCTAATTTGGAGTCTGATAAGTTTTTAGGATCTGATATGTTGTCCTTAAAAATCATGCAATTACATCCAACAACTGAAGTATCATTATTACTCAAAAATGATGACATAACATGCATATAATCTGGGTGTAGAACATCATCATCATGAAATATAACTGCATATTCTGAATCTAGCTCTGAGACAACTAATTGTATATGCCTCATATTAGATAGGACTATATTTCTTTTAATATATTTTATATTTTTCTGAGAATAGTCTTTATCAATCATCTTACAAACATCGTCATTATCCGATACATCTGAAATAATTATTTCAAATTTTATTGAAGAATCGTTTTGTTTTAAAACTGAGTCAAGAGTAACCCTAAGTAAATTTGGACGATTCCTTGATAAAATGTAGAACTGAGTATATTTTTTTTTTAAAATTAAAGTCAATGAATAAATTTTGAAAGTATAAATCTTGCTAATTTTTTGATTAAGGAATCTTTAAAGAACACATTGGTATTAAGTTTTATATTTTGATGTCTTAAGGATTTTTTAATTGCCATTTCCGACATTAAATTAAATATATTGTACTGGTTTAAAACTTGGTTTCTAGATATGTCAATTGCGTACATATTATTGTCATAGACATTATCTTCAATGATGTCTTGTAATACATTAACTGCTTCATCTACTCTGTCAATGTCAATAACACTTAAAGAATTTTTAGAAAAATAATCGTATATATTAGGGCATCCATAATAAACAGGAAAAGAAAACCCTAAAAAAGCATCAGCTAATTTTTCAGACCAATAATCCTTTTGAACACTATTTTCTAATACTAGGTGATATTTGTAGGGTGCTATAGCATCCCACTTATCTGGTATCGCATTAAAACCGTGTCCGAACACATCAATATGCTTTGAGATTGGTAAAGTAATAATCTTATTAATAAATTCAATTCTTTTTTTATGACCTTTGGAAATATCTTTATCAGATAAAATGATGGATATCTTATTAAGCTTTTTAACAGGCCGCATATCAGATAGTTGATTATAATTTAATCTGACTTGTGGTAAAAAAATATGTTTTTTATTTTTTTTGTTTACAACTATACCTACCCACCATGTCAGCCAATTACTATAAATTATATTTTGATGCTTTATATCTCTATCGCATAAAACTAGGTGGGAAAATTGTTCTAAAAATTTATCTGAAGCTTGGCTAATCTTTTCTGAAGGTTCCATAGACACATACACAACATGATCTGGATCACAAAGACAGTTCTCTCTCTCAACTAAACCACTTCCATGCAACACAAACCACCAGTCACACTTTTTTAATTTATTATCATTTATTATAAATTTACAGTCATTCCAGATACCTTCAGAATTCACTGACTGTCTCAATAATAAACTAGTCTTTTCTAATTCACCTGCAGAAACTTTTATAATTTTCATTTTTAAACATTATTGATTATTTTATTAATTTAACCAATGTGAATATCTGAATAAAAAAAATTAAATCAATCCAGTATTATTCCCAATTTTTCCAGGTAGCTTTTCCTAATTGCCATAAAGCCTCCAATGTGTTTTTATCATGCAATGTATCCAACTATAGTAGCAAACGTAAGAGCAGGTGTAATAGCTTCTAAACCCTCAGGCAAATCAAAACATTCCATCGACAAAAAGAGGGATGATGAGCCAGAATTAGTTGCAACTCCGTATTTATGTCCATAAAGGCTGGCAACTTGTTGTTCAAAATTTTTTATATTGTGAACCATTTGTGTTGAGGTTTTTGGAACATTAACAACCGCATCTATTTCATTTTGATCATGAACAGTGGATGCATAGGGTGCTCTTATAAATTTATTTAACATATTTAAGCTTATTTTTTATTTAAATTTTAAAAAGAAAGCAATGATAAAAATTACACCTTGCAATTAAGAATAAAAATACTGTCAGCTATTAGCAATGAATGTGATTTTTTTCAGTAAGAATATTAACTTCAACTTGTACTTCAACAAGGTTAAAATTAATTATTTTTTAAATTAATCAAATATTTCAAGTAACTTGATTCTATAATTTTCATGATTAAAACCTTTTACTCTTTCAAGTCCCTGTTTAGCTTTTTCTTTTCGTAAATTATCATCTTCTAAATACTTTATCATACTTGAAGCCATGTCATGAATATCATTTGGATCAAATATTAATCCTGCATCTCCAACTTGTTCAGGTAAGGCCACAACATTTGAACTACAAACAGCTACCTCTAAAGCAAAAGCTTCGTAGATAGGAATGCTAACACTTTCAAAGAGTGTAGGCATCACTAGGAACTGAGACATTTTATAAAAATATGGTAAATCTTCATAATCTATATATCCCAAATGTTTCACTCTATCTTGTAAAGATAGCATATCAATTTTTTGTATTAAATTATTATAGTTATTCATTTTTGAACCAGTAAGTATCAAATTCACGTCATCAAATGTTTTAGAAACTATCTTAAAAGCTTCAACTAACTTAAAATGGTTTTTATGAAACCAGCATTGAGCAGGATAAAATATAAACCTTTCATTTAAATTATATTTATCTTTTACAATTTGAAATCTTTTCTCTTCAAATTTGAAATTTAAAAAAATTTCTGGGGGTGGTGATTGAATTACATATATCCTGGATTCATCTACACCTATGAAATTAATGATATCTTTTTTTACAAAACTTGATTCACATATGATTTTATCTGCAAAGTTTGTTAATATGCGCCTACTTAGCCATCTAACAACTTTCTCTTTCATATTAAAAAATTCAGGAAAATACCTCTCCTGCATATCGTGAAGAGTAAATACAAAAGGTTTATTTAAATAAAAATGGGGGTATATTGATATACTTGGAGATAAAAAAGTATCTATATCAGCAAAAATATCTAACTCATTTTTTGTAAAAAACCAAGGACGTCTAATACAAAATAGTTGTTGAAAAACCCTAATAATTTTTTCTGATGTCTTATTATGAGGTTTGTCTATTTTTCGAACTTCCAATTTATAGTTGTCAAATCTGTCATCATTTTTATTACAAAATATAATATAATTTTTATTTTTATCCTCTTTTAAAGCATCAATAATAGACTGAGCATATTGATAAGCTCCTCCAATATCTTCACTCCCAAATGCTAAAATTCCTATTTTAATCAATCAACTTTCCATCTTATTTTCATTCTATGTGCAAATAAATTGGGATTTAAATTTACTGTATATTTGTTGGCAATTAATTTTGTTAAGACTTTGAATATAAAATTATTTCCACCATATCCAGTGACATTATATTCAACCTTATCAACTTTTAAATCAAGACTTTCACCCATTTCAAAGATATCGCGTGGTCTAAAAAATCTTATATGGTCATAATTATAACTTCTAAATTTTGAATAGTGATCTTTTCCATAACAAAGGTTATCCATACTAATTACACTACCTGTAAAAAGAATTTTGAATCTATCAACTATATCAAAATATAGAGGTATCATTACAATAATATAACCATTTTTTTTTGTGATTTTTTTTGCTTCTTTTAATAACAGATAAGGATCAAATAAATGCTCCAACACATCAAGAATACATACAATATTAAATCTATCCACGATATCGAAAGGTTGAGTGATATTAGTTTGTAAAATTTTAAAGCCTTTTTCTTTTAAACTTTTTATTGCATCTTGATTTATTTCTATTCCTGAAACATCAAAACCTTGTTTTATTAATTCATGACAAACACCACCATGACCACAACCAATATCAACAATATTTTCGTTGCCTTTTAGTTCAGGTAAAAATGATTCTATTTTTTCAAAAGTATTACTTAGCTCATCAAGTTTTGATAGTTCTTTATAAAAACCATTATAGTATTCTTCTGTATTATTCGATGCCATTTTTTCTAAATATCAATATATGTTTATGAGTTTGCGATGATTTTTTTATAAAAAAATATTTCAAAGGAATTTGAAATTTTGTATAATGAATAATAGTTTCATTGATTAATTTAAATTTATGAGTACTAAAAATTTTTTTTATCATTAAAATAACATCTTTATCAAAATGCTCTTTAATTGATGTGTCTTCATTTATCATGGCTGTCATAATATTTTCTTTAATATGTTGCATATTAAAGAAACCTGTACTTTGGTAAGGTCAAAATAACTTGGCAAATTTAATCCTATTTGATGAACTTTATGTGTTATTGGAGTGTCACTATCATCGTACATTGGCATATCAGACAATGGGTAAAAATATGGTCGAGTATCGATATTTTTGGTTTTTAAAGTTTGCATCAACGCATCTCTTTTAGACTCATTATAATTTTCAAGTTCCAAACAAATCACCCAATAAACTGTAGATGCCCAAGACGATTGATGATTAAGTTTTATTTTTTTTACATCTTTTAAACCTTCTTGATACCACTCAAATATTTTTTTTTTTTTTTCTAAAAACTCATCTATCCGCTCAAACTGAGCAACACCCAAAGCTGCTTGAAGATTTGTAATACGGTAGTTAAATCCAACCTCTGTATGCCAATATTTTTTTTCTACGCTCATGGCATGATCCCTTAAATATAGCATTTTTTTATAAAGCTCTTCATTATTAGTAGTTATCATCCCACCTTCACCCGAAGTAATGATTTTATTTCCAAAAAAACTAAAAGTTCCTGCATCACTAAGACCACCAACTTTTTTACCTTCTACTTTTGCACCATGAGCTTCTGCTGCATCTTCAACTACAAACAGATTATATTTTTTTGCTATTTTATTTATCTCTACCATATTTGCTGGATGACCATAAACATGAACAGGAATTATCGCTTTTGTTTTACTTGTGATAGCTTTTGTAATGGCTTCTGGGCTTATACAAAGAGTGTCTTCATCTATATCTACAGTTACAACTTTTGCACCTGTGTATTTAACAGCATTTGCAGTTGCTACAAATGTAAAATCAGGAACAATTACTTCGTCATCAGATGTAATACCTAAACAAACTAAAGTAAGATGTAATGCTGTTGTACCACTGGAAGTTGCAACGGCATACTTTGTATTGCAGTATTTTGCAAATTTTTCTTCAAATATATCTATATATTTTCCTCCTGTTGATGATACCCATCCAGATGTTACCGCATCATTCACATACTCTATTTCTTTTTTTCCTATTGATGGTCTTGATATTGGAATAAATTTATCTATGTTCATTTTATTATTTTTTTAATTACTTTTTAAAAAGCTTTTTTTCAAAATTTAAATACAAAAAACTTCCTTCATAATAATAATATGTTTTAAAAATGATTATGCATGATCTGACATTTTTTTAAACTGTTCATTGTTCTCTAATAAGTATTGATAAGTACCCGTATCAATAATATGGCCTTTTTCTATCATAAATATTTCATCACATTTTTGTATTGTCTTCAATCTATGAGCAATAATAATTAATGTTTTTTGACCTGTGAAATCATGAATAGCATCCATAATAACTTTTTCAGTTATTCCATCTAATGCACTAGTTGCTTCATCGAAAATTAGAACTTCTGTTTTATAATAGAGCATTCTAGCAATGCCTACTCGTTGTCTTTGTCCACCAGAAATTTGCACACCTCTCTCACCAACTTTTGAGTAAACTCCGTTACCTAACTTTGATACAAATTCATCCAAGTTTGCTAGTTTTAATGCTTTTTTAACTTGCTCATAATCAATAAATTCTTTTGGTATTCCAAAAGCAACATTTTCTGCGATAGTTCCCTCTGTAAGAAATATTGTTTGGGGAACATAGCCAATCTTATTCTGCCACTGCCTTAAGTTGTGCTTTGCAAGTGGTGTTCCATCAATGATAACTTCACCTTTTTGAGGTTTAATTAGACCAGTAATAATATCGATAAGTGTCGATTTACCTGAGCCAGATGTTCCAACAATTCCAACCACAGCTTTCGATTTAATTGTTAACGATAAATTTTGAAGTGTAGGATTTTTTTTTCCAGGGTAAGTAAATGTTACTTCTTTTAAACAAATCTCATTATTTTTAAATCCCATATTATGACCATCTTTAATTAGAGGAATGCTAGCAAGATTAGTATTTTTTAAATCTTCTCGAATAGCTTCATAAGCTGATAAATTTCCTTTTACTGTAGCAGCACAGCTATAGATTGATAGAAGCGCTGGGAGTAGCTTCATTCCTGCTAAAGCATAAACGGATATAATCGGCAGTATTAAACTTAAATCTCCTTGTGAAGTTTTTATCAAATATAAAACTAAAACAATCATTGTACCAAAAGCTATTAGTTCCATAAAATATCTAGGTACTAGCCCCATCGCTATATTGTTACCTTCACTATTTGCAAGCTTATTGCTTGTTCTAGAGAAAATTTTTTTGAAATTATTACTTCGCCCGAGCAACAAAACATCTTTAATTCCACCAAAGCTATCACTCATTAATCTAAACCGTTCAGATAACATATTAGAAATATTTTGACCATTTTTTTCAAGGCGTGTGCGAACAAATTTAAACAAAATAATGTACACAGTACTAAAAACTATTAAACTTATAATTATTACAATTGAGTCATATAAAAACATTGTAAATACGATTGAAAATACCAATACAATACGAGCATTCATTTGCATAAGAGGTGACAGAATTCCTTGATATACTCTCTCTGTTTCATTTGCTATTTTCTTAGTTAAGTAAGAGCTACTGCCAGATGTATGAAATAGTAAATCTTTATCTAAATAATATGAATAAAGTCTGTGTGCAATTTCTGCACCAATTTTAGGAGCAAACATTGCTAGACGCCATGCGATATAAATTGATACAATAGCAGCTATAGCTAAGGCAACTAAAACAAAAATACCTGTATAAAAAACAAATTCATATTCTTCAAGGTTAGATTTTAAATATAATGCTGTTAATAAATTATTTTTTTCAAGAATGGATATATCTCCAATCAGTGCCATAAAAGGTACAATTGAAAGTATACTAAGGATTTCTACAAAAGTCATAATGACAATCAAGATTTGTAACGCATAAAACTGTTTACGTTGGCTAGGTGTTAATAATGAAAAAAATTCTATTATAATTTTAAACATGATTTATTTAAATATCATCTTTTAATTTTTTTAGATTCATTTTCTATAAATGCCTAATGATTAAAAACTACATTAGTTTTTAGAAAAAATATTTTTAATTTTTTGATCTAAATCAATCATATTTTCTTTTGTAAGTTTATTGCTATCAATTACTTTAATTTTATTATCTTCTAAATTAACATCAAACACGCTTGTAACAACATTTTCATTTTTAATAACTTCATTTATTGAATTAATTTTGTCAATTAAATGGCTTCTGTTATTCTGCAACTCACTCAAACTTTCTTTCGTAATTTCGAATTTTTTATTTGATTCAAATAGCTCACTACCAATTCTAATATTCTCGTCTTGATAATGTTTTATTTTATCTTCTAGTTCTCTAATAGTTTTACCACTATCATTATTATTTATATTGGATTTTAAGTCGTTAATAAATTTTTGTAATTCTTGATTTTTTTCAATTAAATCTTTTTCTGTTTTCTTATATTCATTTAACTCGGATTTAACCTTTTCATTATTGCTAGTAGTTTCATTTAAGTGATTATTATTATTTGAAATTTCTTCTTCTAATTTTATAATTTTTGATTGTGATATTGAATCTTTATTTATATATGCAGCTAACTCAGATTTAATTTGTATATTGTCATTATTTAATAAAGTATTTTTTTCAATTAAATCTTTATGTTGTTCTTTAAGTAAATCATAATCCAGATTTAGTTTTTCATTTTTATTCTTTAATGAATCTAATTCAGTTTGAATTCTTTTTAGATGATGGTCAAGTTTATTTTCTATTTGTTTTAAATCAAAAACATTTTTTTTTAATATCTTATTATTAAGTTCTTCTTTTTTTTTTTTTTTTTTT
>Ga0209502_10003217_pt1 | contig 12975 bp, 15 predicted proteins | sample ArcticOcean_MG_C_10_FD_187442 | JGI IMG/M metagenome (GOLD analysis project Ga0209502, IMG submission 187442) | Marine microbial communities from western Arctic Ocean - ArcticOcean_MG_CB11_90 (SPAdes) (version 2) | ecosystem: Environmental > Aquatic > Marine > Oceanic | place: Arctic Ocean...
TTAATAGATAATCATGATAAGGGTAAAATTTCTTATGAAGAATTATTTAAAACATTATATTACAATTACCTTTTAAGACTTGCTTATAATATATACCCTAATCTAACAACTTTTGATGGCTTGAAGTTAGAGCAACTAAGAAAAGAATTTAAAATTTTAGATAAATCTCTATCGAGCCTTAAAAAAAAGAAACTTTTCAACAAACTTGCTAATAACTCCATAACTGGTGGTCGTAGTCATGGACAAACAAAAAAATGTACAGAATTAGCGTTAATTAAACGTATCACTAGCCAAAAAATGCCAAGAATAAAATTACGTGAACTTATTAAGAAATCATCTCAGGCACTTCTGGATATGAAACCATGTTTTATAATGTCTCCCACAGTTCTATCTGAACTTGTTGTGGCTCAAGAAGATTTTTTTGATCTACTAATTATAGATGAGGCATCACAGATGAGAATGGAAGATTCTATATGTGCGCTTGCTAGAAGTAAACAATGTGTAATAGTTGGTGACCAGCAACAGCTACCTCCATCTAATCAATTCAATGCAAACACAGATGATGATGAAGATGAAGAAAATGATCTTGTTGAAGAATCAATTTTAGACTTAGCAAACTCTAGATTTAAAGCTAATAGAATGCTTAAGTGGCATTATAGATCAAGACATCAAAGTTTAATAGATTTCTCTAATCACCATTTTTATCAAAACCAACTAATCATTCCCCCATCTCCAGTAACCACTTCAGCAGTTACAACATCAAAAGTTGAAGCTTATTATAAAGGAAAAATTAACATTCAAGAAAAAGATAAATTAATTAAAGATTTAATACCTTTTATGTCAGCCAATATAAGAAAAGGTGATGGTGATAAAAAATCCAAAAGTTGTTTAATTGTTACAATGAATATTTTTCAAGCAGAATCTATAGAAGATGATTTAAATAAAAGAAAATTAGAGCACCCGATAATTGAAGAGTATGAAAATTCATGGAAAGATACTGGTGAAGAATTTACAGTTAAAAATTTAGAAAGTGTTCAGGGTGATGAAAGAGATGTAATTTTTATATCAACTATATTTGGACCAGAAGGACCAGGGATGAAAACAAAGCAGACATTTGGTCCAATAAATAATAAAGGAGGTCAACGAAGATTAAATGTACTGTTTACTAGAGCTAGACAAAATCTACACCTTTACACTTCTTTAAGTTCTAATGATATTCAGTCAGAGGGTGCGCCCGAAGGTAGGCAAATTTTCAAAGCGTACATAGAATACGCAAAGACAGGAAAAATAGAAACTGGAGATACATCAACTGGTAGGGAACCACCAAATGATTTTCAGTTATTTATTGGAGAAGGTATAAAAAAAATGGGTTACGAAATTGTTCATGAAGTTGGAGTTTCTGGTTTTTTTATTGATATCGGAGTAAAGCATAAAAGTTTTCCAGATGGGTTTATATTAGGTGTTGAATGTGATGGTAGAGCTTACCATTCTTCAAAGTCAGCAAGAGATAGAGATATTTTAAGACAAGAAATCTTAGAGGGGTTAGGTTGGAATATATATAGAATTTGGTCTACTGACTGGTTTTCAGATCCAAACAAGGAACTAAAAAAATTAGATAATCATATAAAAGGATTATTAAAAAAGATTAATTAAAAAATAAAACTAAAAATCCATTAAGTTTTTTTTCATTTTCTAATCATCATCTTTGAACCACCCTTTTATTGTAGATCCAATATTATCAGTTGTATCTTCAAGTTTTTCATCAAAAGATTTTTCATAAGGTTTTTGATATTTACAACTCCATCCAGCTTTTTTACCATATTGATGAGAATTGCTTAAACCATACGTTGTTTTCTTTTTTTCCTTAGGATTAACGAACCAACCTTTTGATGGATTGGTAGTTCTCCAAGTTTTTGGTTTAATATCGTCAATTTTATCTCCATCAGAATCTGCTACATAAATTCTAGTTATTCTAATATGTTTTGATCCATTGTTATCAAACTGAAAGGTTATTTGATTACCTACACCTTTCGACCATGTGAACTTAATATCGTTCTTACAATCTGCGTAAACATTCGAACTCAACAGCAAACTAACAACGATGATTGATAAGATTTTTTTCATTTTGATGCTGCTTTCTTTATTTCTTTAACTACCATTAAGTAATTATCCTTAAGGACTTTATGACCTTTTAGATGTTTTGAAAACTCTTTGTATAAACTCTCATAATACCAGGCAACTTGCTTAGGAGATGCTGTAAACCTGTTCCATATTTTCTTACCTACTCTTTTATAATCATTAACAATACAGGTACCGTTATGTAATTTATCACAAAGGGATACAAACATAGAAGATTGACCTTTCTTCTTTATATCTGAAATATATTTTTTCTTTCTAGCTAGCCAAGGTGGTTTAGGAACGACTACAGTGTCACTACATTCATCAACTATTTTAGCAACTTTACTACCAAACTGCTTTTTAATTTCTTTTAAAACTCTTAATCCACCTTGATCTTCAACAGCATCATGTAATAAACCTCCTATAGCTTCATCAGTAGTCCCACCATCTTCAATGATATTGTTACTAACTGACACTAAGTGAGTGAAGTAAGGAATTCCAGTTCCTTTACGGTTTTGTTTAAAGTGTATTTTATAAGTAAAATCTAAAGCTTTTTTGTATTTTCTTTTATCTATCTTTTTATTCATTCTTTATGGATTTCTTTATCCTATATTTTTTTTAATCTTAAATTTCATTTTAAATAACTATAAATTCCTTAAAAACTAACTGGTTTCTTTATACCTAAAATATTTAGTAATTTTCCTAGAATTTTAAGTTTTTTCATTTTATCTCCGCCTGTTTCTTTACCGATAGTTTTTAATTCTTCTACCAATTTATTTTTTTCTGTTTTTAATAATTTAGATGCATCATTAAATGATATATCAATTTTTTTATCTAACATGTCTCTTGCATTTGAGATCTTCATTAATGAAATAGCCTTTTTAGCCTTTTCACCAAATCTATTAGAGAATTCATCTTGTTCATCTTTTGAAAATTTTTTATCGCTTAAATAAATATCTAAAGAACCCCAAATTAATGCACTTTCATATATACTTTTGTTTGAATTTTCTAATTCATCACCAATTACTTTTTTAATTTTTATATCTAATTTTTTATCAACTTCACTTAAGCTATATGTGCCTTTTTTTTTATTATCAAAAAACTCATGGTATTCTTTGGTCATGGAAAACCAAATAAGAGATTGCATTCTTATTAAAAAACTTGGATGTGTGCTCCATAATTCTGAACTACTTTTACCTAAATCTTCAAGATCTCTTAATTGGTCTAAGTAAGTTGATGGCTTAAAATTAAAGTGTTTATCACTTAAGCCTGAGGCAAGTTTGAAGTTTGCTCTTAAAGAAGCATCTAAACTTGCACATGCCAAAAACCCAATTCTATCTGCACTAATCTCTGCGGCTCTACTTAAGTTTAAAATATTAAGTTTTAAATTTCTATCCTCAACATTATTATGATTAGGATATAATGCATGCTGATAAACATAATGAGCAACTTCATGACCAATTACAAATTGAAGTTCTTCTAAAGATAGTAATTCAATTAATCTAGAGGTTAACACTATATCAGGTCTTGAAGCTGAAGACATTAAGCTACAAGAGGCGTTTGCTTGATTATTGTCTGCTGTTACAAAAAAATTAAAGTTATTCTCAATTTTTATTCTTTCAAATACAGTTTCAATTGCGCTACCAACTTTTGGTAAAATTTCTTTACTGACTCTAACAGAATTTGTTAACAAGTTTGATAAATGGCTATTATCCAATTCATTTGTATTTTTTTTGAATTCCTTTAAATCGATGCCAAATTCGGATGGATCATCATGGTGATATTTGTACTTGTCTAAAAAATCCATTAACTACTGTATTGTTTTCTTAAATCAGCAATTATTTTAACCATTTCTTTAGCTCTTTTCTTTTTCTTAACATCCTTATGATTAGTTTGTCCATTCCATTTTGTATATTCTTTCCTTAAAATTTTCATTTTTTCAGCATCATCCATGTCTTCAGTTAACCCAAAACTTTCTTCTGATGGTTTTTCAGATGAGTCTAAGTTATCAACATTTGCTATAATTTTATTTTTCATTTCTTTAAATGTTGAAAGATTAATTCCTGTTGTTTTTGCAATCTTATTGATAAATATATCTTCCTCTTTACTGAGTGTTCCATCAGCTCCAGATATATCTAAAAGTAATTGCATAGCAGTATATTTTTGAGATTTACTTGCAACACCATTAAAATCTTTTACTAAATTTGATAATGAAATTTTATTTGTTTTAGCTGCAATAGATGAGCTTTTTAAAAATTTTGAAAAATGTTTATTTCTTTCTACTGCTTTGTCTTCATCTAGTAAACCAGTTAGATTTTTTGCCCAAGTTTTAATAGTATTTAATTCTTTTTGATCTAAATGACCGTCAGCTGCAGCCATATACATTCCAAGTTTTATTGTTAGGTCTTCGACTTTTTCTTTATTGATTAACTCATCCATATAGCCAGGTTCATTGAATGTAAAATTTACAACTTCAGTACTTATATGCTGAAGTCCACTTGTATCAGTAAGTCCACCTCTCTCCACTGTGGTACCAGTATCAGCCACACAAAGTAAAAATTTTATTCTTCTTTTTCCTTTGTGAGGAGGAACAATAAAATCTACTGGTACAGGAACAAATAATGTCCAATCTGGATAATAAGTTCTTGATGAAGAATTATAAATTCTCTCAACACCTAAAACTCTACTTCCTTTTTCTGCAAATGCTTCATGAGCAGATACTACTGGAGTTCCTGCATCACTTTCATTATCATTATCAGTGACATCCTGAACAAGTAAAATAATCTTTACCTGATCATCTGTTGGATGACTTATCATTCCAGTCATTTCAACATTATAACAGTCTACCGTAAGACCAGTATCCTTTGGTGGCAAACCTTTTTTAACTTTAACAGTAAATGGATTTGCTTCTACACTTGATGATGAATCGTCTCCACCACTTCCTGTAGCTGCTGAAAATACTCCTTTTAAAAGGGCCCAACCAATAATTATTACAATCCATATTACTATACCTTCCATAATTTACTCTATTTCAAAATCTAAATTATCTTTTAATTCTTTAAAGTCTTTTGAACCCTCTGTTTTAAGATTAATTTCATGTTTCTTTTTAGATTTCATATCTTGAAACACACAATGCATCATGCCGTTTGTGTCATAAGAATAAGTAACTTCTATAGGATCGCCAGCTTTAGCATTTTTTGAAAGTTTTAGTGGTTCTTTTGCAATAACCACTACAAATTCAACATCACTTTCTTCTCCTTCACTTTGGGTAACTGTACAATCAATTTCTTTTTGATCATCAAACATAACTTCATAATTTTTTGTAACTGAACAAGGAAGTTTTGTATCTCTTGGTATTACGCAATCATTAACTGTTGTACCTACATTTCTCTCTCTATCATGAGTAAACATAAGTGTTCCAAAATAAGAACTACAAACATCATTTAACTCCACATTTGAGATAGCTTTTTTTTGCGCTGTATTTAAAGATCCTTTGTTTTGAAGACCTGCATAAATAGCAGCTCCGCATGCAACAGCCTCATCAACGTTTACGCCTTTAACAGGTGCTTTTTTCATAATCTTAGTTATAGTTTGACTAACAATAGGCATTCTAGTGCTGCCACCTACTAATAAAGTTTGAGATATGTTGTTAGGCTTACAATTAGCTCTTTCTAATGCCTCTTCCATCAGCATTTTAATTTTCTCAATATAAGTATCGATTGAATCTTCAAATTCCTTTCTGGATACATCTATTTTATGTGGACCTTTAGGACCTTCAATAATCTCTGTTGCTTTCTCTTTATTGGATAAGATTTTTTTTATTCTTTCAGCAATAGTAAATAATTTCTCATCTTTTAATGGATTGTCTAACCCCTTACCTTTTGCTTTTTTGTATTTTTTATCTAAAATGTTAATAATTTCTTCATCAAAACGCCTTCCACCCAAATGTTTATCTCCAACAGAAGTAATAACATCAACTTTTTTTCCTTTAACATTCGCAATTGAGATATCAAATGTTCCACCACCCAAATCAAATATAAGAACTCTCCCATTAATTGATGAGCCTGGTAAATTTGCATAATGAAGAATAGCTGCAGTAGGTTCATTAATTAACTCCACATCTAACCCTGCTAATTTAGCTGCGTCAAGAGTTGCCGCTCTTGCAGTTTCATGAAACATAGCTGGGACTGTAACTACAGCTTTTTTAACACCAGATGTATAATCTTTTAATTTAGATAAAATAATTGATGATATTTGTGAAGGGACATAACCTTTGATATCTTTTTTACCTTCATTCTCAATCCACTCACCTTCTTTACTTGACCAAACAACATTGTTTTCCATTTCACTTTTAACTTCAAGAATTGTATTTTTTCTACTAGTTACAGCGGCATCAACAGCTTTATCACCTACTATTGCTTTATCCCTACCAACGAAAACTGCAGATCTTGTAATTCTATTATTATTTTCCGGATCTGATAAAACCTCTGGGTTTCCAAGGTCGTCTAATTCAGCTATTGCTGAAAATGTTGTTCCTAGATCTATACCAACTATTTTACTCATAATAATTTAATTAAAACTTATAATTTTTTTTTCTCACTTTCAATATTAACATTTTTATATTCATAAACTTTTACCAATGCTTTTTTAATATAATGAATATCGCTATCCTTTAATGTTAATTTATAACCATTTGAGACTATTGAGTGTATTAGATTATTTTTATTCTTATCATTTGTTGGCTCTGTATTTATGTCTACTTCACATCCCTGATAATCTAAGCTTTGAATATTTAGCTCTGGTGTAAATGTTTCTATGCCTGAATTATTTAATACAATTAATAATTTATCTTTTGTACTTTGAAAATATGATTTTGCAATTTCATCATTTGAATGAATTTTATTTTCAGCATTTTCTATAAAAACAATTGTTTCAATAATTCCATCTAGGAGAGCTTTGTATCTTGAATATTCGTATCCTTTTTTATATTCTTTGAGCTCATCATTTTTTTCTCTTGCTACTTTTTCAAATGGTGCAATTTTCTCGTCAATATCAGTGATTATCTTTTTTGCACTATTATGATCATTTATTAAAAAATCTTTTAATTCTTTATTGTGTTTGTCTATATGATTAATAAAGCTATTTATTCTTTCTTTGGTTTCCTTTGGAAACTCAATCATATTTATACTATTTTTATCTGTGCTTTTGATTTTAAGATAAAGTTTTATAAAAAGAAAAATTACTAAAATTAAAGTAATTATTATTAATCCAATAATTGAATATTCAATATAACTCATGTAACTTAATATTTCTTATGGTTAAAACTAGATCATACTTGATGCTTCTATGTCTATCTTTATTTTTAGTATTTTTACTAACAATTAAAGTACAGGCAATACCAATAGGTGGAATTACTAAAATTTTAAAAGGACTTGGTAAGGGAACAGATTTAATAAAACCAGGTTCAAAAATAGCTACTCCAGGAGTTGGAGATGACATTCTAAAAAGAATTAATAAATCAGAAGTTTCAACTGATTTAAACTCTAATACTCTTTTAAATAAAAATTCTAGTCATGATGATATTCTTAGTGCCCATGGAATAAGAAAATTAGAAAAAGTTGTTGACGGAAAAGATGTAGTTGAAATCGCAAGTGATAACTTAATCGGGGATAATAATGATGGTATAATTAATACAATTCGTGTTGTTTGGTGGTCAGGCAGAATCTTTAGAACCTCTGATGCTTTTAACAAACCCCAACTTGATGAAAGACTTATTATTGAATGTCAAACCGATAGCGATGTATTTACATTCACAGCTCTACTTACAAATGAAATCAATAACTCGTTAGAAAAGAAAGCTAAAAATTGGTTTTTACTAAGTCAACATTTTCCAAATGCACAAGTTAACAAGGATGGTTCAATCCTAATAAAAAAAGGATCATATAATAAAGTCTCGATGGCTAAACAAGAACTGCTAATTTTAGAGGATAATGAAAAATATATAATTTTTTCAAATAAAATAACTAAAGATCATAAATATCCTACAAACTACTTCATAATTTCTTCAAATACAAAATTTGTACATGAAACAAATATGTACGGCACTGAAAGTCCAGAATATATAAAAAATACAGCTAAAGTAAAAATTGAAAAAAGTAATTTTAATTGTTTAAGAAAAAATACTTAATACTTTTTTTAATAACTAACACTTACTAAATATAAAATAGCTAAATAAATTAGAAGCACTGAAGACGTTGATTGTATAAATTTATTTAGACTAATAAAATAATATTTTTTATGTGTAATAGTTCCTCTTAATTGTTTTTTCTTTAGACCCTTAAACATAAAGATCACTCTTAAAAATGAAACAAATAAAACTACATTCGCCATTTGATAACTTACAGAGGGGCTAGCATAACTAAAATTATAAAGACCATGAAGGCCTACTGGAATTAATAAAGCTAATATCAGGTTTAAATAATTGTGCTGTTTTTCAAATATACTTTGTGTTATTAAAAAACCCATAATAATCCCACAAAGGGCATGCAAGGGTACTGCGCTAAAAGCTCTAACCACAGCTATATTAAAAGATGGATCTTTATAAAAATTTAAAACATATCCAATATTCTCATATGCAGCAAAACCAAGTGATGCCGCAACACCGTACACTAACCCATCCATTGGTTCGTCAAATGCAGATTTTCTTGTACAGAAAAAAACTATCACTGTTAATTTAAAAAATTCTTCTAGAAAGGCTGCTCTTATAAAATTATCAAAAAAATGAAATGTATTATCTTTAAAATAGTTTTCACTAAAATTATCTAATACTGGAATTATAAGATCTATTGCTAAAATTGTAGCACAGCCAAACAAAAAAGTTTTAAAAACTATATTTTTAGGTTCAGGAAATTTATCCTGTTTATAAACAAATAATAAAATTAAAATAGCAGGTGTTATTGCTGACAAGATGTATAAAAAATACACTTAATATTTGTTTTTTGTATTTGCAGCTATATAGTCCATAGCAGCCAATAAGAGACCGGATATTATAAAAGTTAAGTGAATAACTACTTGCCATTTTAAGTCTCTGTCTGAATAATTTGCTAAATCCATAAACGCCTCTAATAAGTTGATCCCAGATATTGCAACAATAGATGCTACTAATTTCAATTTTAAACCACTAAAATCAACTTTACCCATCCAAGCTGGTTTATCTTCACTTTCTCTTGCAGCGCCTATTTTTGAGACAAAATTTTCATAACCTGCAAATAAAATCATTAAAACTAAATTACCTATTAATGCCATATCGATAATATGAAGTACGAATAGTAAAAGGCTTTTAAAATCCATTGAGTAAAATACTGGTATATTGTGAACAAATTCCTGAACTACTTTCAGCATAATTACAGCTAAAGATATAGATAAGACGACATAAACTGGCGCCATAAACCATCTGCTGGCAAACATTGATACTTCTAATTTTTCCTCAACGTATGGCAAAAATCCATTTTTTTTAGTCATAATCAACTTCCTTTCTTTTTCTTTTTTGTGGGGTCTTTTTTTTATTACTAGACATTCCAACGATTGCTGCAATTGGTGCAAAAATAATCCACCAAAACTTCATTAAGAAAGGAGCAATTTTAGCTAAGAAACCAACTTTTGCTAATGCCTTAACACCAAGAGTTCCCGCTACTAAACTACCAATACCTAGAGCTGCAACTTTATCTCCCGATTTATAATCAGCATGTTTCGATCCCTCTAAAAAATCAATACCATCAGTAAAATCTTTTGCTAAATTTGCAATTTGTTTTAGCTCTTCTTTTGTAGTTTCATTAGTTATTGATGAAACAAAAGAAATATCTAAATAACCGTTCCGTCCAAGAACAATGCTATTAGTTTGCATAGATTTATATTTACCTTTTTTACCATTCCAAGAACCTTCGTAAGAGACATAAACTGCATTTTTTTCAGAATCAAATGTTGGTTTATATATCCAATTTAATTCCTCTACATAGTTTCTTCCTTCTTCTTTTAATTGATCTTTCCAAGCTTCTTGAGTTTGTCTCATTTCAGCAATAAGATCTTCCGGCTTAACTGATTTCCAATCATCAATAGTTACATAGCCCTCATCCTTGTATCGAACATAAATTACTTGATCTCCTGAAAAAATAATCAAATTAGATTGGATATCTTCTTCCCCAAAAACCCACCAACTATATTGGTTGATATCTTTTGTACCTTTTAAATAATATTCACTTTCTAAAATATAAATTTCAGCATTAGGTTTTTTTAATAACGTTTTATGATTTTCTGGATTATCCCAATTATACCATGTCAAAGTGTCTAATTTTTTTGTTCTCTCCTCTTGGCTTAACTCCTCAGAAAGCTTAAATTTTTCAAGAGTGTTAGATCGAGTTGAAATTAAAGTTTTGGGCCAAACTTTTGTTAGAACGTCACCATCAGCAAAATCAGCAAAACTCTCCACAAATCTAACGTCAGCAGATTTGCCTCCATTTTTTAATGTTAATTGACCTTTAGATGTTTTAAATTTATACCAAGAACCATCACGCCAGGATATTCTTTCAAAAAAATCAAATACATTTGGGTTTTGCGTTTTAAAATAAGTTGTTTCATGAGTACCATTTAGCCCTGAAAATATTATATCAATAACATACTGACGGTAACCGTCCTTATGCTTAGTTATAACAACTAGACCCCAATCAGGCACAGTATAAATTCCTTCAATTGGATCTAAGTCTCTACCCTTAAAAAACATATCAATTGCTTGTTGTTGGGTTGTTGGGCCATCTTTAACTGTTGACCAGTAAGGACTTGAAGTTTGATAGCTATCTGATTTAGCAATTGAAAAATTAAAAACTAAAATTATTGCAAGGATTACTGATTTATATAAATTTTTATACATATTTAACTTTCTATAGATGAAATACAGGCTATGAAATTATCTCTAATTTTTAACATTTTTCTATTTAGATTTTTTGAGTAGGTATTAATTTCCTCAAGAATTTCTTGTGGAGGACTATAGCTATTATTATTTGGCCACTGTTTACAAGCCAAATTCCATTTTTTTTTAGCTTGGTTAAGATCTTGAGGTAATCCTGCTAACCCTTGAAAATAAAACAAGCCTAAATTATAAGTTGGCATACCATGCGTACCTAAATCAGCAGCTTTTTTTGTCCAATATACCGCCTTATCAAAATCTTTTTTTACACCATCTTCTCCAGCAAAATAGTTCCAGCCTAAGGTAGTCATAGAGTTAACTTGTCCTTGATTGGCTGCTTTCCTAATATATTCCATTCCTAATTCATCATTTTCTTCAGTTCCATCAAGCCCATAAATTAAAGTATATCCATAATTGTTCTGTGCAATAGGATCTCCAGAGTCCGCATCTCTTTTAAGATCTTGAATATAATCGGAATAACAAACGTTATTAAAAAATAAAACAATAAATATAATTGAAAATATTTTCATATAAATTAAAGCCTAAATTATTATTTGTGGTTATTAAATCTTTAAATTAATTTTTAAAGTACAGCGTGTATTTATTAGTTGAGTTATTCTTAATTAAAGAACTTCTTAATTGGCGTGAAATATAAAAAAACTAATATTGCAGATTGAGAACACCATGAAAGAGCATCTAATGTATACATTAACGAGTCAACTGCTGAGGGTCCTAATGGCAAATTTAAAACAACTCCCAAAACAAACAGAATGGAAAATAATTTTTTCCCATTTTTTTTAAAAGTATACAAAAAGTATAAACTGACAAAATAAGATATTATCCAAATTAAGTTAATAATTAGTAACGATGTGGGAATTGCGTCTAAAGATTCATTGAACCTAATAACCTCATCGGATTCAAAAAAAACTGAAGTAAATAGCAAAAATAACAAACCTATATTTAAAAGTATAAATTTTTTAAATGTGTTTTTTATATTCATGGTATTTTTATAATATTAATATTTCATTTATTTTTAAATATATAAATAATCGTTAAAATTATAAGTACTACAATAATCCAAATAGTGAGATTAGTTAAGAATTGTTTTAGTTTAGAATTAGATTGTAGAAAAGCAGGAAGAACCAACAAAAGAACTCCTATCATATATACCACAGGTAGTAACTGATCCATCATTTCAATAGCTTATCCTAACTCATTTGATAGCATTAATGAATGCAAATACTTGGATACATTTTAATTATTTTTGCTGTAGCTGACTTTGGCTCTTCTTATGCTGGTTATAACTTAACTAGCTTTTTAGGAGAGGCATCAAGATTTTCACCAATCGTAATAGGTTTAATTGGTGGCGCTCTTGTTAGTTTTGGTGAAAAAAAATAATTATTTAAAACTTTAATAACACGTTTGTTGATAGGATTAGAAATATGAACTCATTTGATGATAGAAAAAAAGGATTCGAAGGTAAGTTTGCCCACGATGAAGAAACTTTATTCAAAATTAGTGCAAAAAGAAATAAGCTATTAGGTGAGTGGGTATCAGATAAATTAAAAAAAACTGATAAGGATAAAGAAGACTATATTCTTGAAGTTATAAAATCTGATATGCTTGAACCAGGAGATGAAGATGTTTTTAGAAAAGTTAAAAATGATTTATCGCAAGGTGGTTTTGAAAATATCGATGAAGAAATCAGAAATAAAATGAATGAGCTAATGGAAGTTGCTAAAAAAGCCTTCTTATAAAAATTTCTATTTTTCACAGATTACTTAAATTAATTAGCTCTTAATATTATAGCTTTTTTTAAGCAAGATAGTCACAAGGGTAATATCTGATCCATCATTATATCTAGTTTGTATTATGCAACAATTGTTCGAGATCGTCGT
>Ga0209502_10003242_pt1 | contig 12906 bp, 8 predicted proteins | sample ArcticOcean_MG_C_10_FD_187442 | JGI IMG/M metagenome (GOLD analysis project Ga0209502, IMG submission 187442) | Marine microbial communities from western Arctic Ocean - ArcticOcean_MG_CB11_90 (SPAdes) (version 2) | ecosystem: Environmental > Aquatic > Marine > Oceanic | place: Arctic Ocean...
TTTTCATTAATTATTTGGGGAATTGATTCGGTTTTTGGAGAGGTCATTAAGTATTACTTTAATTTGATTGGATAATGTCAGAAGCTATTATAGAAAATAAATGGTACGTTGTCAGAGCTGTAAGCGGACAAGAAAATAAGATAAAAACTTATATAGAAAATGAAATATCTAGATTAGGGTATGACAGTTTTGTAGATGAAATTTTAGTTCCTTCAGAGAAGGTTATCCAGATTAGAAAGGGTAAGAAAATAACAAAAGATAAAGTTTACTTTCCTGGCTATATTATGGTCAAAGCAAATTTAACAGGTGAAATACCTCATATTATTAAGGGTATTACAAATGTTATTGGTTTTTTAGGTGAAACTAAAGGTGGAGAGCCTGTTCCACTTAGAAAATCTGAAGTAAATAGAATGTTAGGTAAGGTTGATGAGTTATCTCTTCAGAATGAATCTAATATTATTATTCCTTTCACTAGTGGCCAAAATGTTAAAGTAATTGATGGTCCATTTAATGGGTTTGATGGTACTATTGAAAAAATTAATGAAGAAAAAAGAAAACTTGAGGTTATGGTTAAGATATTTGGACGTAAAACTCCACTTGAACTAAGCTACATGCAAGTAGAAAAAATTTAATAAATGTTACAATGTTCTGTGATTTATAGCTTCCAATTATAAATTATAGTAAAATTTAAATTGTTAATATGGCAAAAGAAATAGGAAAAGTAGTTAAACTACAAGTAAGAGGCGGAGCTGCGAATCCATCACCACCAGTAGGGCCAGCATTAGGTGCTGCAGGTGTTAATATAATGGAGTTTTGTAAGCAATTTAATGCCAGAACTCAGGATAAACCTGGTAAAGTTCTACCAGTTGTTATAACTGTATTTAAGGATAAATCTTTTGAATTTGTTATTAAGACCCCACCAGCTGCTGTCCAATTATTGGAGGCTGCTAAGGTCAAAAAAGGTTCAGGTGAACCTAATATCAAAAAAGTTTCAAAAGTTACTTGGGATCAGGTTAAAACAATAGCTGAAGATAAAATGCAAGATTTAAATGCATTTAATATTGAGTCAGCAATGAAAATGATAGCTGGAACGGCAAGATCAATGGGTATCAAAGTTAATGGAGGTCAATCTCCAAGCTAATTTAAATTAAATGGGAAAATTAACTAAAAATAAAAAATCAGTTTCTGATAAATTTGATTCGAATAAACTTTACACAGTTGAAGAAGCTTCGAGTCTTATTAAAGAAATTACTACCACTAAATTCGACGCGTCTGTTGACCTAGCTGTTAGATTAGGAGTTGATCCTAAGAAAGCAAACCAAATGGTTAGAGGAGTTGTTTCTCTTCCACATGGTACAGGGAAAGACATGAAGGTTTTAGCGTTAGTAACTCCTGATAAGGAACAAGAAGCTAAAGATGCTGGTGCAGATTACGTTGGTCTTGATGAATATCTTGATAAGATTAAATCTGGATGGACTGATGTAGACGTTATTGTTACTATGCCAAGTGTTATGGGTAAATTAGGTCCATTAGGTAGAGTTTTAGGTCCAAGAGGTCTAATGCCCAATCCTAAAACTGGTACTGTTACTATGGATATAGGTAAAGCTGTTTCTGAAGTAAAAGCTGGTAAAATTGACTTTAAAGTTGATAAGGCCGGAATTATTCATGCGCCGATTGGTAAGGCTTCATTTTCAGCTGATAAATTAACAGGTAATGCTGTTGAATTATTACAAACGTTGAATAAGTTAAAGCCAACTACTGCAAAAGGTATTTACATGAAAAGTGTTTTTATGTCAAGTACAATGAGCCCTAGTTTAGCAATTGATCCAAAAATCTAGAATAAAAAATGACAAGAGAAGAAAAATCAAAAGCAATTTCTGAATTAACTGAAAAATTAGGTGCAAGTACTAACTTGTATTTAACTGATATTTCTGGTTTAGATGCTAAAGCTACTTCAAATTTAAGACGTGCCTGTTATAAAGCAAACATTAGTTTGTCTATGACAAAAAATACGTTTCTTGATAAGGCTATGCAAGCATCAGAAAAAGATTTTGGAGACCTTTCAACTATTTTAAAAGGAAATACATCAATTATGTTTTCTGAAGTTGGAAATGCACCTGCTAAAGTTATTAAAGCCTTTAGAAAAAAATCTGAGAAACCAGTATTAAAAGGCGCTTATATAGAAGAGAACGTTTATATAGGTGACGACCAATTAGAAGCATTAGTTAACATTAAATCTAGAGAAGAATTAATAGGAGATATTATCTCATTATTACAGTCTCCAGCTAAGAATGTTGTCTCAGCTTTACAATCTGGTGGTGGAAAGTTATCAGGAATACTTCAAACATTATCTAATAAATAACTGTTTGATTTTAAGAAAAACTAAAAATTAAAATTAAAAATTATATTAAAAAATAGAAAAATGGCAGATTTAAAAGATTTCGCAGAAAAATTAGTAAACTTATCAGTAAAAGACGTAACAGAGTTAGCTGGTATTTTAAAAGATGAATATGGTATAGAACCAGCAGCAGCAGCAGTTGTAGCAGCAGGACCAGCAGCCGGAGGCGGTGAAGCTGAGGAGGCTCAAACTGAATTTGATGTTATTCTTAAGTCAGCAGGTGCTTCTAAATTAGCAGTTGTTAAACTTGTAAAAGAATTAACTGGATTAGGATTGAAAGATGCTAAAGAACTTGTTGATGGTGCGCCAGGAGCAATAAAAGAAGGTGTAAGTAAAGATGAGGCTGAAGGTCTTAAAACATCATTAGAAGAAGCTGGAGCTGAAGTTGAGCTTAAGTAAATTCTATTTAATTACCATTTATAGTATAGATTTTAAGATTTTATCTTAAAATCTATACCTATTTGTGCATATGTGATATATGTACTTTTTTACATTTTATAACTAAACATAGTAGCTAGATGTCAATAAAATTCAACCCACGATTAAGTTTCTCTTCAATTAGTAACCAAATTGAGTATCCTGACTTTTTAGATATACAGATTAAGTCATTTCAAGATTTTTTTCAGTTAGAGACCAAGTCTGAAGAAAGAGGAGATGAAGGTTTATACAAGACTTTCATGGAAAATTTTCCAATTACAGATACAAGAAATCAATTTGTTTTAGAGTTTTTGGATTATTTCGTTGATCCACCTAGATATTCAATTCAAGAGTGTATCGAAAGAGGTCTAACATATAGCGTTCCTTTGAAAGCTAGATTAAGACTTTATTGTACCGATGAAGAACATGAAGATTTTGAAACTATTGTTCAAGATGTTTATCTTGGTACTATTCCTTACATGACACCAAGTGGTACTTTCTGTATCAATGGAGCTGAGCGTGTAGTTGTTTCTCAATTACATAGATCTCCAGGAGTATTTTTTGGACAATCTTTTCATGCTAATGGTACTAAGTTATATTCTGCTCGTGTTATACCTTTTAAAGGTTCATGGATAGAGTTTGCTACTGATATTAATAGTGTCATGTATGCATATATAGACAGAAAAAAGAAATTACCCGTAACTACTTTATTCAGAGCTATTGGTTATGAAAGAGATAAAGATATTCTTGAGATTTTTGATTTAGCAGAAGAAATAAAAGTTTCTAAATCAGGTTTGAAGAAATATCATGGACGTAAACTAGCTGCAAGAGTTTTAAACACTTGGTATGAGGACTTTGTTGATGAAGATACAGGCGAAGTTGTTTCTATTGAAAGAAATGAAATTGTACTTGATAGAGATACTATTATTGATAATGATAATATAGAGGAAATATTAGAATCTGGAGCAAAGACTATTTTACTACACAAAATTGTTTCTGATCAAGGAGATTATGCTATTATTCATAACACATTACAAAAGGATCCAACTAACTCAGAAAAAGAAGCTGTAGAGCATATCTACAGACAATTAAGAAATGCTGAGCCGCCAGATGAAGAAACTGCTAGGGGAATTATTGATAAATTATTTTTTAGTGATCAAAGATACAGTCTTGGTGAAGTTGGTAGATATAGAATGAACAAAAAGCTTGGTCTTAATGTAGATATGAGCAAACAAGTTCTTACAAAAGATGATATTATTACTATTATCAAATACCTGATTGAATTAATTAATTCTAAGGCAGAAATTGATGATATTGATCATTTGTCTAATAGACGTGTTAGAACTGTTGGAGAACAATTATCTTCTCAGTTTGGAGTTGGTTTAGCTAGAATGGCAAGAACTATTCGTGAAAGGATGAATGTTAGAGATAACGAAGTATTTACTCCAATTGATTTGATTAACGCAAAGACATTATCGTCTGTAATAAATTCTTTCTTTGGAACGAATCAGCTTTCTCAATTTATGGATCAAACAAATCCATTAGCTGAAATCACTCATAAAAGAAGATTGTCTGCCCTAGGACCTGGAGGTCTCTCCAGAGAGCGTGCAGGTTTCGAAGTTAGAGATGTTCATTATACACATTATGGAAGATTATGTCCTATAGAAACTCCTGAGGGACCGAATATTGGATTAATTTCTTCTTTGAGTGTATTTGCAAAAGTTAATAATATGGGTTTCATTGAAACACCATATAGAAAAGTTAATAAAGGGGTCGTAGATTTAAAATCTGAACCTATTTATTTAAGTGCTGAAGAAGAAGAGAATAAATTAATAGCTCAGTCTAACCTAGCAGTAGACAAAAACGGAAAGATAATAGAAGATAAAGTTATTGCTCGTCAAGAAGGTGATTTCCCTGTTATAGAGTCTAAGGAAGTTCATTATACAGATGTAGCTCCAAATCAAATCTCGTCTATCTCAGCCTCATTAATACCATTTTTAGAGCATGATGATGCTAACAGAGCACTGATGGGATCAAATATGATGCGTCAGGCAGTTCCGTTATTGCTGCCAGAATCTCCAATTGTTGGTACTGGTTTGGAAAAATCTGTTGCCTCTGATTCAAGAGTTTTAATTAATGCAGAAGGCAATGGAGTTGTACAGTACGTTGATGCGCAAAAAATTACAATTAAATATAGTAGATCTAAAGAAGAAGCTTTAGTTAATTTTGACAGTGATGTAAAGACTTATTTTTTAACTAAGTTTAGAAAAACTAATCAAGGTACTTCAGTTAATCTAAAATCAATTGTTTCTAAAGGAGACAAAGTAAAGAAAGATCAAGTCCTTTGTGAAGGTTATGCTACGCAAAAAGGAGAACTTGCTTTGGGTAGAAATATGAAAGTTGCTTTTATGCCTTGGAAAGGATATAATTTTGAAGATGCAATAGTAATTTCTGAACAAGTAGTGAGAAATGATGTTTTTACTTCAATTCACATTGATGAATATTCATTAGATGTTAGAGATACAAAACTTGGTAACGAAGAACTTACAAATGATATTCCTAATGTTTCAGAAGAAGCTACTAAAGATTTAGATGAAAATGGAATGATTAGAGTAGGTGCTGAAATTAAACCTGGTGATATTCTAATTGGTAAAATTACACCCAAAGGGGAAAGTGACCCTACCCCGGAAGAAAAACTATTAAGAGCAATATTTGGTGATAAAGCTGGTGATGTGAAAGATGCATCGCTAAAGGCTTCTCCATCTCTTAATGGAGTAGTTATTAATAAAAAACTTTTTTCTAGAGCAGTTAAGGATAAAAGAAAAAGAGCTCAAGATAAAATTGATATCAGAGAATTGGAAGATGATTTTGATTTAAAATTTGAAGATTTAAGACAAGTTTTGATTGAAAAATTATTTACTATTCTTTCAGGGAAAACCGCACAGGGTGTTTCCAATGATTTAGGAGAAGATGTTTTTCCAAAAGGAAAAAAGTTCACCTTAAAAATGTTAAATTCAGTTGATGATTATGCGCATTTGACTATGGGTAAATGGACTATGGACGATCAAGCTAATAAATTAGTTTCAGAATTAATCCATAACTACAAAATCAAGGAAAATGACATGCAAGGTTCATTAAGAAGAGAGAAATTTACGATTTCTGTTGGAGATGAATTACCAGCTGGTATTATTAAATTGGCTAAAGTTTATATCGCCAAAAAGAGAAAGTTAAAAGTTGGTGATAAAATGGCTGGACGTCACGGAAATAAAGGAATTGTTGCTAGAATTGTTAGACAAGAAGATATGCCATTTTTAGAAGATGGGACACCTGTGGATATAGTTTTAAACCCACTTGGAGTACCTTCTAGAATGAATATTGGTCAGATTTATGAAACTGTTTTAGGGTGGGCTGGTCAAAACCTTGGTAAAAAATATGCTACCCCAATTTTTGATGGTGCTACTATTGATCAAATTAATGAGTTAACAGATGAAGCTGGTATCCCTAGGTTCGGTCACACTTATCTCTATGATGGAGGTACTGGAGATCGATTTGATCAACCTGCAACTGTAGGAGTAATCTACATGTTAAAACTAGGACATATGGTTGATGACAAAATGCATGCTAGATCTATAGGTCCGTATTCATTAATTACTCAACAACCACTTGGTGGTAAAGCACAATTTGGTGGTCAAAGGTTTGGAGAGATGGAAGTTTGGGCTTTAGAAGCATACGGAGCGTCAAGTACACTTCGTGAAATTCTAACGGTCAAATCTGATGATGTTGTCGGAAGAGCCAAAACTTATGAAGCAATCGTAAAAGGAGATCCAATGCCCAAACCTGGTTTACCAGAATCCTTTAATGTGTTAATGCACGAATTAAAAGGTTTAGGTTTAGATATTAGATTAGAAGAATAATAAAAATATTTTATCATATATACCCATTATTATGGCAAGAAAACAAGATAACCCAGTAGTTAAGTTTAATAAAATATCAATAGGTTTAGCTTCACCAGAATCAGTTTTATCTGCTTCAAAAGGAGAAGTTCTAAAACCAGAAACTATTAATTACAGAACACATAAACCAGAAAGAGATGGATTGTTTTGTGAAAGAATTTTTGGCCCTGTAAAGGACTTTGAATGCGCTTGTGGTAAATATAAGAGAATTAGGTATAAAGGAATTGTTTGTGATAGATGTGGTGTAGAAGTCACTGAAAAGAAGGTTCGAAGAGATAGAGTTGGTCACATAAATTTAATAGTTCCTGTAGCTCATATATGGTATTTCAGATCCCTTCCAAATAAAATTGGTTATTTATTAGGACTCCCTTCAAAAAAACTAGATATGATTATCTATTATGAAAGGTATGTTGTAATTCAACCAGCTTCTGCTGTCAATGCTGAAGGTGAACCTTTAAAGAAAATGGATTTTCTTTCTGAAGAAGAATATTTAGATATTATAGATGTTTTACCGCAAGAAAATCAATACTTAGACGATTCAGATCCTGAAAAGTTTATTGCAAAAATGGGAGCTGAATGTTTAATTGAGTTGTTGTCTAGAATTGATCTAGATCAGTTATCATTTGAATTAAGAAACAAAGCTAATACTGAGACTTCTAAACAAAGAAAAACTGAAGCACTAAAAAGACTTCAAGTAGTTGAGTCTTTTAGAGAAGCTAATTTACATAGAGAGAATTTACCTGAGTGGATGATTATGAAAGCCATCCCTGTGATACCACCAGAGTTAAGACCTTTAGTTCCATTAGATGGAGGAAGGTTTGCAACTTCGGATTTAAATGATTTATATAGAAGAGTAATAATTAGGAACAACAGGTTAAAAAGACTTGTTGAAATCAAAGCTCCTGAGGTTATTTTAAGAAACGAAAAGAGAATGTTGCAAGAGTCTGTCGATTCTTTGTTTGATAATACCAGAAAATCTTCTGCTGTTAAAACTGACTCCAATAGACCTTTAAAATCTTTATCTGATTCACTAAAAGGAAAACAAGGTAGATTTCGTCAAAACTTATTAGGTAAAAGAGTAGATTATTCTGCTAGGTCAGTAATTGTTGTTGGTCCAGAATTAAAATTATTTGAGTGTGGTATTCCTAAAAATATGGCAGCTGAATTATATAAGCCTTTTGTAATTAGAAAATTAATTGAAAGAGGTATAGTTAAAACGGTTAAGTCAGCTAAAAAAATTATTGACAAAAAAGAGCCAGTTGTATGGGATATCTTAGAAAATGTTTTAAAAGGTCATCCAGTTCTTTTAAATCGTGCTCCTACATTACACAGGTTAGGGATACAAGCTTTTCAACCTAAATTAATTGAAGGAAAAGCTATTCAATTACACCCGCTTGTTTGTACTGCATTTAATGCTGATTTTGATGGAGATCAAATGGCTGTACATTTACCACTTGGACCTGAAGCTATTTTAGAGTCTCAAATGCTAATGTTAGCTTCTCATAATATATTAAATCCTGCAAATGGATCGCCAGTTACAGTACCATCACAGGATATGGTATTAGGACTGTATTACATGACTAAATTAAAAACTTCAACTAAAAAAGTAAAAGTAATAGGTGAAGGTTTAGTATTTTATTCTCCAGAAGAAGTTATTATTGCTTACAATGAAAAAAGAGTTGATTTAAATGCATCAATCAAAGTTAAAACTGACGACTATAACGATAATAAAGAGTTAGTAAGTCAAATAATTGAAACTACTGTCGGAAGAGTTTTATTTAATGAAAAAGTTCCTGCGGTTGCTGGATATATTAATGAAGTTCTTACAAAAAAATCTTTACGTGATATAATTGGAGATATATTAAAAGTAACTAGTGTTCCTGAAACTGCAGCATTCTTAGATGAAATAAAGACTCTAGGATATAAATTTGCATTCCAAGGAGGTTTATCCTTCAGTTTAGGAGATATTATTATACCACCAGAGAAGCATACTATGATTGCTAAGGCAAATAAAGAGGTTGATGCAATTAAAGCTAATTATAATATGGGTTTAATCACAAATAACGAGAGATATAATCAAGTTATTGATATTTGGACTTCAACAAATGCTGAATTAACAGAGTTATCAATGAAAAGAATTAGAGAAGACCAACAAGGTTTCAACTCTGTTTATATGATGCTAGATTCAGGTGCGAGGGGTTCTAAAGAACAAATTCGTCAGTTAACAGGAATGAGAGGATTGATGGCTAAGCCAAAAAAATCAAATGCTGGAGGAGGAGAGATTATTGAAAACCCAATTTTATCTAACTTTAAAGAAGGACTTTCAATTTTGGAGTATTTCATATCAACTCATGGTGCTAGAAAAGGTTTAGCAGATACGGCTCTTAAAACAGCTGATGCTGGATATTTAACTAGAAGATTAGTTGATGTTGCTCAAGACGTTATCGTTAGTTCTGAAGATTGTGGTACTTTGAGAGGTATTTCTGTTACTGCACTAAAAAAGAATGAAGAAGTCGTAGAGAAATTAAATGAAAGAATTGTTGGTAGAACATCACTACACGATTTAGTTGATCCTGCTACTGGTACACTTCTAGCATCTGCAGGAGAGCATATTTCTGATGAAATAGCAGATAATATTCAAAATTCATCAGTCGAAGCTGTTGATGTTAGATCTGCACTTACTTGCGAAGCTAAAAAAGGTATTTGTACTAAATGTTATGGTAGAAACTTAGCTACTGGAAAAATTGTGCAAAGAGGTGAAGCTGTTGGAGTTGTTGCTGCTCAATCGATTGGTGAGCCAGGTACTCAGCTTACGTTAAGAACTTTCCATGTTGGTGGAATTGCTGGTAATATTTCTGAAGAGAATAAATTAGTAACTAAATTTGCTGGTAAAGCTGAGATAGAAGATTTTAAAACTGTACTTGGTAAAGATGCTGATGGAAATGATGTAAATGTTGTTATTTCAAGAACTTCTGAACTAAAAGTTGTCGATGCGAAAACTGGACTTGTATTAAGTACTAATAATATTCCATACGGTTCTTTTGTATACATTAAAAATGGACAAAAAGTAAAAGCTGATACATTAGTTTGTCAATGGGATCCTTATAACGGTGTTATTATTTCTGAATTTGCTGGTAAAGTAAGTTTCGAAAATATTGAGCAAGGAGTCACTTATCAAGTTGAAATTGACGAACAAACTGGTTTTCAAGAAAAAGTTATTTCAGAATCTAGAAATAAAAAGGTAATACCTACTTTACTTATTAATGATTTAAAGGGAAACACTATAAGATCTTATAATCTTCCAGTTGGAGCCCACTTGATGATTGATGATGGAGAAGATATTAATATCGGAAAGGTCTTAGTTAAAATTCCTAGAAAATCTGCTAAAGCAGGTGATATAACCGGTGGACTTCCTAGAGTTACAGAGTTATTTGAAGCTAGAAATCCTTCAAATCCCGCAATTGTTAGTGCTATAGACGGAGTTGTCTCTTTTGGTAAAATTAAAAGAGGTAATCGTGAAATAATAGTTGAGTCTAAAAATGGTATTATTAAAAAATATTTAGTGAAGCTTTCAAATCAAATTCTAGTTCAAGAAAATGATTTCATTAAAGCTGGTATGCCAATGTCAGATGGATCTATTACTCCAAACGATATTTTAAATATTAAAGGACCTTCTGCTGTACAACAATACTTGGTAAATGAAGTTCAAGAAGTTTATAGATTGCAAGGCGTGAAAATTAATGATAAACATTTTGAGGTTGTTGTTAGACAAATGATGAGAAAAGTTAGAATTCAGGATTCTGGAGATACTACATTCTTGGAAGATCAGTTAGCTCATAAATCAGATTTTATACTAGAAAATGATGCTATATTTGGAATGAAAGTAATCGAAGATTCTGGAGAATCTGTAAATTTAAAAGCAGGTCAAATTATATCTGCTAGAGATTTAAGAGATGAAAACTCAATTCTTAGAAGAGAGGATAAAAAATTAGTTGTTGCTAGAGATGCAAGTCCGGCTACTGCTACTCCTATTTTACAAGGAATTACAAGAGCTTCATTACAAACTAAATCATTTATTTCTGCTGCCTCTTTCCAAGAGACTACAAAGGTGTTAAATGAATCTGCTGTAAATGGAAGAATTGATTATCTAGAAGGTTTAAAAGAAAATGTTATTGTTGGTCATAGAATACCTGCTGGAACTGGATTACGAAAATACGAAGATATTATTGTAGGTTCAAAGGAGGAGATTGAAGCACTGACTAAGGCTAAAGAAGAAGAAGAATTAAATATTAATTAGTTAAAGTCTTTTATGAGTAATACTGATAAAAAATCAAAATCTAATATAAACATTGAAATAGATGAAAAAGTTGCTGAGGGGACTTACTCCAACTTAGCTATAATTAATCATTCAGTTTCAGAGTTTGTATTAGATTTTATATGTATTATGCCTGGAACTCCTAAAAACAAGGTTAAATCTAGGATTATAATTACTCCTCAGCATGCCAAACGTTTGGCAAAGGCTCTACACGATAATATAATAAGGTTCGAAAAGAATCATGGGGAAATAAAAGAAAACCAACAACCTCCAAATGTCCAACTAAATTTTGGACAATCTGGTGAAGCTTAATTATTAGAATTCTGACGTATTATGAAACGTAATACTTGGATATTTTTCAACTGTCATATTTAAAGAAAATACTGAATCTGCTAAGAATACAAGATTATTATTCTTGTCCTTTGCTAAGTAGCGTTGTTTTATTCTCTTAAAATCTAAAAATTCTTTTCCTTTTCTGTCTGCACATTCAACCCAACATGCTTTAAAGACATTTAAATTTTCATAACTACATTTTGCACCATACTCGTGCTCTAGCCTATATTGTATTACTTCATATTGTAATGCTCCAACGGTACCTATAATTTTTCTACCATTTAAATCTAGTGTAAATAGTTGAGCTACTCCTTCATCCATTAATTGATTAATACCTTTTGATAATTGTTTGCTTTTCATTGGATCGGCATTATTAATATATCTAAAATGTTCTGGGGAAAAACTTGGAATACCTTCATAAATCAAATTCTCACCTGAGGTTAATGTATCCCCAATTTTGAAATTTCCAGTATCGTGAAGTCCTACAATATCACCAGGATATGATATATCTACAATTTCTTTTTTATCGGCAAAAAATGCATTGGGACTAGAAAATTTCAATTTTTTTGACAAACGAACATGTAAGTAAGGAGTATTTCTTTTAAACTCACCTGAAACAATTTTAATAAAAGCTAGCCTATCTCTGTGTTTAGGATCCATATTAGCATGTATTTTAAATACAAAACCAGTGAATGTATCTTCATCAGGACTGACTATTCTAACTGAACTTTCTTTTGGTTGAGGAATTGGGGCTATTTTAACAAAACATCGTAATAGATCTTCTACTCCAAAGTTATTTAATGCAGAACCGAAAAATACAGGTTGAATATTACTTTTGAGATACTGAATCCTATCAAATTTTGGGTATACCATCTCAAGAAGTTCTATATTTTCTAAAAATTGATTATGTAAATCTGTACTTATATTTTCTTTTATTTCATCCTTATTAATCAATTTAATGTTATCTCCGTCAATCAAAGATACTTTGTTATCAATTGTGTTATATATTCCCGTAAAATCATACCCCATTCCAATTGGAAAACTTAGTGGACAAACCTTTAATTTTAATTTCTGTTCTATCTCATCTAATAAATCAAATGCATCTTTTCCTTCTCTATCTAGTTTATTAATAAAGACTATGATAGGAATATTTCTCATTTTACAAACCTCAACCAGCTTCTCTGTTTGCTCTTCAACTCCTTTAGCTACATCTATTACTACAATTACACTATCAACAGCTGTAAGTGTCCTATAAGTATCTTCTGCAAAGTCTTTGTGACCTGGTGTATCTAATATATTTATCTTTATTCCTTGATATTCAAATGCTAATACTGATGTGGCTACAGAAATACCTCTTTGTCTCTCAATCTCCATGAAATCACTTGTAGCACCTTTTTTTATTTTGTTGCTTTTTACAGCACCTGCTTCTTGAATTGCACCTCCATAAAGTAATAATTTTTCTGTAAGAGTTGTTTTACCTGCATCTGGAT
>Ga0209502_10003263_pt1 | contig 12852 bp, 14 predicted proteins | sample ArcticOcean_MG_C_10_FD_187442 | JGI IMG/M metagenome (GOLD analysis project Ga0209502, IMG submission 187442) | Marine microbial communities from western Arctic Ocean - ArcticOcean_MG_CB11_90 (SPAdes) (version 2) | ecosystem: Environmental > Aquatic > Marine > Oceanic | place: Arctic Ocean...
CGCCTCCGCCGCCTCCGCCGCCTCCGCCTCCACCAAGCCCGCCGCCTCCGCCGCCGCCTCCGCCGCCTCCGCCGCCTCCGCCTCCACCTCCACCTCCTCCACCTCCTCCACCGCCTCCACCTCCTCCACCTCCTCCACCTCCTCGCCCAACAAACATTATCTGCCAAAACGAAAATCCTAGTGATGGAAAATATATCGACAGGAAGGTTGATTTCGATGGTCATACAACGGTCACAGGTGAGTACAAATTTGGCTCTGGCTGGGGGTTTTTGATGCCCCAAGACTGCAAAATATTTCTCGGTCCCAAATCAAACGCTGTCCCGGTGGAAATTGTAGTTACGGTAACACACGACATCAGTTCGTGTACAATGTGGTCTGCCCTCCAGAATGAAAAATGTTACAAATTAGAGAGATCAGGCTCAGGTGCTCAGTGGGGTGTGGATTTGCTCCCATCTACCGCCTACTCCGGGACTACCACCGCATCTTGGACCGTCACCCAGCCGGCTCAAACCGCGCATCAAAGTGACCCTGTTGCAATTTCATGGTGGACAGGCGCAGATTGTCCTTGTGGAATAAACGCGGGCGCCGGTAAGGAGGGACCAACAGTAACATGGTCGATCAGACCTACAGGTTTGCTGTCACCACCGCCGCCTCCCCCGTCTCCGCTACCGCCTCCGCCTTCGCCTCCGCCTCCGCTAGCCGTTGTGGAAGAACAATCTGTGTCGAGCCCACCACCGAGCTCACCACCTCCTCCCTCACCTCCGCCGAGCTCACCGAATCCACCAAGTCCGCCACCGAGCTCACCGCCTCCACCACCACCACCTCCACCACCTCCACCACCACCACCACCACCACCTCCTCCACCTCCACCACCTCCAAATCCACCACCACCCGCTGAATACAAATACATTTTTGATTATGATGTTTACAATGGTGCTATGTCTGGAGTTACAAACACAGGTTGGGGAATTGAAAAGGTGTACGGTGGCTATACTACAAGTGGATACGACGATTATATTGAATTCGACGCCCCTGTCTGTGAGCAGGTGGCTCAATACACTCACAAAGGGATCGCTTCAACCTGTGCATCTGGGACAATGATGGACTACACGTTTACGTTTAACACCCGTAATCTAATCTATCTTAAACTCTCTTACGAGTTAAGAAACACCGCGGTCGTCACAAATCCGGAGGATGATATTGAGGATACTGGTACGGTGGAGAAATGGACAACATGTTCCGGCGCGTTTTCTCCGACTTGGTGCCATACGTCTATAACAATCGCAGTAGAATCCGGAAAGAAATACTTTTTTAAGATCGAAAAGCATCCAACTGGCTCTGCGCGAACGGAGGGGTACGTTGCAATAAGAGGACAAAGACTAAATGCTTTCGGACTACAATGGACTTACGATGCTACGAGACCTGACACTAAAGGTGCCAGGTTTACGTACGGCTGTTTCTTAAATTGTTGATTACATATTTTTTGGGGGGATTTTTTTTTGAAGTTTAGAATTGGTGCGAGTGCCATTCGGAAAAGTCAGGTTTGTTTTTTTTTCGTCTCACAGAGAAAGACAAAAAAAATAGAAGTGAACTTTTTTTAATAAAAATACGCTCTATAGATCGACAAGAAGTTCACTTCTATACTGCGAATATCACTCGCGCGAACTCTTAACTTCAAAAATATAAAATTCAGGAAAATAAAAAGTTCAAAAAAAAAATTAAAAAAAAAAACAGAAGTGAAAATTTCCCGAAAATATACGCTCTATAGATCGGCAAGAAGTTCAGCTCTATACCGCGAATATCACTCGCGCGAACTATAAACTTCAAAAAAACAAAACTAAGAAAAAAAAAAATCAAAAAAGAAAAAGAAGAAAAAAAAATGCATTGAACTATTTTTGAAAAAATCTACTATATAGATCGGCAATAAAATGCCCATGTTGTCCATCGCGGAAAAAAAAGTGTGCGATGCCGTTGGAGTACGAAATCGCTTCTCATCAGAATCGCGCGTTAGGGGGAGAGGACGAGGTTGTAGATTGTCTGACGCTGGACGAGTTTCGTGAGAATGATTTTGTTTTTCGAAACAAGTTCGGTTCGCACTACTCCGCGGATTCGCTGCGCTCGTATTTCGGCGAGGTAGCTGTGAAGATGGATCCAATGCAAAGAGTTGAGTACCGCAATCCATTTGTCTGCGAGGCGCCTGGTCCAAAACATCTCACGCTCACCGAGCAATTAATGGTCTCTTGGGTGCGTCTCAGCTGATTATGAAACTTGAAAATTCTTTGAATCCGTTTTCTTCTACAGGCTCCTGATAAAACACCAATCACGTTCTCTGCGAAGATACTGCAGACAAAACACGACGCGTGGTCGTCGTATGTTCGTTCGAAGCTGATGCGTTTTATCTCGCATATCAGACGGTCCCCGTCAGAAGATTACGATTATAAAATCAAACAGTTGATTGTGTTTTGCGATGATTTTCGATGGTTGGATGTAAAGCTAGAGCTTGAGAATTACAGCACGCGAACAAAGAAGGTTGCAATTCCTGTGCACTTTCTCGCATAAGAGACACTCTTCAGTCTCACCTTCCACTCCTGTGCCGCGTCCTCTAGAGGTTCGAGCTCATATCGAACTCCGTCTTTATCCCGAGCCATGATTTTACGAAACATGCACGGCACCTCGACCTTTGTGTCTCGCCGGTACCAGAATAAAACAACTCTTCCTTGAAGGCGATTCGCTTTGTCAGAGATTATGAAGGCACGATCGATTCGTTTTGAACCCTCACTGGTTTCGAAGAGGTCGGCTTCCCTAATGAAATCGGCCCTGTTCGGCACTCCCCCATAAGCAGAGGAGAGAGTTCGACGTCCCCTTTCGATCCTCTCTTCTTCTGTGGTACGAGCGCTACGACGTTCTGGCGGGCCTTTAATCTCTACGCGGCGCGCGCGCGATTTCGCCGCTAAAAAGCCAGCGCGAGAATTCCGCTCTGCCGACATTTATAGAAGGAATGTCGAAAATATGTTATATATATAAACAAGTTGAACAATCGAACAAGTTTCGCGAAATGGTTAGTGCAAAAGAGCAGCAAGTTCTAGCAGTTTTTGACTCTCTCGTACGCCATAAAAGAGACAATGTCATCATCGCTAACATGGCCGACATCTTAAGATCACGAGAACGCAAGAATTGGCCTAGTGCTGATGAGTACTTAGCTTGGTTTAAAATGAACGGGAGGGGGATTTTAGCCAAGCGGAAGCCCCTCGCCAAGGGCAGAGAGAGCACACTGGAATCAGAGCGAATTGCGAGTTTGATTTTGGCGCGAGTCAAACAAATGACGATGGACGAGGAGGGTTTGCTTACTTTACTTGCCACATGTGTTGGTATAGAACCTCGCACGTTGAACAATGACGACGATGCGCGTGCAAATACACTGATTCGATTGATACGTGCTTGTAATGACGGCGAAGATGATGCCCATATCATACAGTTTGCTTTGCAGACAGATCTTGATGCAGCCGAGGAAGAAAATGCCCGTCTCAAGAAGACTCGTGACGAAATCAAACGGCGATTAAGACCTTCGATTCATGAGTAGCAAAGCAAGATTTTCATTATATTTCATAGGAAAAAAACGCGTCCGCGCCTGTGACAGACCCCTCTCTTTCCTCTTCGGGAAAATAGAGGTAAACGCAGAGACTTGTGCCGTGCGCACGAATCACGCGATCAACGCGAGCAGTCACCCACCTTTCCTCAGATGCCCAGAATATGCGGATCCACTTTGGTGGCCCGTGCACGAAGTCAACGACGGGGAGAACGTAATAGAGCGCCGCGTCTACCACACTTGCACTGATATCGACACCCATCCAACCATCATCAGCGTTTATAATGCTCAAAACCTTAACATGCACGCTCTGTGTTCTGAGTGTACTGGCGCAAAGTCCCTCTACGATTCTCGCGACACGAGCACAAAACCGACGACTCGGGAGTATCATTTGGGCATTGTGCACCCCATACTCGTCGACTAAAATCCCATGGTCTTCGGAGGGCTCGTCGGAGGGCTCGTCGGAGGGCTCGTCCTGCTCTTCCTCACTCTCCTCTTCTTCATCGTCTTCGGAATGAAGTACTTTTCTCTTTCTCGCTCTTTGTGTGAGGAGAGTTGAAGCATTCTGCTCAGGTGGCAGGACAAGTTCTCCACGCTCAACCGCCTCTAATAACTGCGTGTGAGTGTAAAAACACGCGACATTGGCTACACTCTGGTGCGGCATCTTCTCTAGCTGTTGGTTGTTCAACAGCTCTGCGTGTGACTTATTAAGGCCTCTCTGGTTTTTGTGCATCGACGTACCCGATGCTAACTCGTCTGCATCTTGTCTTGTCATCAACCATCTCACGGCTGCTAAAGCGAACTTTTCGTTTTCTCTTACTGCGGTGAGAATTTTGCTTCCGAGCTCTAAATCGCGGATCATAGTTTCAAAATCAAAGCGCAGACGAATATGACGACTGATGCGATAATATCCGCCTTATCACTCCCTTTTGCTAAAATTGCTCTAATGAGAAAGACCAAATGAATCGTGCCAACGAAAATGTTCGAACTGAGTCGGAAAAGGGTATTCTTAGGGGATCCCTCAAAATAAACGACGAAAGAAAAAATCAAAGTGCCTAGGACTAATAGAAAACGGTGGGGTTGAAAATCATCTTGGGAAGAGGTGGCACTTTTACCACTTTTTGGGCTACCGAAATCAACGCGGGTGTATTTCTTCATTATATGTCAATATTTTCCCGGCAGGATATATATTACATCTAGCAAAAGTGTGCTGTTATGAATAATGCAAGTTGAATACGACATTCAGGAGAATTTTGCAGGAAAATATAAAAACGCCATCGTATTTTTTTCCTTCTGGATTGTAACGAGTCTCGTAACGACCATCTATATCTGGTCTAAACGACCATTAAAAATACGCGTAGCGTCTTCCAAATGCACACGCAAGTAAAACCTCTATGTCCTTTTTGCGATACAGGAGACCGACTTGCCGCTCCCCCGCGGAATTGAGCACCTGTTTAGAAAGGGGTGAAATAGGACTCGATGGGTATTCGGTTTGCTCCAACCAAAAGGAAGTGTCGCTCAAGTTCTTATTCACACTTTGTCTGGTAGCAGCATTGATCATTCTCCCGTGCCTCTTCCAAAACTCTCTCGTCGACGCAAGGCAAAGTGCGCTCGCGGAGGCGCGAAGTCACATGGCTGCATCAAGTCCATGTGTGCATTTTCAAACTGACACGATGAAGATTATTGCACTCCCAAAAACAAGACTTGTTATGTCGTCGCCTCGAATCGTTTCAGTGAGCGCAGAGATGGTGCGAACGACAGAGACCCTAGACATAGCGGAATGTCCTAATAAGAAGATACGGAGAGAGAGGCATACTGAAGTCGTGATGGAATACGTAACAGTGGAGAATTGGCCGTGGGGAAGCGCTAGAAGCGTGTCGCTCTCTGATGCGATAGCAGTTTGTGTGCAGCACGCTGACGATCATTTTGCAGGCAGAATAGGTTGTGAAATGGAATAATAAAATTAAATTACCCTATAAATCGTCCTCATCCTCACTGGTTTCGAATTCGGCGGCCCACGTGACAGGCTGATCATCTGCATCGGCATCATGGACCTTCTCGCCCACAGGCTCCGACTCTGAGTCTGAGGACTCCGAGTCGTCCGAGTTACCGATCGCCGGAGGAGAGCCAGAATCCGAGCCAGAATCCGAGTCAGAATCCGAGCCGTCGGAGTCCGAGTGCAAACATGAACGATGGCTTCGGTCTTCATCTTCTTCCGATTCTGAGCTAGCGTCGTCTTCTTCTTCCACCTCTGCTGCTGGCAAGAGCTGCTGCACGGGCCCCCTCGCGTCCGCCGGCATTAGACGTGCGAAAATCTGTTCCGTAGAAAGCTTTTCTCCGGAAACACGCTCATATGTCGCAGCTACGATTCCAAGTAAAGCTTGACCGTCCCCACGCTCAAGAGCGTGCTTAAGCTTAATGTCCCTTACCCCATCCGCAATAACACGCCTGGCTTCTTCGAGTCTGACGATGTCGTTGCTCTCTTCGCTGTTCTGAATGTTGGTCTCAAGCACAGTCATGGCATCGCTATGCGTGTACATCTGATCATCAGTGTAGGTACCGAAATTTATTTTTTTTCCCTCCTTAACCTCCCAACTCCCAATATGGTACAATATTTTATGTACGTTGTCTTCGTGAGTTTCAACTTTAACGGTGCCTTGTCCGCGAGCCTTTTCGATAAGTTCCTTCTTCCAGTCTTCCACCGGTTTTTTTATTGTGTTCTTGAGATTATCCTTTTTCCATGCATCTGACGACTCTTGCCGAATCTTCATGCGATCGTAATATTTCAGCACATGCGGCTCGGCTTCCGTATAACGCTTGCTGATATCTGTCGCTTTTTTGTAAATAGCCTTGTCTGCAGTGTTTAACATGAAATGACAGGCGTAGTAGTTGTTCACCGCAGTCAAGTTGGAAAAATCCTTGGAATCCCAGAAACGAGCGGTGATGAAGAATGCCAGGCGGTAATCGGAGAGGAACTTCTTCCAAAGTTTTGGAGTCAGTGTCCTTTTTTGGTCTTTGTGGTGGTTGCAATTGACCATTTGCATCTTATCCGACGTATCTTTACTTCCCTCGCTCTTCATCGGTGGCATAAGGAAAAAAAGAATATTGTCTTTGAACTTGTAAACTCCATCGTTTTTTTTCTCCAAAAGATTGTCACTGACCTCGTTCAAGGTGTCGCTTGCAGTCTTGGCGACAGCGATGAACTGGTGCACTTTACCATCGGCGTATACTGTGACAATGTAATGAGCCACTCCGAAAGTTTTTTCAGCAGCTTCTACCCAAGGCCGAATTCTTGAGGCGCAGATACGCAAATCCGTACCTGCTCCAAAAATGGCAAAGGGGAAAGTGGAATCAAAGCATCTGCACTCAAAAATGATTTTTTTCTTGGTTTTTTTTGCAGCACCATTCCTTTGCCTCTGCAGAAGTTGACTGAATCGCTGTTGCACAGCTTGCTTGACCCTTTCGTCGGACGAAGCCATGATGTTGAAGACCATGATCGAACCAGGGTCAATCTTTACATACTGCTCTTCTTTGTTTAACGAATGCATGTTCCTCTGAAGTGCACCAACAGTTGTACATTTGGTATTTTTACGCTGTTTTGGCGCGCCAGGACCTGTGTGCTCAAACGTTATCTTCAAGCACTCCACTTGTTGCTCGAGGCCGGCATAAAAAAGTTTCGAGGAAGGGTCATCTGGATCCGTGATGATGCGTGCCAGCTGCGGCCATAAGTCACCAACTTCGGTCGCACCGATGTTCTTCATATGCACCAGTGTAATAACCGACCTCGATAAGATATTCACACCTCCAGAGTCACAGCGCATCGGAAGAAGCGAGTCCTTGAACACATCCTTTGTTTTCGTGATCTTGCCTCCGATGGTTTGTATACAGAGTACTTGACTGTAACTTGCTTCCTCCATCGCCGCTCTTGTGTCAGTTGAGTACTGTTTTACGCTATCAGCTTTGTTGGTAGTTTGATCTTTAATGATAGTGGACAAAGAGTTTTCACCCAAGATGTATTGTTGTAGAAGGTGGGTGTCTTTCGCAGATATGCCGAGCACATTCTGATCCTCGGTGCGAGAAAGTTGGTCACAAACGAGATATGCGTGGAGGCAACGAGACGCGGTCTCAGTCGCTTTGTAATTGTGCTGATGGTTGGTGATATCGATTCCATGATGTTCCTTCAAGTCTTCAAAGAACTTACGGTGCAATTCACGAGTCACATTGATACCATGGCGGATTTGGATTGACATTTTTTTTTTCTTTTTTGCTTGAAATAATGATCCGAAAAGCAGCTTGCTTTTTTTTTTGGTCTGAAAATTTTTGTTTCTGAAAATTTTTCGTTCTGATTTTTTTTTCGTTTTTTTGATGCAAAAGACTCGTGGTCGATAATTATGAGGGATAGAAATGAGAGTTGCTTGGTTTTTGTAAATATTTTTATTTTTCATTTTTTTCTCTTAAATCTGAAAATTTGGAAAGAAACGCACACAAAAAAAAGCTCGCTGTGTTTATTGAACTTCACTTTTACTGCCGTGATGGAAAAAACTCGAAAAGGAACTCCTCTCGCAGAAAACGCAAAAAAACAAAAAACAAGCTCGAATTCCAATAAAAGCGACGATACCTTAGTTCTTTACGCAGAGGATACTGTACCGCCACAAAATAAGTTGGTTCGGGATGTAAAACAAGATTTTTCTCCGTACGCAGTGGGCGGGACACTCAGAGTAGCCGAGCAGCAGAACTCTTTCTTTCTAAGAACCTTCCGTCTGCCAGGAAAACAGTACCTGTTGAGACGTTCTCTGGTCATGCGGGCAAAGAAAATGTGTACCTATTTTTCGCTCTTTGATGACACCTTCCACTTGGCGGTCAGATACTTGGATATTTTCATCTTTCACAATACTGAAGAGAAAGAATCTAAACTGATGCTGGTTTTGGCAGCCTCTATATTTGTTGCAGCAAAGGTCAATGAAACAGGTCACAAACACAAGGATTCTGCGACTTTTAGCCCCGAAGAGCTTGGAGAAGCTTTCCGGGAGGGGTTTGGTGGTGATCTCTTGACAAGGAGATCTTTGATTAAATGCGAAGAAGTTCTACTGAGGACGCTCGACTATCATTGCATGCCTCCGACAGTTGTCACTTTTGCTCAGGCGTATACGGGACTCATACTTAGCAGTCGGTGTGAGCAAAGATTGAAAGTGAACGAGTATGTGTTTCTCCTATGCAATCGATCCCTTTCACGAGCAGAGTCTCTTCAATTCGACGAATCATGCTTATCTTTTGGAATCGTGTGCCATGTTCTCATTAAGAGATTCGGTTACGTTTTCTCTGAGCTTCAAAAGTTGTGCTCATTTACTGGTTACGGCGAGAACGAGTTCAATAAAATTAGCAAATGGTTAGAAAAATCGACCTTAACTGGAGTACGAATTCATCGGGAGACTTTGTCGCTTGTGATGACGTTGAACGGAACACGCGTCTACAAAAACTAAAAGAAAGATTGGAGCATCATCGTCGTCTTGTCGATGGGGTTTGCGGTGTTCACGCCGTCGGTGCAGTTGATAGGTTACCTCATAGCCTTTGACGGCGTTCTGCTATACAACGCATACGATAGAAAAAAAAGCATCGTCACGACGACGAAAACCGCATACGAACTAGTTTCAAAAGATGAAGAATCTAGCGTTGTATAACACCTCTGTTCCAGGTCTAATTGCATTCATTTCACTTCAAGCTCTATGCTCATTTCTATAATCTAGTATTCAACAGTATGTTATATTTTGTCCTACCAGCGTGGATGATAATCAGTGGGGCGACCGTGCTGATGAATACATTCATCTTCACATCGTGCGATTTTCACTATCCGATATTTTTGACGGCGTGCCATATGCTCTTCTGTTCAGTGTGCGTTCGCTTGCTATGCGAAAGAGAGCTGCTTCCCAAGCCGGACCCGGTGCAGTTCACCCGTCAATACGTTACGAAGATGTCCCCGGTGGCCATCTTTTTCGCATTAAGTGTTTTTTTATCTAATTCTGCCTATATGTACCTCTCCGTAGTGTACATTCAGATGATGAAAGCCCTTATGGTCCTGGTCGTGTACTGCACGAGTTGCGCGCTGGGTGTAGACCTTTTTAGACGCGGGACAGTGGGTCGGCTCAGCATCGTGACATTGGGAGTACTCCTGGCATCATACGGGGAGACGCATTTCAGCTTGATCGGAGTTGTGTTGCAGCTTGGTTCGATAGTGAGCGAGTCGCTTCGCTTGGTTTTGTCGCAAAAACTCATGCAGTCGGAGAGCAAGAAACCCATGAGCAGTGTCGACATGATGTATCACATCTCCCCTATCGCCTTTGTCGTGTTAGTGCCACTTTTTCTTGCGTTTGAATTGGCAGACATGGTTCATACCGGGATGAATTTGCCGCTGGGCATTCTGTTGGTAAATGTCATATTGGTTTTCCTGTTGAACCTCGCCAGTTACGCTGTGATCGAACACACCTCGGCGTTGCTAATAAACCTCGCTGGCGTCATCAAAGATTGGAGCATCATCGTCGTCTTGTCGATGGGGTTTGCGGTGTTCACGCCGTCGGTGCAGTTGGTAGGTTACCTCATAGCCTTTGACGGCGTTCTGCTATACAACGCATACGATAGAAAGAAAAGCATCGTCACAACGACGAAAACTGCATACGAACTAGTTTCAAAAGATGAAGAATCTACCGTTGTATAATATTGATTTCCATGTCGTTAAAAAGGCAATCGTCGTCGCCATCCATCTGATCGTTTTGGCCATCGTCGCCGTGAGACAACTCCCTATTGAAAAATCGCCTTGTGACTACGAGTGGAGAGGTGTCGTTCCGGAACAATTCGCGAGGACCACCGACGTCGAGGCCAGCTTGGTCGTGTCGCACTGTGTGCATGATTTGAGCCATATTCAGGAATGGGCGCGAGGCTTTGCCTTCAAAGACATCGTGGTGTATTCGAAATGTGGCGCGACCGTGGAGTCGGCGCCGTATGGTTCGCGCGTCGTGCGACTTCCCAACCTCGGTCGCGAGGGTTACGCTTGGGCACATCATGTCCTGGAAACAAGAAAAAACAGCTCTTTACTACCTAAAGACGTCACATTCTTCATGAAGGACACCTGGGGAAAAGAATATCCCCACCTTGTCGCATCTACTTTCCAGATGATGATGAACACGGTTCTGTCGCCGCAGGGGTTTTCTTGCGGCATGCTACCTGAAAAGAAAAAGCGCGCGCTGTGGCTCGAAGACCACGACTACTCATTATGGCACGACACGACGGAATTTCTGATGTTACAACCTTCTCGCGAGTATCAATCCTTAAAGATGAACTACACCTCCCTAACGGACGACATCTCTTACTGGACGAATAAAACATTCCCCACGTGGCTCTCGAACATGGGGGTGTACGTCAGGAATGACGTACTCACCCCTGTGTGTTACGGGGGGAATTTCGCCGTGGCTTCGTCAAGTATGGTCAGAGTATCCGAGGATGTGTTCGGACGGATGCTACAATCTCTGTCGAGGGGTGGAAACATCGTAGAAGGGGGGTTCGCCGAGAGGGTTTGGGCTCTTCTCTTCACAAAACCTCTCTCTAAAGAAGAGTCGAAGAAACTCGTGCGCTTGTCCAAGGGCACGTGCGATCCGAGACGCTGTAGCGACACCACGAGAGGTCAATTTTACGGTTGTGATGCTAACCGAATCTAACCTTGCGTTTTAACCTTTGCCATGTAAAAAAACAAAAGAAACCCACAAATAACACGCCCGCAAAAACGGCGTGCACGATCACGGCACTCTCAGAGGGACGCGTTTTCAGCGCTTCCCATGACGCCTGCGCGTGACGCAACGCTGTCAACTTGTTCTTCGTGCCTTTCAGACAGTTGGCATGATACGTGATCCAATTTTGACTGTGCTCCGCAACGCTCATGTGTCCTGTGCAGTGCGAAACGTACATGTATGACAACGGCTGTAGACCCCCGGGCCGAACCTCGGTCACGGCTCTTTCTATCTGGTCCTGGTCGAGAACGTCGGTTTCGACGCCGTATCGAAGCGCGAGCGGCAGGGCTTCGAAGACGGTAGTCGACGGCAACCACAACATCTGACCACTGTTTAACTTGGTCGCCGAGATGCCGTCGTAATCGTTCTCGTTTACCCGCCCGGCACCGAGCGACGATATGCTCCTGTAGAGAGCCGGATAGTCCATCAACTCAATCTGATGAAAAACGTTTGCCGAGGGATTCGTGGCGATCACGGCCTCGATGTCAGGCACCCGAAAGAACAGAACGTCGGCGTCGAAGATGAACGCGGTCAGTCCCACCCTGGTCAGAACCAACGCCGTCTTGCTCTTTATCCAGGTTATGGCCATATAATCGCTATTCTTGAAGTCGGACGCTCGGAGAGTGTGACCGTAACGCAGACAATGTTCAATGTACGCGGTCCTCTCGCACTCCGCGTGAGACTCCTCGTCAAGATTCAGGACCAAAAATCGGTTCATGAAACATGTTTCATTTTTTACGTTTTGTAGGTTGAACGCCACCAGTTCCCACGTGTACTCGTTGGTGATGGTCACGAAAAGTGAACCCTGTGGAACGCAGTCGGAACTGGTCCGAGCGGTCTCGAAGGCGGCAAGGGAGAGGTCATTGAACCACGAGCAGTCGTGTGCGGTGACGAAACTTCCTGACGGAGTCTCCCCGGTCACGTCGGAGAATTTCACATCGACGGCAGGAAGGCACGTGTGCCGGTCGAGCCAGGGCTTCCATACAAAACTCTCGTTTTGAACCCTGACCTGATGGTCAACCAATTCTTGTCGGATCATGTCTGCTCCGGCCGCCGAGAAGCTGTCGACCAGTGTCGCGCGCAACGAGGCTAGTACGAGCATATGACATAGTAAGTATGTTTTCATTCTAGATTTTGCCGGTTTTACAGCGTTTTTATTTTCTGTCGCGACTTTCAGAACTATTCTTCTGTGTAAAACTTTTTTATGATTGCTAGCTAGACAGTCTCGTTTGCGATTTTGTTTTTTTTCCGCCGTTTGGAAAAAAGGATCTGAAAGTTCCCTTATAGATCGACAAAAAGTGTTTTTAAGAAAATCTCACACACAGAGGCAAACTGAACTATTATAATGTGACGTATTTAAGAGTACAATTGCTCGTGAACTTTTAAAGAATGCCGGTGCTAGAAAGGCGAGATGGATTCTCAAGAGCTGTCTGTCGCACTCGCGGTGGCGTATGTCCCACCCCTGGTTTGGCTTCTTTGCGGTGCGCTTAT
>Ga0209502_10003271_pt1 | contig 12826 bp, 12 predicted proteins | sample ArcticOcean_MG_C_10_FD_187442 | JGI IMG/M metagenome (GOLD analysis project Ga0209502, IMG submission 187442) | Marine microbial communities from western Arctic Ocean - ArcticOcean_MG_CB11_90 (SPAdes) (version 2) | ecosystem: Environmental > Aquatic > Marine > Oceanic | place: Arctic Ocean...
TTTCAAATCTTAATTTTCCCCCGATCTGCTATATTTTACAAATGGCTTATGGATTTCGTCTGATTACTAAGTTCTGTCAGAAAAGCAAGTTGGAGAAATTGCATTTAGTGAATCAGGAAAAGTTGTTTATATAATCGATGAGTCACGAAAAGGCGGGGGGGGTTCCGTAATTGAGAACAATAGCTTCAACAGGCAGATAATCGAAGATCTGGGTAATAGCGTTTTGCAAAACTATATTAGGCAGTATCACTTTTGACGAAATCATGCCTAATTCAGTTGCAACTATACGTATTAAAAATGTTGTGAATGATGGAGGTGTAGTTTCTGTTAGGGCCTGTTATTTTAGAGTGGGTCGTAGATCAGATACACATGTTAAATCAGATTTGAATATAAGAATTCGGGTCAATATGGTTTCTGGTGTACTTGATAAATACGGTTACACAACTGACTGGATTCAGATAGATAATCATCCAGACACAAGTTCATATTTGATAAGAAACAGATTCCAGATTTTGACAAGTGTATAGATGTTATTATTGGCCTACATACAATGGTTCCATTTACTAGTAATATCGAATGGGACGTGGTTTTTGACGAGAATTATAATGTGAAAGTGATGGAATGGAGACCATAACGACATTAAATTTTCTGAAGCAACACAAGGTCCCTGTTTTTCTGACCTAGGCTGGGAAGAGCTCTGGAAAAAAATTAGCCAGAAATTATCTATGCGAGCCAACCAAATCTAGCAAAGCGATCAGCCTGTCAGCGGAGGGAAATACATCCACCGCCCCCAAACCCGGAAAGAGCGACTATAGTACTATGCGACATCTTTATCGCACTCAACTAGTAGCAATTTTCTACACACTGATTCTTTTATTCAGCGGTAGCAAGGCTTCAATGGCCGCCAGCTATTATGTCGATAATGTGAAGGGCAACGACGCGGCAAGTGGCGATGATAGAAGCCCTTGGCAATCCTTTAGCCACGCAGCTTCAAGGCTGACAGCCGGAGACTCTCTTATCGTCATACCTAATGGGCCAACACAACCCTATCGAGATAAGATAAGAGTAAGGACATCAGGAGAGCACGACGCTGTTATTACCATTACCGGCTCTGCGAATATCGAAAGACCTATTATTACGGGCGCGAGAGATTTCTCGGATCGTCTCGCAGGTGGCTCCATGCAGTGGAACACTGCAAACCAGGATGGAATGTTATCACTGCACAACGCTGCAGAGCCAGTCATGCTCCTGGTTGGGTCACAGCAATCGTGGAAAGCCTCTGGACTTGACGCATTGGTACGCCGTGAAAGAGCGCCAGCGCCTGCCCTGCTGCCGGGACAATGGCATTACTCAGCAGATCAGAGAATTCTAAACTACAGACCACTGCTCCAAGAATCGATACAAAACCTGCACATTGAAGCCGTGCTACCAGACACATTACTCAGAATCCAAGGCCAAAGTCACCTGACAATCGGCGATTTACAATTTCGCTATGCCGCCCATACCGCCATATTACTGTCGGGCGGAGTAAGCCACATAATGCTGGACAACGTGGCTGTGGAACACGCGGGCAAAAATGCCATTAGCGTACGAAGTGGGAATAACATCATCATCCAAGATTGTTTTATCAACGACGCGACCAACAACGGCATTGTATTCGGGGGGAGTAAGAACCCGCCATTAAGAGACTCTGCAATACGGGGATGCAGAATATCCGGGGTCACAAAAAACGATTGCATCACGCTTCACCAGGACAGTGCCGGAAATGATATTGGCTCAGGGTTTCGCATTGAAAACAACCTACTCACCGACTGTGGCGAGCAGGGCATAGATGTCACCTCAGGACGTGACATTACGCTTTCAGGTAACACTACCTACGGCAATGGCGTCTCGGGAATCGTACTGGGCCACGGCGTCGAAAACGTGCAGGTTAACAACCACCTAAGCGTAGACGATGGTAGCTATGCCGGCTTAATTGTCAATCGGTCAAAGGATATTTCATTGGTCAACAACTGCATACTTTCAAGCGCGAAACACCAACTGGTATTTAACGATACGCAAAACGTGCGGGTAAAAGGTAATGCTATCTATCAGGGTAAGAGCAACCGCGGGTCCGTTATTGATATCGCCGGTCAATCAAGTGGCTTGCTATTCTCTGACAACATAAGCATTTCTGAATCCAGCAATAACAGCCTTTTACTGAGGTACCTACAACACAACGATCCCACCGCCAGCAAGGTGACCTATGACAGTAACATGTGGAGCGCACCGCTGATTTCTGGTAATTTTTTTTACACCGCATCAAAAGGAAAACACTCTTTGGGGCGGCACAAAAAGGCCCACCAACCTGAGTCGAATGATCAATTTACTGCCGGGCTGGTATTTAGCGACATTCTCAATATAATCGTGCAAAATCAGTGCGACCTTGACTTGGTCCCGCTGCTACACCACAACTGGCTCCCAGCGGAAGAATAGAGAACCTCACTCTGACATTTTCCCTAAGAGTAGAATCACGACAACGATGAGATCTCCAGCTAAACCAGTGCAATGAAGATTTCACCATGAAGAAACGTTACACCGAAGAACAGATTGTCAGTGCCATTTTATGAGGGGGAGTGGATAGAGTAGGATGGGCTCAAAATGGTAATATTTATAGCTCGGCTCTAGGGCGGATTGCTGCAACGCCAATAGGTCTATGTGGACCTCAATATTGATTTAGTTCGGTGGTGTGGTGGTGCTCCTACAGGGTAAATAACGAGGGTAAGACTCACGAATGGAAGCATCAATAACTTCCTTTGAATTTTGGGGAAATAGTTTTTGTTCTCGCACTACTGACAAGGTGCAATATTTCAGGGTAGACGTATTTGTTGGGATGAGATGAGAAAAATAAAAATATGTTTTTTGATACCAAGTCACTGGTCTGGTGGCAAAGGCGGGGCTGAGCTGCAGGCAAATTATATTCTGAAGTATCTAGAGGCTACGGGGCGCTTTGATGTTCACTACATCTGTAGGCACTATGAAAAAGGCCTTTCCCCGGATTCGGTACATGTTTTGCCAAAAGGCTTGCTTTCAAATTATTGTCATTTTAATGATAGAAAACAAATTTTTAAATACTTAGAAGAAATTGAGCCAGATTTCATATATCAGCGAGTGCGAACTTCATATATTGGCATCGCAGCCCAATACTGCTCAAAAAAAACTGCAAAACTAATTTTCCATGTTGCCCATACCAATAACGTCCAGCCCGAAAAGACCCAATGGGGTAAGAATTTTGTCTTTGACTATATAGAAAATTCTTTTAAAAAAATGGGTCTAAAACATGCAGACTATATTGTATGTCAAACTGAAGATCAGGCCAAAATGCTAAAGCGCCACTTTTTTCGAGATTGTGATCTTGTAATGCCAAATGTTAGCCCGGATGTGGGTTGCAAGAGTGATCTGAATAAGAGTGACGTAATCAAGGTGCTATGGGTGGCAAATATTAAGCCTTCGAAGGCGCCGTCAGATTATATTGATATCGCTGAAAGTTTTTCAGAGTACCCAAATATTGAGTTTCATATGGTGGGAAAAGTTAATTCAGAATACGGGAAGAAAATTGAGGCCCGCGCTCAACTACAGGACCGCATGGTATTTCATGGCGAGCTAGAGGTTGAAAAGGTTAATGAATTATTAGCCGAATCTAGTTTTTTTATTAACACTAGCGGCGCTGAGGGGTTTCCAAATACATTTATACAATCATGGTTAAATGAAACCCCCGTTCTTTCTTTACACGTTGACCCGGACAGTCTCTTGACAAAGCACGAACTGGGTATGTTTTGTAATGGTGATATAGAAGTCCTTAAGAAAACTCTTCAATTGTGGGTAGACGACAAAAATATTATTGAGGATATGAAGTCTCGCTGTAGAGATTTTGCCTTGGATTACTTCTCGATAAATAATATTCAGGGAATCGTTAATATTATTGACGAGAGTCTGGCAAGTGATGCAGTCAAAAATGCCGATTAATCAAAGAGAGAGTGTGTTGTGGAGTCTATAGCAAGAAAGATTAATACCTTGTTGGAATTTGGTTGCTGCACTAAATCGAGGTGGTGTTCTTGTGTATGGAGAAAGAGATGATTTTCATGTTGCACGAAAAAATTTGGCACATCAACGGTTTGTCTGAGAGAGATGGCCGGTGAGTACTCTACATTTCTCGGCCGGGTTCCCGATCAAATATCTTGAGAAATGCTGAATCCCGCGGTTGTCTGTTGTGAACCCCGATATAGGGGAGAATGAGCAGCCAAAACTGCTGTCTACTTAGGAGCACTTGCTCTGTTAAGATGTAAGCGCTTGTATAGCGCCGTAAGGTAAACCCTCAAAACGGAAACTCGAACCGAATGTCCAAGAATGACACCGACACACCGGAACAAGATATACAGAATATTTTTCGGCAATTGAATGTTGAAAACGTTAGTTATTGTCATTGGAAAAGTAATTCGCACCTAAACGACTCTTTTAGTGGTGAGACAGATTTTGACCTTCTTGTGGCGCAAAAAGATGCCGATGAATTCCGACGGGTTCTAACCAAGTACGGCATGAAACGACGGTGGTCTACGGCGGATAAAGCTTACAGTTTTATGGAGGACTATATCGGCTTTCATGAACCTTCCGGAGCTATGTATCACTTTCATATTCACTATAAGATTATTACCGGTCAACGCTACGACAAAAATTATGTATTGCCGTTTTCAGATCAGGTCTTATCATCAACAATAGATAACGCCAATTACACAATCAAAACATCAAATCCGGAGTGGGAACTTGCCTTGCTCCTCATTCGAATCGCTTTAAAAACTCAACCCACGCTGAGAAATTTTGTCAAAGTCCTTGCTGGTAAGAATATTGCGCCATCTAACATAGATGAAGAGTATGAGTATCTATTGGAAAAAGCGGATCTCGCAAAGTCCAAAAGCTATTTGGACGATTTTTTTGGGGCCTCGTCACTAATTTCTCAGCTACCAGATATAGTTAATCTTACAGGGCGTATAGAAAAGTCGTCGCTTAGGGGCCTCGCCGACTTTTTCAGCTTTATACTACTTAGGATGCAGGTCCTATCTAAGCTGGCCAATCACCGCTGTCGAACGGGGACTGAGCACAGGAGGGAAAAACGAGCTAGAGGCATTTACAAGACAATCAGTGTGCGCAGCGGATCAAAGGGAGGCATTCGCGTCGCCTTTATCGGCGCAGATGGGGCAGGAAAATCCAGCACTATTGAAATAATTAGTAAATGGCTGTCTTGGAAATACAGCGTCAGTAGCCTATACATGGGAATACCAAAAAATCATTCAGGTGTCATTGCATTAAGGCGCCTAGCTGGATTGACAAGAAAACTGGGAATGGGTAAATTCGGTCAGTTTATTATGGAGTTGCAATGGGTCTATATCGCATATCTTCGATATAGACTCCACGTCAGATCAATTCAGGCTAGTAACACTGGAAAAATTGTCATTTTTGATCGACATCCCCACGCAGCTTTTAGTGAAATGAAAGAACCGATGGATGGAAGCCGTGTAGCCAAGGAGTCTCCGCTTAAGTCTCTGGAAGAACGTCTGTACTCTCGCATAGATCCTCCTGATGCATTTTTTGTTCTGAACGTTGATTTAGAGACCTCAGTAGCGAGAAAGCCAGAACACGGAACGGAAGCCACGAAAAAGATGATCCAAACAAAAATTTCGGCAATTGATGTGCTTTGTAGATCTGAGAATAATGCAGTGGTCATCGATAGCTGCCGACACAGAGACCTTGTTTTACGCGACATAAAAAAAGCACTATGGGGATTTCTTTAGATGCACAGAATTGAATTGACTGGCATCCCTGGTGCTGGAAAATCTAGTTTCATTCCGAAAATAAAGCAAGAAATAGTCAATCAGGGCTTCCAGGTCTATGATGACCAAGATCTTATTTATGAAACGTTTATATCCGATCAGTTTCGCGGGCTCACGACCCTGATTCCCTCCCAGAATATAAGGCAGAACGTTGCGAGAAAGTGGTTTAATGCATTCAATATTAAGCAGAAAAACGAAACCACTGGCATGCTAATAGAGCAAGAATACGTACAATATTTTTTGGCGAAAAACATAGATCGTCCAATTCCAGAAAAAGAGAAATTATTGGCAGCGAGGTGGATGCTCTCAACCATCGCATACTACAACATGGCAAAAGAGCTGCGACGTGGGGCAGCCATTCAACTTGTTGACGAAGGGTTTTTTCATAAGATTTTTAATCTATATGTTTCTTCCAATGCGCCAGTACCTTCCAGAGCAGAAATTGATAAATATTTTTCAGTAACGCCTCTGCCGTCGATTTTGATAAAGATATGCGCTGACACACCCATCGCGGTTCAGCGTATTGGCGAACAATGGACATCCTATCGGTATGGGAAAGGATCGATAGCAGATTTTGAAGGCGTTATCGAAAAGATGCATGATCTGCTGGCGATCGCAGAGGAAATTGCTGTTAGCAGAGGGCTAATGGTTATACATGTCGATAATTCCAAGAACACGGCCCCAATAATAGACTTGGGCGACCTCAGAACCCTACTAAAGAAAGATTAGCCTGCGCCAAGTATAGGAAAAATAAAAGGGCTATCGTGAAAAGGTAGCCTCATCAATACGCGTTACCGCGGCAAAACTTATCAAGGCTAGTCGGTCTGCCTCACTGAATGTCTGTCGATGTAAGTGATCGCACAATACAGATTTATTCATTCCTAAACGATAGCGTGCAACCGTTCGTACCACACGTTCCTCAGTAGCGTCCTTGCTGATTTGGGGCTGTGGATTCGCGTCTTGGGAAAAGAGGTAATGGCCCAGGGGGAGCTCGGGAGGGTTGCACCAGCTGCGATAGGGTAGGGCGGCTTTGTTCCTTTTCGCGAAAATGAGCCAGGATGCTATCGATGACGTCGTGGTCTTCAATACAGGCGATGCCTTTTATCGATCCACCGCAATGACCGTAAACCTCGACATTGAAGACTCGCTTGAGTCGCTGGGCCCAGGACATCGCGACGTGTCGTTCAACGGGTGAGTGAACGTCAGGGTGCTGACAAGTTAACGCGCTGATATTGATAGAATCGGCTCATGAACACATACAAACGCCATCTATGCCTGCACGATATCATTTCCTATGCCGTCTGGCTCTACTATCGTTTTCACTTGAGTCACCGCGATATCGAAGGCCTACTCGCCGAGCGGGGCATCACCGTAACCCGCGTATCAATCCGTCTGTGGTGCATCAAGTTCGGAGCTTTATACGCCAGAAGATTGAAACGAAAGCACCGCGGCTGCGGCGACACTTCCTACATTGATGAAGTGTTTGTGAAGATCAACGAAAAACAACACTATCTGTGGCGGGCTGTCGATCAGGACGGCGAGGTAGTTGATGTCTATTGTCAAGCAGAGCGTGATGGGGCTGCTGCTAGGCGGTTCTTAGGCGCACATGCTGCGGTTTCTAATCTATTCAATCTCGGCAGACATCTGGTCAGCGTTGAGCACTATATGAATCTCAAGATAAGTGCGTTCAAAGAATGGAGTAGGGTTGTTGCCTGAACGGGGAGGCCGAATTTTTCTGGGCCCAAGAAGTTAACTTGTCAAAACTAGCTGAAGTCCTGCGCCGGAAAGCTCTACTGGAAGGAAATGACCCCGTCCAAGTGGGTCGACAAAATTGTTTCGGGAATTACCGTCCATATTACCTGGCGAATCAGTGCAGCAGCAAAGGTCACAGAACCGGGTGGGCTGATCCCACTTAATTCCTTTCAAACCATGAAACTGGAAAAAAGGACGGCAGGGAAGCACCGCTGCCCTGCTTTTTGCCCTCGTCAAAAACATACTTGCCCAGGGCAAGATCCAGCACACCCAGACCAAAGGGTGAAAATATCGTTACCTTTTTGTCGAAGTCCGCGCGTGATTTGCCGGCAATAAGGTCGCCGATATTGCAGTTTACGAAATCCCGGTGACCTACCTGCAACTCAGCGAGGTGAATTGATGTCTGCGCGCGACTCACATGATCCACGTCATCGACCACATTATTCGCCCTTAGTATCGCCTCCTCGCAAATATCTCTCAGGGAAACATGCAGTATCAAGGCATCGTCTTTACATATCCCGATATCTTTGATGTAGGGGGTGCCCGCGGTGGTCGCAAAGGAAATCAACTCACTGGACTCCAGAACCTCCTCCACTGTGGAACACAGGATAAACTCCTTGTCGCCAATCGTATCCCTGTAGCGCTCCAGGAACTGCTCCCCCCGCTCCTTGCTTAAATCGAAGATGCGGATCGTCTGAGCGTCGGGGAACTTGTTCTGCAAAAAGGTGCTGACTTCAAAATTAATCAAGCCGGTACCTACCAGGCCGATGTTTGTAACCGTCTCTGGCTCCTTGAGTAGCGTAGCCGCCAGCACGGCACTAGCCGCCGTGCGCTTGGCGCTGATTACCGAGCTCTCAAAAAAGGCGAAGGGCCTGCCATTTTCCGTTGAGTTCAGAATAAGCGCTGCTGAAGCGCGCTCGATATTTTTCTGAATATTCCCGGGGAAAGAAGCAATCCACTTGGTCCCTGCCACCTGAAATTGACCACCCAGATAACCTATAAGGGAAATGATGCGATCGGAATCGTTATCGGGGAAGCGTAAAAAGCTCGAATGGGGAAGGGATTCATCCCCAGTGGAATAGACCGCATAAGCATCCCGGATCACCTCTATAAGCTCCGCTTCCCTGTCTTTTAACAGGGCCACGATTTCATCGCCAGTGAGAAGATAGATATCCGAGTCCATGCTTTCGGTGTTTTTCATAAATGCTATACCTATCGAGAAATACGATTGCAGCGGGGATTAAAATTTGACATCGCCGAAATGTTTTTTTACCCACTCGTCGGAATACACCGTATCCATATACCTGTCCCCACGATCGCAAATAAATGATACTACCGTAGAATCTGGCTCTATGTCCGGAATCTTTCTTTCTATCGCCGAAACGATTCCTCCGGAAGAACCGCCGGCCAGGATAGATTCCTTAGCCACTAGCTTCCTGCAGCCGCGCACACAATCCAGGTCTGTCACTATCACCGACTCGTCGGCGTAACTCGCGTCGAACAACTCCGGTACCCGGCCAGCACCGTGACCGGGAATCAAACGTTTCTTTTTCTGGGTATCGAAAAGTACGCTCCCGGCGGCATCTACAGCGACAACCTTGATATCCAGTTCATTCTCTCGGATATACTCGGAACAGCCTCGTAGCGTACCTGTGGTACTCACACCGACGAAAAGATAGTCGATGTTGCCGTCCAGAGCGGAGACTATCTCGTGCATTGTCTGGTGATGAGCGAGCGGGTTATCCCGGTTCGCATACTGGTTAGTCGTGTAACTATTTTCAATCGAGGCGAGCAACGCCTGCACTCGCGCGACCCGTGCCACCAGAAAATCTCCGGTTTTTTCGTCGGGCTCTTCCACCAATGATACTTCAGCGCCGTAGGCCTTCATGATACTGACGTTCATGCTAGTCGCTTTAGGGTCTACGACACAGATAAATCTGAGGCCAAGGTATGCGCAAATCTGCGCCAGGCCTATTCCCAGGTTTCCTGAGCTTGACTCTACAATAGTGGTGTCAGACTGTATCTTGCCCTGGTCCAGGGCATTACTGATCATTGCGTAGGCAGTCCTGTCCTTCACACTGCCGCCCGGATTGAGTAATTCCAGCTTCGCAAAAAGGGTGAAATTTTCCTCTTTGAAAATCCGTTCCAACTTAATGATCGGGGTATTGCCGATCAAACCCAGAAAACTCTCTCTCATATTATTATAACCAGATCTTTTGGTATGAGTGGCATTGATTCATCAATCCAGTTTTTTCAAGTGAAGTTCCAGCGACGTCAATAGTGTCAGCGCGTCGGAATAATTGGCATCCGAGTTCAAATGCATTTTCCAGAGGCGATCTATGTCTATCCAGCTAACCACACCCCTGGCCTTCAGGGCCTGAACGTTAGTGCTGACAATTTCCTTCAGGTCCGGCCGGTTTCGAATGCCATTTTCAAAGTCTATATAATTCAGATTTGGATTGATACTCCAGTTACCGCCTGGAAACAAGTCCCCTAGGATCAGTTTTGAGCGATTGACGACAGACTTACACATTAATTGCCATTCAGGCGCATCCAGTTTGAGGCCCTTCTTGCCCTTGATCCGTATTTGGAACAGATCAGGGTAAGCCTTCAAGAGGATTTTTTCATAGAGGTAAAGCTTCTGGCGATAATGCCTAGGTACGCTGAGAATAAAACGCTCCCACTCTCGATTAGTGAAAGGTGTGACATGGCGCAACCCAACGGGCAACAGGAGCTTGCGTATGTAGCCCTCCTGCCGCGGGATAAGGTGAATCTGGTCATCGTAGTCCAGTGTCGAATTACCCAATATCGGCTCGGCGGGCAAATAGCTGCGCGGATCATAGCCCTCCGGCGCCAACTTTATCGATTTGACAAAACGGTTGCGCTTGATAAAACGAGTCTGGGCATCATGCCAGGTGGTACTGGCCTCTTTGGGAATATAGGCCCCCCCCAGGTCATCACCGACATGACCACTCATATAAATAGGCTTTGAGCCCATTTTCTTTGTCATATGGCGGATAAAGTAGGCATCGAAAAGCCAGAACCAGCTATCCACCGAAGCGGCCACCGATTCAAAGAAACTCTGCTCCAGGGTCACGGTCGTCAGATCGATTAACTCATGCTTAAGACCCATCTGTTTGCTGATCTGCTTGCCGATGTCGAAGTCATAGGTACCCGGTGTGCCATAGGTGACAGTAACGATATTGTCCTTAAGACCCGCGTTGATCAGGCCGCCCAGAATTGACCGCGAATCCAGGCCCCCGCTGAGGGACACAACGTAGGTTTCATTCGGATCCAAGTCCCGGTAGGGAGCCTGGAGCGCCACCACGCCGCGTTCTATCAGCTCATCTTCTGACAGGCTGGACAATTCTGGATCGTAGAACTCATTCCGAGGCTCGGCCCACGGCTCCAATTCCACGCCCTCGGGCACATGCGGCAGATACCCGAAGTAAAGAAATGCTTTTATCTGATCGTCTAATGAACTCACTATCTACCTCGCTACAACTGAACCGGCGAATCTACGGGCATTTTCAGTCCTGATGAATTAGTTTTCTATAGTTGGTCGGATCCGTATCGCCTTCTGTGTTGATCAGAAGGATCTGTGAGTCTCCTCCCAGCCCCGAGCTGTCTTTCACCTCGGATAAGGAAGAGTCCCGGATCAGGGCCATCAAACCAACCAGGCCGCCCCAGACTCCCCGGATATAATACCGTCACTGGCGAAATACTTCATCGCCGACACTGCCTGATTATCGCTAACGCTTAAAAATAGATCAATTGAATCCTTGAGAATTGGCCAGGCCGTGTGTGAGGGGTCGCTGCAGTTCAAACCTGCCATTATAGTGTCCTGATTACCGGCGGCAGACGTCAGATCCCCTCCTGGCGCCATAATCGACGCAAGACAGCCGGCAACCTCCTCCGGTTCCACGCAAATCAGCACTGGAGCCTTGTCGCCGCCATTTCCCCCTGGCCGTGTCGCGTAATGGTTCGCCGCGGCAGCGGCAAACCCCCCTACCCTTGACTGCAGAAATAGGAAGTCTGGACGCCCAAATTGCCCTGTCTGCTCCTCGATTTCCCGGAACAGGGTCTCGTAGCCAGTTTGAATCCAGCTGGGAATCTCGGTATAGCCCTCATAGACACAGTCCCCAACCTCAGTCCAGCCATTTTCCCTCGCCGCCTGCCCCGCCGCAACAAGGGTTGCGGCGTAATCCCCCTCTACAACAATCACATGTGCCTGTTCAGCCTCGATGTTCATGATCCTGTCTTTCGTGGCATGGGCGGGGACGAATACCACACAGCGCATCGTCTGATGTCGGGAGATCCAGACCACCGCCTTGCCATGGTTACCGTCCGTAGCGGCACAGAAGGTCAACTCGCCTAAACGCCGGGCCTGTGACGTGTCTAGAAATTGGGCGAAATCCAGAGGCGAACCGAAGTTCTCCTGCCAGCGCCGTTGGAGTATCCGATAAACGGCATAACGCGCGCCCAACACCTTGAATGCATTGAGACCCAATCGTTGGCTTTCATCTTTGACCAGAACATTGCCCACCTCGAGACTCGCGGACAATCCAGGTAGAGAGCCCAATGGCGTGGATTGATACCCAGGTAGGGTGCGGTGAAAGGCGTGAACCTCCTCTTCTTCCTCGACAGGGAATCGCCACTTCGCGCCTTCCGACGACAAGCCCTTGAACGGATTAAAACTATAGGTAGGTGCTGGCGGCATCTACGCGTCCGGAATATGTGGCATACGTTGTAGTAAACGGTAGTAATTTCATATAAGTCTCCCCTAGAAGCATAGGAAGAATAAAAGGACTACCGTGAAAAAAATAGCCTTACCAATACGAGTTTCCGCGTCTAAAAATATCAAGGCTAGTCGGTCTGCCTCACTGAATGTCTGCCGATGTGAGTGATCGCACAATGCATATCCGTTCATTCCTGAACAATAGCATGCAACCGTCCACCCATGGCACATCAGCGTAGGAAGTGAGGTGGTTAAGCGACGGTTTTCAGTCCGGTGATTTCAATATTTGCGATACGTTTACTGCTGCACTTTAATTAACGATGCCGTACAGGCGTTCCGTAAGTCACCTCCACTTACGCGAGCCGGCCTTGTCTATGGCGTCAACACTAACGGTGACCGACATGAATGGTCTATCAAGAGCACTCCAGTGTCCAAAAAATTGCCCCGCAGTAGTTTAAACGGGCACTGCTAT
>Ga0209502_10003276_pt1 | contig 12809 bp, 10 predicted proteins | sample ArcticOcean_MG_C_10_FD_187442 | JGI IMG/M metagenome (GOLD analysis project Ga0209502, IMG submission 187442) | Marine microbial communities from western Arctic Ocean - ArcticOcean_MG_CB11_90 (SPAdes) (version 2) | ecosystem: Environmental > Aquatic > Marine > Oceanic | place: Arctic Ocean...
GCTAAAATCAGACATCAGTCACCGAGGAGCTCCATTTTTTAAAGGTAGAAAGAGAAACGCCGAGGAGTTTGGCTGCCTCTTTGATATCGCTAGCAGATTGATCAAGAGCGAAGCGAACGAGTTCATCGCGGGCAAAGCCAAGAGCATTCTCACCATTGCGTGTCGCTGTCTCGATCAGAAGGCTGAGTGCTTCATCGATGTTCTCTGGTCCGGACATCGGTCCTTTTCCAATTGGAATATCACTTGGAAGAAGCACCTCAGAAGAAGCAAGGGCACATGCGCGAGCCATGGTGTTTTCTAACTCGCGAACATTGCCGGGCCAAAGGTGTTTCTGTAGGTGCTCGATCGCTTCGCCAGAGAGACGTAGGCGTGCTGTTCCATTGCGTCGAGCAATGCGGTCGAGGAAGAACTCGGCCAGTAGCGGGACATCATCTTGCCGAGCCCGAAGAGGAGGAAGTTCGATCTCAACGACGTTCAGGCGATAGTAGAGGTCTTCCCTGAATCGCCCAGCACTCACTTCGGCAGCGAGATTTTTGTTGGTCGCAGTGACAATGCGAACATCAGAGTGGAGGGTTTCATTCGAGCCAACGCGGGAATATGATCCATCTTGAAGCACTCGGAGTAACTTAACCTGAACTGAGGCAGGAAGATCGCCGATCTCGTCGAGGAAGAGGGTGCTTTCGTGCGAGTCTTCAAAGCGACCCGTTCGACGGGCGCTCGCTCCGGTGAAGGAGCCCTTTTCATGACCGAAAAGTTCTGACTCAAGAAGGTTCTCTGGAATGGCGCCACAATTAATGACAAGCATCTCCTTCTTGTGGCGCGGGCTGAAGGCGTGAATCGATTTAGCGATTAATTCCTTACCAGTTCCGCTTTCGCCCGTGACTAAAACAGGCGCATCCGATCGAGCTACACGGCCGACCACTTTCATCACTTCTTGCAGTGGCCGTGATACCCCAATAATAGTATTTTTCCCTTCGAGACGAGGCGTGTTATCGCCGTTATTACCGGCATCCCTTCGCTGGTCGATGGTCTGTAATGCGGACTCGACGACGTGCCTTAATTCAAATGGAAGGGACTCTTTTCTGAGGACGTCATGGGCACCGCGTTGGGTCGATTCAATAATTTGAGTCGTGCTGGGGAAGCCCGCAGTTAAAATAACAATGGAGCTCGGGGAGGTTACCTTTATTTGGCCCAGAAGTTCAAATCCCGTAAATGGTTCGAGTTTTAGGTCCGCGATCACCAAATCGATGGGTGTTTTTTCAATCACTTGGAGTGCCTTGTCGGCAACGTCACATCGGAGAATCTTGATGCCCTCAGCTGATAAGTGTTTCGTCGCCCATTCGAGATAATCGAGATCGGGATCGACGAGGAGAATGGTGTGCTCTGCCATGGTAACGTGCCTTTTTAAACTTTTCCAAAGCGCCGGTTTCGGTGCTTGTATTCCTCAACCGCGGCTCTGAAATCATCTTTGTGGAAATCGGGCCAGTTTTTCGGTGAAATGAAAATTTCCGCGTAGCTTAGTTGCCATAAAAGGAAATTTGAAAGGCGGAACTCACCTGAGGTTCTGATCAAGAGATCGGGATCAGGGGTATTATTGGTATAGAGGTGGGAGGAGAAAACATCATGGTCGATCTCCTCGACCGAAAGAGCACCCGATTGAACTTCTTTGGCGAGAGCTTTGGTGGCATCAATGATTTCTTCACGACTGCCATAGGAAAGAGCAAGATTCAGAGTCAGTCCGTCATTACTGGAAGTCTCGGCGATCACTTTATCGAGCTGGTTTCGCGTCCTCTTTGGGAGCATATCAAGACGACCAATGGCCTTCAGTTGCACGTTTTTTTTTCCGATTTCTTTTGCTTTCGTCTTCAGGAAACGTTCGAGAAGAGTCATGAGTGCGGCAACCTCTGGCTTTGGACGATTCCAATTCTCTGAAGAGAAGGCATAAAGGGTGAGATACCGGACTCCAATCTCATTGCAGGCTTCGACCGCTTCGCGGACTGCTTCCGCACCAGCGCGGTGACCTTCCTTCCGAGGAAGACCACGCTCATTGGCCCAGCGACCGTTACCATCCATGATGATCGCGATGTGGCGGGGGATGGATTCACGTGCTGGGTCGGTCATGTAATCAGAGAGCGTTTAGCGGATAATCGTTTGTTCCCGATCGGGGCCCACTCCGACATATTTTACCGGAGCACCGGTGAGCTCCTCGATCCGAGCAAGATAATTTTGAGCGGCTTGAGGAAGGTCATCGTAGCTGCGGCAGCTTGTTGTGTTTTCCTGCCAACCGGGCATTTCCTGATAAATTGGATTGATGACATCCCAATAATCACGGTCGGCAGGCGGAAATTCATGGATCTCTCCATTGATTTCGTAGCCAACACAGATCTTGATCGTTTCACGTTCGTCGAGTCCATCGAGGATGGTGATCGCGAGATCGGTGACGCCATTCACCATGACCGCATAGCGGATCAACACGGTATCGAGCCAGCCACAGCGGCGCGGCCTACCGGTCGTTGCCCCGAACTCCATGCCACGCGAGTGGAAGAACTCAGCAATCTCATCGTTTTGAGTTGGGAAAGGGCCAGAGCCTACGCGTGTGGTGTAGGCCTTACAAACTCCTACGACTCGATCAATCGCGTGAGGTGGACATCCCGAACCTGTGCAGGCGCCGCCTGAAGTGGTATTGGACGAGGTGACGTAAGGATAGGTGCCAAAGTCGATATCAAGGAAGGTTCCTTGAGCGCCTTCAAAAAGGATAACCTCATTTCTTTTCCACGAATTGTGAATGATCGGGATAACGTTTGCAAAGTGAGGGCGAAGGCGATCAATGGCCGCTTCAATCTCTGTGTAGACCGTCTCCATTTCGAAGGTGGGTAATTCGTGATAGGCGAGGGTGCGATTGGCTTCCTCCAGGCGAAGGCTGATCAGCTCTTTGGCCTTCGCCGGATCGCGAAAGTCGGCAAGCCGGAGGCCAATTCGGTTTGCTTTATCAGCGTAGCTAGGACCAATTCCTCGTTTAGTGGTTCCGATCTTTTTGTCACCGAGTGACAGTTCACGGGCGGCATCCAATTCGCGATGATAGGGCAGCACGACGTGCGCGCGGTCGGAAATGAGGAGCTGATCGGGGGAAATTTTGACGCCTTCAGATTCGAGGCTTTCGATCTCCTGACAGAGGCCAACGGGATCCAGCACCACACCATTTCCAATGACGCATTGCTTTCCCCAAAGGATGCCAGAGGGAATAAGGTGAAGGACGTATTTTTGGCCCTTGGCGATCACGGTATGACCGGCGTTATTCCCCCCTTGTCCACGGACAACGAGGTCAGCTTCTTCGGTCAGGAAATCGACGATTTTCCCCTTTCCTTCATCGCCCCACTGGAGGCCACATATAATGGTGTTCATCTCAAAATTTGGGTGGAATTATTTTGCCGCTTCGATGAGCCCGGCAAATTCGCCGAAGAAATTCTTGGCGTCGTTGGGTCCCGGAGCAGCTTCAGGGTGATGTTGCACCGAAAAAACGGGATCCTTGGTGCTACAGACGCCTTCGACAGTTTGGTCGTTCAGATTAATGTGGGTTACTTCGGTGTAGGACGGAAGTGATTCGTCATCGGTGGCAAACCCATGATTCTGGGCTGTGATAGCGACTTGTCCGGTGCGGAGATCCTTGACGGGATGGTTTCCGCCGCGATGGCCAAACTTGAGCTTGTAGGTTTTACCACCAAAGCAATGAGTGAGGATTTGGTGACCTAGGCAGATTCCGAAGATTGGGGTCCTTCCGATGAGCTGCTTCACTTCATTATGAATATAACTGAGTGCAGCAGGGTCGCCTGGGCCATTGGAAAGAAAAACGCCATCGGCTCCCTTAGCGAGAACGCTGGCTGCCGAAGTGCGGGAATTGACGAGTTCGACTTCGAAGCCCGATTGCCGAAGCGAGCGGAGAATATTGTATTTGATTCCGAAGTCGTAGGCGACGATGCGATACTTGATCTCGGGGAGTTCGATATAGTTCGTCTCCTGATTGGTGGTCACACTAGGAATCGTCCAAAGGCGGGACTCGCCTTCCCAGACGTAGTCTTCCTTGGTGGAAACCTCTTCGACGAAATCTGAACCTGCCATGGGTGGTGCATCCCTGGCCACTTGGACTGCTTCCTCTTCGGGAAGTTCAGTGGAAATGACGGCACGCATCGCACCCTGAGAGCGGAGATGCTTGGTGAGGGCTCGCGTATCGATGTCTTCGATTCCGATGATCTTGTGCGTAGTAAAGTATTCAGCGAGAGATTGTTGAGAACGCCAGCTGGATGGGATTTCACAGAGTTCGCCGATAACAAAGCCGCGCACATGCGGAGAAGCTGACTCGGCATCGTCAGGATTCACTCCGTAGTTCCCTTGGAGCGGGTAAGTCATCGTGACGATTTGTCCACGATAGGACGGATCGGTGATGATTTCCTGATACCCCGTCATCGAGGTATTAAAACAGATCTCTCCGGAGGTTGTTCCGGAATGACCAAAGGCACGACCGCGAAAAATGCGACCGTCTTCAAGAGCAAGAATTGCGTTCTTCAAGGCAGTTCCATTAAAATCTAGAGGGGAACTGGGTGCAAGAGCCATCTTAGCTCTTGCAGGCTTATTTTTAACGCTGTTGGTTGGGTGTATCACGAAAAAAGCGTGACCGGAGGGATCCAATCACGCTTCCAAGTGAAATCTCCGAAAAGTTTAAGTTTTCTGACTGCCGCGCGCCATGACGACCTTTCCGGTGCGGACGGTCTCGATCACTTCGAATTGGTCGAGCATGGTGGTGGCGGCGTCGAGCTTGCTCGTCGTGCCGGTGAACATCGCAATCATCGAGGTGGGACTCAAATCGACTGTCTTACCCGCGAAGTGCTCGATGACCTGAAGGGCCGCGGAGCGCTGGGTGTTATCGGCAAGAATCTTTACGAGGAGCATTTCGCGCACCACTGAGTTCTGAGCGGTATGCTCATGGCAGTGGATGACATCAATGAGCTTGTTTACCTGTTTGATAATTTGCTCGAAGCCTTCCGGATTTCCGGAAATGTCGATTGTCATGCGGGAGAAGGCTCCGCTGCGTCCTTCCGAGACGACAAGGGAGTCGATATTAAATGCCCGTCTCGAAAAGACCTGACAAATCCGCATGAGGACGCCCGGGCTATTGTTGACGAGGATAGAAAGGGTGTTCGAAGCGCCGCGATGGGTTTCTTCGACCGGGGTATCGGTAGTCACGATGGAGGACATCAGTTCTTGATTTTCGGTTTGGTAAAAAAGAGGGGCCTAGGTGGATCCAACGGGCTTGGCCATCTGGGTTTTGGGAGGCTCGGTGATCATATCCTCCAAGGCGGCACCGGCCGGGATCATGGGGAAGACGTTTTCATACTTCACACACTCGGCGTGGATCAGGATAGGGCCGTCATTGTAGGCCAAGGCTTCTTCAATCTTGCGCTGGCAATCAGCGGGGCGCTTGAAGTGGACACTTGGGATGCCGTAGGCCGCTGCGAGTTTGCAGAAGTCGGGGTTTCCTTCGAGATCGACACCGGACTCGCGGTTTTCGAAGAAGAGTTCCTGCCATTGGCGGACCATTCCAAGGTAGTGGTTGTTGAGAACAACAATCTTGATCGGAAGCTTGTGGATGGCGGCGGTCGCAAGTTCAAAGAGAGTCATCTGGAAGCCGCCGTCGCCGGAGATTGAAATGACGGTCTTATCTGGATGCGCGAACTGTGCGCCGATCGCGGCGGGGAAGCCGAACCCCATTGTGCCGGCACCTCCGGAGGAGAGCCAGTGGAGGGATTCGTTGTTCTTGTAGAATTGAGCGGCCCACATTTGGTGCTGACCGACGTCGGTTGAGACGATGGCATTCCCTTGCGTTTGCTCGTAGAGTTCTTCGATGACTTGTTGCATGCGGAGGCCGCCCTGCTTTTTATAGGAGAGAGGGAACTTCTTCTTGTAGCCATCGAGCTTGGCGCGCCACTCGGTCGTTTCGAGTGGCTGAAGCAAGGGGATGAGCTGGGTGAGGGCCACCTTGGCATCGCCGATAATCTGGACGTCCGGTTGGATCATCTTTTCCATCTCGGCGGGATCGATGTCGATGTGGATAATTTTTGCATCGGCGCAGAACTTGTCAGGCTGGCCGATGATGCGGTCATCAAATCGCGAGCCGACGTTGAGGAGGAGATCGCACTCGACCATCGCTTTGTTGGCGTAGGCGGTGCCATGCATGCCGAGCATGCCGAGGCTCAATGCGTGAGTCTCAGGGAAGACGCCTTTACCAAGGAGAGTCGAAGTGACCGGGCATTGAAGCTTCTCTGCAAGCTCCATAAGTTCCTTGTCAGCACGGGCGATCATCGTTCCTTGACCAGCGAGAATCACGGGGCGCTTCGCTGCGCCGATGAGAGCTACCGCTTCTTCGATACTTGTAGGATTAATGTTAAGAGACTCGGAGGGATCGTAGCCAGGAAGGTCAAACTCTGGATCCATGTCTCCGGTGAAGTTTCCGGAGGAAACATCCTTAGGAACATCAATGAGCACAGGCCCCGGTCGACCGGTGGTGGCGATGTGGTAGGCTTCCTTGGCAACCCTCACGAGATCGTTTGTCTCTTTAACGAGGTAGTTGTGCTTCACGACGGGAATCGTGATTCCAAAAATATCGGCTTCCTGGAAGGCGTCCTTACCAAGCATCCATGTAACTTGCTGCCCGCAAACAACGATCATCGGAACGGAGTCCATTTGAGCTGTCATCAATCCGGTGACTGTATTTCCTGCTCCAGGGCCGGAAGTGACAAGCACGGCAGCGGGCTTACCAGTGGCGCGGGCGTAGCCATCGGCCATGTGGACAGCGCCTTGTTCGTGACGCACCAAGACAAACTTTATCTTGTGGTCAACGGTCTCCAAGGCGTCAAAAATGGGGATGGCAGCACCGCCAGAATATCCGAACATATACTCGATGCCGAGATCATCGAGAGTTTTGATGAGGGCTTGTGCTCCGTCAAGTTGTTGCTTACTCATAAATAAAGTGATTTAGGCGAAACTAGCAGAATAATTGAATTTGAAAAGTGAAAATGAAGAGATTGGACTTAAACTTGGAATTTTCCCACCAAGCGATCCGTGAAAACATCATATTTTTGATGAAAGATCAATCATGCTCAGAAAATCAGAACCAAAATACGCTATTGGGATTGATAGTTGGCGACTCGGTCAATTCCAAATGACCAACGCATGACTGGTTCGTAGCTCGTTTTACCTTTGAGCCGCCATTGCACGCTCACTTCACAGATTAGCTGCCGTAGCGGACGATTGACGGTCCAAGCAATCTCATTGGTCTCGGGGTTTACAACCGCTGGGACTTTTCCAAAGCCACCCACTCGCATGACGATTGATTCGAAGTCAATTTCATCGACCTCGGACAAATTGGCGGAGATTCTGGGGAGACGCGACGAAATAACGAAACCCGACCCTGGTGATACAGGATGAGGAACTTCGATTGGCGCGAGCGCACCACTGGCGAGACGAGAGCCGCCGCGAAAGATCATCGCGGCGTTGTAAGCGCCATCGTGATTTCCCAACACGATATATCGAGGGAGAAGGTGGCGTGGAGAATTTCGCCCGATCTTACCTGGCTTGACGGTGAAGAGATTGTCGTATCCCAATTTGTCGGCGAGGGAAAACATCTCAGGAGTGTGAAAGCCACCAGGATAGGCGTAGGTGGTGACGGGACTCTTGAACCTCTCCTCAAGGAAGGTCTTCGAATCACCAAGCTCAGTTTGGAGGAACTTCGCGTAGATTTCGCTTCCAGCGCGGAGGTTTTTTTTCACCGTGCTTGGGAAAGGATGAGAGACGGAATGTGAACCGATGGTGCAGAGGCCACTATCAAGCATCTCGTTGATCATGTCATTGCTCATCGCACGTCCGCCACGGGAAGATCCGACGTAGTTCTTATAAAGGAAGATGGTGAACGGGAGCTCTAGCTCCTTCATGATGGGGAAGGCTTCGGTGTAGACCGATTTCCAGCCATCATCAAATGTGATTAAGAAGGACTTCGGAGGAAGAGGGGTTTCGCCATGGCGCCATTGAAGGAACTTCTCCATCGTGATCACCGTGACCTCCGAGGCTTTGACCGCTTCCATCTGGCTACGAAATTTCTTCGTGGGGATGAGCATCTGGGTCGCCGGTTTGGTGGCGTGAAAAACGTGGTATCCTAGAACAGAAACCCGTGAGCCATCATCTTCCTGCGTTCCGACTCCGGATCGCCCAGCTGATGGAGCACCCTCTTCAGGAGGTAGCGTCGTTTTTGCGGGGCAGAAAAGGGTGAGCGCAGCGAAAAGAAGGCAGATGGGGGTGAAGCACATCATTACCGATTTACTTTACTAAAATTAACTAAGTGAAGCAAGCCGCATGAATATTGAAGAGGCGGGGACCGTCCGCCCTTTCGGATTACTTCTGCGCCGGACTGACTTCAGCTTCGAGATTCGCATCAAGGAGTTCGCGACGCAAGTTGGTTCCACGGGCCCTACTCCAGAGCATGACGACAGGAGAAGCGACAAATATGGAGGAGTAAGTTCCGATCACCACTCCGATCATGATCGCGAAGGAGAAGTCTTTTAGAGCGGCCCCACCGAAGATATAGAGGACAAGGACCGCCATGAAGGTGGTCACCGAAGTGAGGATCGTGCGGGAGAGGGTGGCATTGATGGCGAGGTCCATGACGTCAAGCACGCTCCCTCGTTTACTGCGGAGTGTTTCCCGGACTCGGTCAAAGACAACAATGGTGTCGTTGATAGAGTAACCAGCAATTGTGAGGAATGCGCCCACGTGAATCATGGAGAGTTCCGTGCCGATGATGAGGACTGCGCCGATGGCGATAATGAGATCGTGGAAGAGCGCGACAAAAGCACCGACCGCGAAGGAGAACTCAAAGCGCAGACTGATGTAGCCGAGAACGGCGATCAGGCCGAATCCGAGAGCCCAGAGGGAGTTTCTAAAGAATTCTTTTCCGAGAGTGGGCTGGATTGTATTTTCCGAAATTGGCGTGACGAATTTACCGGCTTCATCTTTTTCAGCAAGGACGGGAAGATCTTTCAAGAGTTCAGCAATCACAACGTCGACGTCCTTCTCCGAGACTTTAATCCTGAGGAGGTCAGTGTCACCACCAGCGATCATTTCTTTCTGCGCGGAAGGATTTTTGGTGAGTTCGATATCAGAAAGGGAGGAGGTGATTTCAGCGACACTGATGTCGTGATCAGTGTCCACTTGAATGGTGAGTTGAGCTCCTCCGACGAAGTCGATTCCCAGAGCACTTTCTCGCTTCGTTCCAATCGTGACGAGTGAGCTAATCAAGAGAAGGGCGGAAATAATGAAGGCAGGATTACGCATCTGCATGAACTTGATCGTCCGGGAGGGGATGAGGTTCATGAAGGACATCTTGCGTAGGGTGCCGCCTTGACCGGTTCCGGCGAACCAGTAGAAGAGAACACGGGTTCCGAGGAGGGCGGCGAACATCGAGGCCAAGATTCCAATGGTCAGGGTGATGGCGAAGCCTTTGATCTGATCGGATGCGCGCCAGAGAAGAATGATGGCGGTCAGGAGGGTTGTGATATTGGCATCAAAGATCGCCGTAAAGGCTTTCTCATAAGCTGCCTTCAGCGCGGAGAAGACGGACTTACCTTCGGCCATTTCCTCGCGAAGGCGTTCGTAAATCAGAACGTTTGCATCGACCGCGATTCCGATGGTGAGGATGATTCCGGCGATACCAGGAAGGGTGAAGGTGGCTCCGAACATGGCCATCGCACCGAAGAGAATGAGAATATTGAGGCTGAGTCCTAAGAGGGCAATGATTCCAGCAAAGCGGTAGTAGAGAAGAACGAAGATCAAGGTGATGACTAGTCCGGCGACTGCGGCGGTGACACCTTGGCGGACGACTTCTTCGCCATATTTAGCGGTGACCTTGTTTTCGGAAAGAATGAGAAGGGGGTTTTTAAGTGGGTTGGCAAGAGCTGCGACGACTTCTTGCACTTCCTTGGTGCCATCGAGGCCTTCGATGATGAAGTCGCGACTGAGGTTGCCGTTGACGGTGGGGGCGATGAGGGCTCTGTCGTCGAGGACAACTGCCATGCGGTCAACGCCGGTGCGCATTTGCTTGGTGGCGGTGTAGAGACGATCGCCTCCGTCTTTGCTGAGGAGAACAGCGATGGTTCCAAAACGCCCGGGAATGGCTGTTGCTCGTTGAACTAAATCTCCAGTGACGATGTTTCGGGTGGAGAGAAGAATGGGAGTTTCGCCAATATTCTTCCGGTCGTCATCGAGGATCGGGAGCATATATAATTTCCAACCTGCAGGAGCCAGCTGGCTTCCTGAATTAACGGCTTGGGCGAGTCTGCCGTTTTCAGGATGGACCGCTTTGCATTGAAGGATCGCCGTTCTAAGTATGATGTCCTTGACGCGGGCGGAGCTTTCATCGTCGATGCCAGCCATTTCGATAATGATGCGGTTCGTTCCCAGTCCTTGCATCTGGGCCCCAGCCATGCTTCCGGCGGAAAGACGTTCACCGAGCGTTGCCTTGACGGCTTCGATGGCTTCATTACTCACGGGAATTGGGTCTTCTCCGGGGTCAACCTTGGCCTCTTGGATTTCCACCGTGAATGAAGTTCCCCCAACCAGGTCGATTCCGCCTTTGAGCTTTTCGTCAACGGGGAGAACGGCTGCGAGACAAAGGCCGATCACGAGAATGATCGCGCCCGTTCCGACGTTTCGCTTTCGGCGGTCGATTTCCGAGGCAATATACCAGAAGATAAGTGCTACGATGGCGATACCAGCGAGAACGACGAGGAGGGGATTATTAATGAGATCCATGGAGTGGAGTAGGAGAGAGATTATTTTTTAAGGGGTGCATTGCGGGCGCGGACGACCTCTTCGACTTCTTTGGAGCCACCGAGTCCCTCGATGAAGGAGTCTCGGGAAAGGGAGGCGCGGGTGATAACATTTATTACCGAAAGAAAAATCGGCTCTTCGCCGATTTTCTTCCTATCGTCATCCGGAAGTATGTATTTTTTCCAGCCTGCAGGAGCGAGCAGCTTCCCGGCATGGATGTCGGCAGCAAGTTTGTCGTTTTGAGGGTGAACTGCTTTCAGCTCGAGAGTGATCTTCTTTCCGATCTCCAATTTCTCCTCATTCTCCGCATGAAGTAGCGTGGAACCGCCCAAAAGAAGGGAGATCCAGAGAAGAGATTTGAAGAGGGAGGTCATGGAGTGGGTCGAAAGGCAATTAGGCCTTTTCTTCAGCAGCGGACTTGTCGTCAGCCTTTTTTTCGCCTTTCCCAACTTTCACAACCGTTTGAATCGAGGACTTTTCGAAGGGCACGAAGACGCCTTCAGAAAGTTTGATGGTTACGGTCTTTTCGGAAATATGGTGCACCGTTCCATGAATGCCGCCGATGCTGATAACCTTGTCACCCTTGGCCATCGCGGAGATGCGGGCGGCGAGTTCCTTCTTCTGTTTCTGCTGAGGGCGGATGAGGAGGAAGTAGAACATCACCATCATGAGACCAATCATTACGATGGGATTCCCAAAGGGGCTTGTCTGGGCGTCGGCGGCGAGGAAAGTAAGAGTGGTCATTGTCAGGAAAAGAGTTCGTATTTGGAAGCGATGCGAAGGATGAGGTAGAAATCAGGAATAGCAAAGAAAAGCAATGCAGAAAGCGCGAAGCGTTAGGGTTTTCTCCCTGCATTGTAGCGCGCAACGAACTCGTTTTGGAATTCGCAGAAGCGGCCTTCGCGGATTGCAGCACGGGCATGCTCCATTAATTTGAGGTAAAAATCGAGATTGTGGAAGGAAAGGACGCGCTGAGCGATGATCTCTCCGGCCTTAAAACTGTGGCGGAGAAAGGCACGGGAGAAGCGTGCGACGTGGGGGTGGGTCTCTGCGGTGAGCGGCTTGGCATCAAATTCGAATTCCTTATTTTTGATGTGAATGGGACCATCCGGAGTGAAGGCCTGTCCGTGGCGGGCGCAGCGGGTGGGGTGGACGCAGTCGAACATGTCGACTCCCTGGCCGACCATTTCGAGAAGTTGGGGGGGAGTTCCCAATCCCATGGCGTAGCGGGGCTTGTCTTGTGGGAGAAAGGGTTCGGCGTTTTGAATGGCGGCGAACATTTCCTCCTCAGGTTCGCCTACGGAGACTCCGCCGATGGCGTAGCCATCGAAATCCAGGTCGACAAGCGCACGGGCGGACTCTTCACGTAGGTCGGGGTAAACGGAACCTTGTACGATGCCGAAGTGAAGTTGACGGCCCGTTGGATTGGCTCCGCCGCTTTGTGGTTTATTTGCTTCGATCCAATCCTTACAGCGCTTTCCCCATCGGGTGGTCATGCGTGTGGAGTCCTCGGCATACTTGCGGTCGCAGGGATAGGGCGGGCATTCGTCAAAGAGCATCGCGATGTCGGAGCCGAAGACGCCTTGGATCTCCATGCTTTTTTCCGGCGTCAGCATCATGGCGTCGCCATTGAGGTGATTTTGGAAGCGCACGCCTTCCTCGGTGATCTTACGCAGTTTGGAGAGAGACCAGACCTGAAAACCGCCGGAGTCGGTGAGCATGGGGCCATCCCAAGTCGTGAAAGCGTGAAGGCCGCCGAGTTTTTCGATGACCTCAGTGCCCGGTCTGAGCCAGAGGTGGTAGGTGTTTCCGAGAATAATCTGGGTATTGAAGGCGAGAAGGTCGTCGGGATGAAGTGTCTTCACCGAACCCTGGGTGCCTACGGGCATAAAAATGGGCGTCTCAATCACCCCGTGCGGAGTGGTAAGCTTTCCGCA
>Ga0209502_10003278_pt1 | contig 12808 bp, 14 predicted proteins | sample ArcticOcean_MG_C_10_FD_187442 | JGI IMG/M metagenome (GOLD analysis project Ga0209502, IMG submission 187442) | Marine microbial communities from western Arctic Ocean - ArcticOcean_MG_CB11_90 (SPAdes) (version 2) | ecosystem: Environmental > Aquatic > Marine > Oceanic | place: Arctic Ocean...
ATTTTCTTTTTCTTCTATAAGATAATCGGTATCGGATTCAATATGTTCTGATATAAGCTTTAATGTGTAACCCATAGTCCTATCCTTATGTTGTGAAACCTTCACCTTTTCTAAATTCTAAAATAACAAATCCAGAAGTAGTTGCTGTTTGTGCAGTAATATCTGCTGATGTTGCAGTTGTGTTTACAGCAGTACCTTTAATTGCACCAGCAGAACCATCATAGTGTCCTGTACCAGAAAGGTGTAGTGCAACCACATCAGTTCCAGTTGATACAAATTCGATAATACAATCGTTACTGTTATCAGTATCGTAATTACCGATAGAAAATGACCACCATGCTCTTAGTAAATCTAACTTTGCACCATTCGCAAATCCGTCTAAACCATCTCCATCTAAAATAAGGTTAGTTGCAGTATCACTTGCAAAGGTTGCTTTAACAGTTACCATTCCACCTGCTTTTGGTGCATTGACCACTGTATCTCTCAATGTTGTTGTTACAAATGACATTATTTACTCCTTAAAATGATAACATCTCTTTTTCAAAATATCCCATAAGTTGCTTTTCAGGCACTTTATATTTCTTGGATATCTGATTAATAGTTTTCTCAAAAGTATTTAGGAAATCTGAAGGTTTAGCGTCCATTTTTGCGAAAATATCATCAACAGCACCTTTCATCTTGGGAGATAACTTCTTATACTCCCTAGATTTCTTGTGTTCATCTTTCTCTGGTAAAGATTTTAAAAGGTTGCTAAACTGTTTCATCTGCCTCAACTTCTGGTATGTGGTTCTTAATAAAAGAACCAGCTACTTCTTTTCTTTTGTCTTCTAATGCGTCACCTACTTTTGCTGACATTGCATTTTTAAAAGCATCTTCTGCTCCCATCATATCTTTTTGTTGTAATGAACTTACAAAATCTTCTGCACTCATTTTTCTTCTCCATTATTTTTTGGTGGTGTTTCACCATCGTATTTACCTATGTCATCTGCTGGTATTGGAGCTCCATCCATAGATGGGTATCTTGTAATACCATCAGTATTTTGTGGAACATCAACTCCACCTTCATCTGGGTCAAGTCCTGCTTCTGTATTCATTTGAACTTGCATATCTTCAATCTCTGCATCAGTAAGATTAAGAACATTTTTCTGTACCCATTCTTTACTAAAGAATGTACCAATATAAGATTCAATAGAACCTAATGCACTAATTCTATCTTCAAGAAGTTCTGCTCTTTTTAATTCTGCAAAGTGTCCGTCTTGTAAGAAATCATACTGAATGTGTTGTGAAAGTTTTTTCCAATCCTCAAGAGTAATAATACCTTTAAGAATAAGTTGTGATTTTAGAATGTCAGTAAATATTGGAGTAAACTTTTTTCGTAGTCTTTGTACGAACTTAGTAAACTTCAATTCATCTCTAGTAATCTCTGTAGAACGACCAAGACTAAATCCTGCTTCAGCTTCTAAACGAGAAATAGGAACATTCAAAGATTGGAATAGTTTCTTTTTGAAGTATTGAATATCATCAATCTCGCCAAGATTAGAACCACCAGCAAGAGTGGTAATTTCTGTACCACGGCCACCTTCTCTACGAGGCAACCAGAAATCTTCCAACATTGACATTTGATTTCTGTCATCTCTGATTTCACCAGTAGATGCATCATATACCAATTTGTTACGATATCTGTTCATAACATCTTTTAGATATTGTTCTGCTTTAATCTTAGGAAGATTACCAACATCAATATAAAAGATGCGTCTTTCTGGAGCTCTTGATACTCGATAGATAACAAGAGAATCCTCAATCATACGCAACTGATTGACAGGTTTAATAGCTTTATGTAAATATGAAAGAACATGACCCTTGTTCTGGTCAATTAAACCAGAGGGAACATAGGTGATACTATCTGGAGAAATTTTGATTCCTTCAGTAGTTCCTGTTTTTAATCCTTTATCGTTATAAAGATAATACTCATTTACTTTTGTAACAAGTTCTACACTTGTGCCAGGCTTTACACCTTTATTTATTTCTTTAACTTTACGAATTTTCTTAGGTTCAATATATCTTAATTCTTGAATACCTTTTTTGGGATTCTTTTGGTCAATGACCTTATGATAAAAAAGACGACCATCTACATACCATCTACGAAATATGTCGTGTCCTTTTGTATCAAAATCAAGAAGTTCTAAGACAGTATCAAATTCTTCTCTGATACGATCTTTAATTTTTTTAGGATATGCAATCCTATCAAGAATAATTGCAACTGCTTGATCTCTTTCATTTGCAACAATACCTTCATTGATAATATCTTCGATTGCACTATCGCACTCAGGTTGTTGCGCTATATCTCGGTATCTACGGATTAAGTCCTGCTCAGTTCGTTCTCTACCATCTGTATCTAGAAGTTGGCCATAGAAACCACCACCAGCAACCTCAAGAGTTCCGTCCTCTGAACTAGGTTCAGTAAACTTTTCTTCAGAGCTGGTGTTTCCAGTACGTTCAAACTTAAATCCAAATAATTCAGCCATTATATGTTTATCTCCTACCTTGTGTTATATTTAGTAGGTTTAAAAACTTACGCCACTGGGCTCAAAGTGTTGGTATCTAAAGTTTATCTCGAATGTTTCAATTTCAGTTGCTTCTGCATTCGATAATTCGATTGCAGCAATTGAAGTTGGAAACGCATTTCTAAAGATATAACTTTTTAGAACTGTATCATCTCTGTCTAATTGTTCAACAGTTAAATCTGTTTGATAATCAGAAGGAGAAATTACACCAGTATTATCAACATAACTGTTAATACCATTCTGCCATAATTCCATTGCGTTTCTAATCATAAAATCAGTATCGTTATAGACAGTCACATTCCAAGTTTCAGGCGCTGGACGATCACCTGTAATGTAAATATTTCTACCCCTAAATGGAACTGGAATTTCAGTTAATGTTGATGCTGGTAATTGTGCAGCAGTTACAAGAAATGAAGTTCTACGAACATCTAATCCAATAGCAATACCAGAAGGTGGAGTCATTGTTACTCTAAATTGGTTAGCTCTAGCACCACCACCAATCAGATTTGCTTTAAAGTCATCTATACTAGCCATCTTATCCTCCTACCTCAGAAAATGATACGCCTGTTCTTACAGCGACAAAGTTAAGTGAAATGAAGTTGATAGACCTAGCAGGTTTAATGTAGATGTCTGCAACAAATTCGTTTCGGTCAATGACCTCACCTGTATTGTTAGTTCCATCTGCAACTACACTAAAGTCTGTTATTCCCCTTCTTCCCTGTATATCTCTCAAGAAAGGTTCAACTAAGTTTCTAAATTGTGCTCTTGTAAACTCATCATTGAACTCAAAGAGTTGGAATTTTGCAGCAGTTGAAATTGCTTTTTCGAGAAGTAAGAACAAACGCCTTACATTGATTCTATCAAATGCACTTGGTTTTGAAAGAGCAGTCTTGTCACCAAACAGAACCACACCTTGGCCTGGGAAATTGACAACAGGATTTATTCTTGCTTTGTAAAGTTGATCTCGTTCTGCCTTAGTTGGGTTGAACGAAAGTTTTACTGCACCTCTAACATTTCCTCTATTGAAACCAGCAGGGGAAAAGAATGAATCTGCAATTTGGTCTGTGAAAGCACAAAGACCAGCAGTATCACCATTCAAAGGTACAAAACGATATACATCGTTGTACTTGTCGTACATATACTTGTAACCACTATCGAAAACCATATAAGATGAACTTGGGCAAGTATTGAAACCATCTACAACATTTTTAGTTGCAGTAATTGAATCTGCGATTCCTACTGTAGCACCACGATATGGAGAAACAAATCCTACACAATCTCTGCGAGTTTCAACAAGTGAAGTAATCATGGTTACATGAGTGTCCATTGCAGCTTCTGTGTCTGCAACAATACTTGAAGGCCCACCTAACACTAGATTTATATCTAGGGTTTCTGTGTTTGCAAACAAGTCGTATGCAAGTTCAACTTCACCAGCTGTTACACTATAATCATCTGTACCACCAGTCAATACAGAAACATCAACTCCAGATACTAATGTATAGTCTGTACCAGTTGCAATATCTGTTCCCCAGTTAGAACCAGCAGCAAGATGGTCTGTCCAGTATATGAACTGTGATTGTGCAAAGATAACATCTGAATAATAGTTGTTAGAACCTTCAGATGTTTTTGCATTAGGATTTTTTGACATACCAGAGAATACTTCAATTACCGCAGCAGTTCTTTGTCCAGCAACATCAACATCGAATCCTGTAACATCTCCTGTTATGTCATATACTGCAACATGAATTTCGTCTTTTTCTCCACGAGCATTTGCAGTTGACCAAGCAGATGTGCCGGGAGCTGAATCAAATAAGTCAGAGAATCTCCAACGTCTTGTAATAAGTGAGTCGTCTGGAATGATTGTTTGTAAACCACCACCAGCAGGATCATCAAGTAAACGAATTGTTAAAATTTCACCAGAAACAGAAGTTACTTCGTACTCTTGACCTTTTGATTCTACATTTGATCCACCATCTGCAAGAAATACAAGAGGTATGTCGTTTGCAACTGTAATTGCTTTATCAAGAACAACAACAGTTTGTGAAGTAACAGATGCAATTTTAACAACTTCATCTCCGTCTGATATACCAGCACCAATTACTCGTTGTCCAACTGCAAGTGTACCAGAAACTCCATCAACTGTTAAAGTCTTAGAAGCAACTGTAATTGCACCATTAACTGTTGCAACAATAGCTGAAGCAGTTTGGAAAGAAATAATATCTCCGACTGCGATTGTAGCATCTGTTGCATCTTGGTTATCAACTGTAATTTGTAAGTCACCAATTGCACCAGCACCATTTACTAAGTTTAGTGAACCTAATGGTTGTGCAAACGCTCTTGCACTTGCACAAATATCTACTCCAAGTGAGTTACCATGTGTTCCAGCAGTTCTTGCTGTCCATTCTCCATGAGTACCAGATCCATCTTGGAAAGATGCTTGATAGTGGTCGTCATCACGAATGAGAATACCAGAGGTTGCACCAGCATTTAAAATACCAGAACCAGCTCTAACTACTTTTAAATTATCTGCATATTGTAGAAAGTTTGTAGCGGTAAAAAATGTTTCAAAATTACTTGAATTTGGTTTACCGAATACTTGTACCAGTTGTTCTTCTGAAGTAATTGTTGTTACTGAAGAAACTGGCCCTTTTTGAAACGCACCGGCGATTGCACCAACAGAGGTTGCAACAGCTGGAACTACATTCGTTAAATCTACTTCTCTGACACTAACGCCAGGCGAGACTAAAAATGACATAATTCTTGCTCCTTAATCTAGAGATTACTCTTTTTGTTAATAGTATTTATAAAAACTAAGTTTCTAAAAACTGTGTTTTATATGTTGTAAAACTTATAAATACATGTATGGTAAATAAACATTACGAAAAATATAAAGAAACTATTAAAAAGGTAGCTCGTAGGAACTATCAAAAAAGAGTATCTTGGTTAAATAATCATCTTGGTGACGAATTTTGTATTCATTGTGGTGAAAGTGAAACTGTATGCCTTAAACTTTATCCACATGATGTATTAATTCGTAAACAAGCAAAACGTGTTGGTACTAATAACGAAAGTAGAAAAGAAGTGCATAAATTAATGAATCAATGTAAAGTTGTTTGTTTTAATTGTTGGATAAAACTTGACAATGATTTAATTGAGTTTCTTTAATAACTGCATACTATCTATAATTTTACAAAGTTTAACTTAGTTACCAATTAGAGTCATAATCTCTAACGATTGGACTCCATTTTGTTCCGTATTCGTCTACCATAGTACCTAAGTTTTCATCTTCTAATCCATTAACTTGAAATCCAAATGGAGCCATATCTTGATCTAGTTGATCTTGATTTTCTCTATACATCTGTTCTCTAATATCATTGTTTGTAAGTTCTTTAAAATATGTCTGGTCTGTTACCCACGCAAAGATAAACAAACATGCCACCATATCATCATGGCATCTGTCGTCTGCCTCAAAAGATGAACCTTTAGAAATAAATGTAGATAGTTCGTTAATTGTATCAAAATCTTCTATGATAAGTTTATTATCTTCAATCAATTGTTTTAGATTAGAACACCCTATTTTTTTAACCGCTTTAGTTGTTCTTACACCCAACTGAGCTCTACCACCAGAAAAACCACCACCCAAGATTTGACCAGCACGACCACGCATCGATGCCATAATAAGGTTATCATATTCCATATCAAACTGCATTGCGTTAGCAACCTGTTCTCCAATATCATTTACTTCAATCAAAACAAATGCCATGTTATATGCCTTTGCAACTTGATATATTTTCTGTGGAAACAATAGGGGTTTTATTTCGTTATCTCTGTACTTTGCAACTATCTTATACGGAACTTCTGTAACATCAAATACAATGTATGCTGAGAAGTCGTTAGCCACCCCTCTGGCAACATCAGCAGTCAATAGGTAGGTATTACCCTCCTTTGGTTGTACATAGACATCTAATCCAGCATTCGACTGAATTGGAGTTCTATATGTCAAACTTTTTAACTTTGCCGAAGATATAAGTGTGTCAATAGAACCAAGAAACTCACACTCAAATTCTGTGTTAAATTGTTGTTCACTTGTGTTTGCAATAGTTTCCTTTTTCCATTTATTATCTCGGCCTGGCACTTCACTCCAGTGAACCTCTATAGGAATATAACTATTTCTTCCTTCCTCTGCATCTACCCATAGTTTGTAAAACATATTCATACCATGAGGTGTGCTTACTATCATTACTTTTGTAGTTTTACCTGATGAGATGGTAGGATATACAGAACTAAAAAATTGTTCAGCAACATTGGATGGTACATACGCAAACTCATCAAGGAAGATAATGTTATAAGAACCACCACGAACCGCACTTGCAGAAGTAGAAGATGCAAGTATTTTAGAACCATTTTCTAATTCTAAAGAACCCTTGTTCCAAGACATAACTCCTTGTTGTAACCAATTGGGTAAATTTTCATACGCAAGTTGTAGTCTGCCTAACAAATCTCTTGCAGTTGAAGCTTTGTTTGCGAGGATTGCAATATTAACACTATCGTTAAATAATGCATAGTGTAATAAATATGATATCATAATAGTAGACTTACCAGATTGTCTTGGTAGTTTACAAATGGTAAAGCGATTGTTATGAAATGTTCCAACCATTTCTTTTTGGAAGTCGTACATTTTGAAAGGAACTAAACCTTCATCAAGAGAAACAATTTTTACATAATTTTGAATAAAGAATAGGGGATCTTCCATACACTTTGAATATTCAAGTAATTGTTTCTTAGTCCAATTTTGAGATACATTGGCTCTTTTGAGTAGAGGATTTCCAAGATAAGCATTTTTGTTATCTTTTGTTTCAATCACTTATCTGTACCCTTTAACATTTTTTGTAGTTCAGCAGTAGAACCAACAAACAATGCATTAGTTACACTTTTGGGTGCGTTGTTAGGAACTTCTTTTAGTTTTCTCATTTTTTCTTGAAGGTCTGCAAGTTTTTCTGTTACTTCTGCAACTTGTTTAATGCCATTCAATGCAACTTCATAAGTTCTTGGGTGTTCTGATTCTTTTGCAAGTTCAAGAATACCATCTATAGCATCTTGACCACGCTCAATAAGATTATAAAGATTTTCTCTTTGATATTTGTAATCGTTGTCAATATCATCTTCATTGGTAGCTGGTACAACGCGAGGAACATTACTCTGTTCCTTAATTGATTTTTCGATAGGGTCAGACTCTAGTATTCCTAAAGCCCCACCAATAATTTTATCAGCGTCTTTCATAACAATCCTTAATTTTCAATATTTACTTTACGTCTGTTCCAGAAACAGGATCATAAGTTTTCGCATCTTCAAAGAATGATGATGTTTCACTGAAACCGAAATCGTCATCTGCATCAGCTGATGATGGATTAGGAGTAACTGTATATCTCTGTTCTCTTTTGGGAGAAACTTCTGGTAGATTTGCAAACTGATCGACCTGTACAGTCTTAATAACACTTGAAGAAGTGACAGGGCCATATAGATAAAACTTAGTTGTAAATGATAAAGTGTAAATGATTGCACGGCGACTTTCAAAGTCACCTTGATAATTGTCCTCGTAACTAACATCTGTCAAGATAATAGGAACATCTTTCTTAATTCCCATGTCCGAGTTATCATTCAATGTGATTGTATAATCTGGTTGAAAAAATGGAAGAATTTGTTCTACAATTTGTAGTGCATCATCAGAGTTTTTTGCCATGGCATATAAAGTAATATCCATATTATATGGAACAGGCATATACTGTGTATCAAGTTTTCCTGAAGCACTGCTTGAAGATTTTACTTTTTTAAACTTTTGAACTCGATTCATTTTTCTGGTTGGGTCGTAACTTAATGAACCAATTTCAAAACCTATTCTTGGTAAAGTGATTGCTGCAGCTGTTGCAAGTGATGGGTCTTGATCTAATCGAGCTAACCATTTTTGTTTTGGGCCATACGCAAGTGGAACTTTCATTGACTGTATTATTGCTCCAGTATTGTCCTTACGAACAATCTGAATATTATTAAACATTGTTCCGAACGCAACAATTACATTGCGTACAGTTTCATGGTAAAAAGTTTGACCTAACATATTATATTCTCCTTTTTCATTATGTACTACTTCCTACGTCACCAAATGGATTTGATTCTGTAAAATCAATAACAGTATCATCAAGTATATCAAATAACTCATTTTGTGCTGTTTTATCTGTAACATAATCTCCTATTATATAGTCTTCCGAGATTAAGAACTCTGCGTCACCAGTATCAGCTGCATTTTCTAATTGAATAGAACCAACTTCATTTTCAAGTGTAAACTGGAACGCACTTGAGGATCTTGATAGATCATCTTCAATTGTGTCAATAGTATCAATACCAGTAGCAATATCTTCTGAACTATATTCAAATTGTTTGCATCTTAGTTTGTATACAGGATTGTTGTCTAGTTGATAGAAAGGTTCATCGTGATCTACAAAGTTTATCTCAAACATTTTTGCAATAACAGGGTGATAAACTAAATCACCTTCCTGTGGTCTATCTGCATCTGTAGAAGCTATATCCTGTAATACATAAAAGTTGTCATCTCCTTGCACACTTGAAAGTGTAGATGAACTGCCTGATTGATCTATACTTCCAGATTCTAAAAGTATACCCCCACCAGTTGTATCTGTTCCACTTTCAATAACAAATTGACTATCCATTTCTTGGAATCGTTCTTTAGAAACTACAAATGTAATCTCATTACGATTCTCTAAACCAAATTGCGTTATGATTTCTTTGTCACCACCAAATCCCTCTGCATCTTCTACATACATTTCGATTGGTGTTTGTTTTGTATACGAAGAAAGACTATCTTCTCCAAGTATATTATCTAAAGCAACTGTATCACGATTAACATAATACACATCATGTCCATATATCTGTATGGCTTCTTTGATTAAGTCTTGATACAAACTTCTCTCTGTTGCAAGAGAATGTAGATTGTTTGTATGAAATGCACTATTAGTTGACATTTGATTATCCTACCATATAGTCAATTGGTGTTTCAAATGATAACTGAATTTGTTCTTCTAGTCTTTCTAGTTGTTCTTGTGCTTGTTGATAGATTTCTCCACCATTCATTGTGACGCCACCTAACATTGCGACACCATTAAATTTAGAAAGGTTTGCACCCCACTGTCTTTTTATTAATTCCGTTGCATATCTTTTCAAATAGATATCATCATATACATCACTATATGATGTTGGGTCAATCTTACGATAACATTCAATGATTATAAATTCATCTGCTTCAATATCATTTGTCCAATCCATGTCAATATATAATCTATTTTGGTGTTGATTAAAACGAACAGGCTTTTCACCAACAAGAATATGTGAAAGAAAATCTAAGTGTTGCATTGTTTGTTGGTAATGTATAACAGAAGTAGAACTAAAATCGTATAGGTCATTCAATCTAAGTTGATACCTAATATCAAACATATTGTTTGTTGCAACATCGTCAAATGGGAAAACATTTAATACAGAAACTACCGCCTCTGGCATTGGAATAAAATTATTTCCTTCTGAAAAAGATGCAGTAATAGTATTATCTACTGGATCTGTTGCAGTTGTAGTCGTATTAGAAAGAGCTCTAGTTTTATCTGCCGCAGTAATCTGATGTTTGAGATACATTTTCTCAATACCATCATAATGATATTGTGCGAAATATTGTAAAGCTTCATCTAACCTGTCATCTACTTGGTCATCAGATACGTTTATGTCAATAACACCAAAACCTAATGCTCTTAGGCAGTATGATTTTAATGTTGCTTTTGAACTTGGAATAGCCATTTTTTTTTCCTTTATACACTATTTAGTCAATAACTAAAGTCCAGCACCAATAGCAATTGCAAATGCTCTAGTTCGTAATTCAGCTGCATCAACATATGCTTTAATTGATTGTTGTGATGCAACCTTTGTTGCAGAGTTACTTGATAAATCGTCTTCGTCTAAAAATGCAGTACCACTTATTCCTGTATTTATAACTGGACTAGTCAGAGTTTTATTTGTTAATGTTTGTGATGCTGTTAAAAGAGTAATCGCACTTGTGTTTGATAAGTCTGTACTTGCAATTGTTATATTTGATGTACCATTAAATGATTGACCAGCTATCGTTCTTGCAGTTTCAAGTGCAGTTGCTGTGCCAGCATTTCCAGTAGTATCTTGATTCAGAGTTCCAATCACTAAATCAATAGTACCATCGGCATCTTGATATGTTACAGTAATGCCTGTTTCTGTGTTACTAGAAAACATTGCACCGACTGTATCTTGGACAACTTCAGATAAATCTATGTTTGCAGACCCATCAAAAGATACACCATGAATAGTTCTAGCAGTTTCTAGTGTAGTTGCTGTGTCAGCATTACCTGTAACATCACCAGTTATGTTACCCTCAATATTAGCAGTTAATGTTCCAGTAGTGATAGATAAATTCCCACTGCTTGCACCTGTTGCTGTTGTTGTACCAACTATAAATTTATCAGAACTTTCATCCCAACCGATAAATGCGTTATCGCCTGTACTACCACGTTCAATAACTAGACCACTATCGTTAGCATTTGATCCAACACCATTATTTAATTCTAATAAATTGTCACTTATCAAAGTGTTAGTTGAACTAATAGTAGTAGTTGTACCATTTACAGTTAAATCGCCACTTAATGTTAAGTTAACACCAGTTGTAGTACCAGTAAATGCTGGAGCTGCAAGACGAGCAAGATCAGAACTGTCACTTAAATTTGTACTTGCAATATCTATATTTGCAGTTCCATCAAAGGACTGGCCAGCTATTGTTCTAGCATTTTCAAGAGCAGTTGCTGTTCCAGAGTTTCCACTTGTATCTTGATTACCAGTTGTATTAACACCAGCTAAATCAATATTTGTACTGCCATCAAAAGAAACCCCACCAATAGTTCTAGCAGTTTCTAATATGGTTGCTGTAGCTGCATTACCAGTAGTATCTTGATTAAGTGTACCAACTGTAAAATCTAACTTTCCGTTTGTATCATCATAAGTAACTGCAATACCACTTTCAGTATTGCTACCAATCATTCCACCAACAACATCTTGTAGTTGTTCGTCTGTTACACCAGCTGAATCTGCACCAATAAACTTACCAGTAGACGATTGATACTTTAGAAACTTACCATCTACTTTTGCGGTATTTCTATCAACATCATCCATAAACTCAAGTCTAACTTCACCACCACCAGCACCAGACATTTGTGATGATGCTATTTGTTGTCCAATGAGTGATCTAAAGTTATCAAACTCTTTTCGTAGAGTTGTAATCTGTGCTACTTCTTCTTTAACTGTAGTTTTTTCTTGCATATCATTAAGATGTACAATAGCCTTATCTACAAGGTCTGCTTTCTTTTCTACATTTGTGGGTTCTTCTACTAAAGATTCTGTTTCAACTTCATCAACAATAATATTTTTAGGTTCTTCAACTATCTCTACTATTGGTTCTGGTTCAATTAGTTCAGAGAATAGTTGTTCAAGTGCTTCTAGTTTTGCACCTTCATTGATTGGTTCAACAATTTTTTCTTGGATAACTTCGGGTGTGGTTTCGGGTTGAATAATCTCATCAAAAGTTTCAATAAGAGTAGAGAACGCTTCTAGTTTCTCTTTTTCATTTAGGGATAATTTTAGTTCAACTTCAATTTGTGCTTCTTTATGGGCTTCATTCAACCCACTAAAAAGTTCAGTAATATCTTCATTTTTTATTGTTGGAATATGGGATGCATTAACTTGAGTAGTACTTGCAATGTCTTCCAAGTCTTTAAACAAACTAGCAATATCTGATTTTAACTCAAGTTGTGGCGAAGGCATAATACTCCCCTTTATAATTACTATTTATAAGAAGGGGAAATCCTTGTTTTTTTTTCTCATTATTCTAGTGCTGTTATGCGAGCTTCTAACTCTAATACAGTTTTAGTTAGTATAGCTATAATTTTACTTTGATCTATTCCTTGTGGAGTTATTCGAGTAGCGCTATCACCATCACTTGTTTCATATATTATTCGTGACACTTTACTTCTCCTTTATTATCTAAATATTGCTCCAGCAAACATTCCTTTACCTTTAGCCATTTGTTTTTCTAGTTCATTGACACGCTCAGATAACATAGAGCAGGTCTTGTTCATCTCGTGTATCTCACCATTCAGTTGAGTAACTACTGC
>Ga0209502_10003279_pt1 | contig 12806 bp, 14 predicted proteins | sample ArcticOcean_MG_C_10_FD_187442 | JGI IMG/M metagenome (GOLD analysis project Ga0209502, IMG submission 187442) | Marine microbial communities from western Arctic Ocean - ArcticOcean_MG_CB11_90 (SPAdes) (version 2) | ecosystem: Environmental > Aquatic > Marine > Oceanic | place: Arctic Ocean...
AGAACTCTTAGACTGGCTGATGGTCCTGATGAAGTTCACAGAAGAGCCGTTGCAAGACATGAGCTTGGAAAATATATGGTCAAAGACTCTTCAGTAGAATCTTCTCACATCGCTAGAAGTTAAATTACATAGGTGTCAAACAATAATAATTTAATATTCTACGATACTGAAACGACTGGGATACAGAGAGATTTCAGTCAGATCCTTCAATGTGGTTCAGTTCTTACTGATGGAAATCTTAATGCTCTTGGAGAGCAGAATATTAGCTGTGCTCCATTGCCTTGGGTTATTCCAGCGCCCAGAGCTATGCTAACAAATAAAAAGATAGATCTTTTTAATTCCAACGTTTCTCATTATCAAATGATGAAAGATTTGCAGATGCAGTGGAAGCAATGGTCTGCTAGAAATCCTGCAATTTTTGTTTCTTATAATGGCCATGCTTTTGATGAGGAGTTGGTTAGAAGACAGTTCTTTTGGAATTTATTAGAGCCCTACACCACCAATACCAATGGAAATGGAAGATTGGATCTAATGCTAATGATTCATAATATTGCTGCATTCTTTTCAGATGAAATATCAATGCCTCTTTTTGAAGGCGGTCCAGGAATTAGTTATAAGCTAGAACACTTAGCCTTAGAGCATGGAATTGATGCTGGCGATGCTCATGATGCGATCGCTGACTGCAACTTGATGATAGAAATGTGTAAAATTATTAATGAAAAACTTCCTGAAGTTTTCCAATCATTTATAGATATTTCTACAAAGCCTGGAGTTAAAAACCTCCTGTATTCTGATGATTTTCTAGCACTGGGTGAAATTCATAGAAGGCATACCTTTAGATATCCTGTTGTTATTTGTGGCGGAGATGCTTCTAGACCAAATGAGATAGTATTCTATGATTTAAGCTATGACCCGGATGATATTTTAGACTTAGATTTTACAGAAATTAATAAATTGGTAAAAGCAAAAGGCAGAGATGGACCTTTAAAGAAATATAAAATTAATAAAACTATTCCAATTTGCTCTCATAAGTTGCTTAATAATCCAGATGCTTTTGATATTGAATTCTCTGAACTTCAGAGAAGGGCAGATATAGTGCGCTCAAATAAAGATTTTCAAGCAAAGGTATCTCAAGCCATGGAAGATAGGATGATGGATTTTCCTGAATCCGAGTTTATTGAAGGAACTATTTACTCAGGCGGCTTTCCATCCAATAGAGATAAGGACTTGATGCAAGAATTTCACATGTCAGATGATCCAGAGCATTTAATTAAAATTTCTAGAAACTTCGATGATGACAGAATGCGATTATTTGCTGAAAGGATTATTTGTTACCAGTATCCAGGCAATCTACCAGAAGATATATCATCAAGATATCAAGACTTAATTGATGAAAGATCAAATACCGAGGGTTTATGGGGTTCTGTAGATAAGTCATTAGCTGAAATTGATAAGTTACTTGATGAAATGGATGGCGCCGAAGAGCAGAATATCCTTAAAGCTACAAAGCAAAAGATTGAATCAATGAAAGGGTTGTCTTAAAAGAAAAAATGGAGAGCCTAAGCTCTCCATTTAAGTAGTCAGCAAAATCAAATAGGGGGGAGAGGATGCTGACTGAATCATCATTATATATATTTATAAAGCATTATCAATACCCTTTATAGTACTTTATCTCTTATCAACCTAATAAAATATATATATTTCTTAGATATGGTTATTGGATATCACCCCTTATTAAAAATTCTGTATAATACTTTTTCTTTTATAGACCCGTAGCTCAGTTTTGGTTAGAGCGCCGCATTGACATTGCGGAGGTCGATGGTTCGAGTCCATTCGGGTCTACCACATACTAATCACTAAACTAATGTATTGATAAGTGCTGTGAACTAAATAGTTAAGATAATGGTAAACTGCTTTCAGGTCTATTTTGATAGGCTTTCTAAGGCTCTCTACTGCTGGTATTGAGCCCTAGATTTCTATAAATACATTTAATTTAGTAGAGTATGACAATAATTAAAGCATCTAACCTTGTTAAAACTTACAAGGACCCAGATAACTCGTTAAAACTATTTAATGCAGTTGATGGAATATCTTTATCTATTAATTCTGGAGAAATTTACGGAATTTTAGGGCCTAATGGCGCCGGTAAAACCACTACATTAGAAATGTTAGAAGGTTTAAAGGATATAGATAATGGTTCAGCTTTTATTAATTCAATTAATGTTAAAGACCGCCCTTACGAAGTAAAGAAAATTATTGGAGTCCAGCTTCAAGCAAATGAATATTTTGATAATATGACATTGTCTGAACTACTTAATCTATTTAGTGCCTTGTATGGTTTAAGCAATGACCCGCTTGAACTTCTTAAGAAAGTTAATTTAGAAGACAAGGCTAATGCGAGTGCGAATGAACTTTCTGGCGGTCAAAAGCAAAGATTCTCTATTGCCTGTGCGCTCGTTAATAATCCATTAGTATTATTTCTAGATGAGCCCACTACAGGATTGGACCCCCAAGCTAAAAGGAGCCTATGGGATCTTGTATTAGATTTAAATAAAAATGGCATGACTATAGTATTGACTACCCATAACATGGAGGAGGCTCAAACTCTATGCCAGAGGATAGCTATTATGGATTATGGAAAAATCATCGCTGAAGATACCCCTCAAAACTTAATTTTAAAACATGCTCCAGATAAAGGGCGAGAAGTTATTCACGGCAATATGGAAGATGTCTTTATAGCTTTAACTGGACATGGGCTCAGGGATTAATATGCTTACCAAGCCCCAGGCCTACCTAACAAAAGTTTTTATTCAGATTTTTCTAAGAAATAAGCAATATATTCTCCTTAGCCTCGTTCTACCTATTGTTATTTTATCAATAGTTGGGCTTAATGATGGTGAAAGCGATCCTATCGATATTGGGTTAATTAGTAACTCTAAATCAAATTTATCTGAAAAATTTATTGATCAATTAACTTCTAATAATTTATTTAATGTTATTCAAGGCAGTGAAGAGTCTTTACGTGAAGACTTAATCAATGGCAATTTAATGGTCGTATTAATTATCCCTAGTGATATGAATGATCAAATAAAAACTACTAATATCAAACTTTTAGTTGATAAATCCCAAGCTCAATTTGTTCAGACCATTCAACCCGTTATAAATCAATCTTTGCTGTCTGTTGAGCGAGATATTACTGCTAATGTACCCATGTTTAATTTGGTTATAGAAGACGTAAAATCAAGGTCTTTAAGCTATATCGACTTCCTATTGCCGGGCATTATGGCTTTCATGTTAATGAATTTAAGCATTGCGGGAAGTGGTTTTAATGTAGTTGAGTTCAGGAGAAGGGGTATTCTTAAGCGTTTATTTGTAACTCCAATTAAACCTATAGATTTTGTTATAGCTATTGTTATAGCTAGGATGGTAATTGTATTGGGTCAACTTAGTGCTATCTTTAGTTTTGCTTTAATAGTGCTTGATGCAAATATAGTCGGCAATATTTTTAGTTTATATCTAGTAATAATATCCGGAGTTATTATGTTTTTAACCTTGGGTTTTTCTATAGGTAGTCTAGCTAAAACACAAGAAAGTGTGGGAATTCTGGCTACTATATTTATATATCCGCAGCTTGTTTTGTCCGGCGTATTCTTTCCTTTAGAAACCTTACCAGAATACATACAACCTTTTGCTGAATTACTGCCATTAAGCTTGGTTGCTGATGGAATGAGGTCGATTGCCAGTGATGGCATGCAGTTAATAGACGTCTATTCAAACTTTATAGGAATAGGGGTATGGATTCTTATTGGAACGCTTATCTCAACGAAGTTATTTGTTTGGAAAGAAGTGGCAGGTTAATAATTGTAGAAATCCTCTACTTTATAACCTACTAATATAAGAATCTAATCTATCTTTATTCATTACAAAGGAAGCTTTTATTTTTTCAGCCTTAGATTTAATTTGTTCAATATTTAGAACACCATCACCAACTTTTATTAATCCAACCATAGCCATCATCGAATGAGGTGTGCACTGGTATCCATATATTCCAGGTGTATCAAAGGTAACTGTAATATCTCTACTAAGTTCTCCACTCCATGAGTTTGCGCCCTCTGGAGTCATTCCAGAGATAGATGCTGAGTTATGAGCTGGATCGGTTGCCTGAAATGTAACTGTATCACCAACTGCAATATGAAGAACAGCTGGCTCAAATACCATATAACCTTCTTCGCCCTGATTAAGCATCTTAACTAGATGAGATGATGCCATTACATTGATATTAAATACCAGAAGCGCTAATAAAAATTTATTCATAAAAAAGTTCCTGTAAATATAATTAATAAAGTCACTATGCCAAGAAAGGAAAAACCTAAAATGATAGCTACACCTAAAATCCTAAATGGAGAGGGGTTGAAATTTGAATCAGCTTCTCCAACTCCAATAAGCAGTTTTAAAATCCTAACCAAAAAATAATCCAGTCAATGCCATAGATCCAAGCATGGTTGCAAGAACAATAATTTGGATAAGAGCAGGTATTACAACAAACATTACCAGCGGATCAAATTTCATTCCTATGAAAAAATCATTGTTATTCCATTCAATTGCTTCTTCAGGGGTTGCTTCTCTAACATTAATGTTCATTTTTGCTCCAAAATAAGGGGGTATAAAGGAATCATTATATATATTTATAATTAGATATCAATTATTTATATAATAGATTTTTTTATACCATAAAGTAATTAATTTACATAAATTGTTTGCGTTACATTAATAACAATTTAATATGCTAAATATATATATTTTTTACTAAAACATGAAACTATCATTTAATTTTTTACTTTCTTCTTTTTTTATTTTACCTACTTTTATTGATGCTAAAAATCAATACTATCCAGATAATAACTGGGAACAAGTTACTCCTGAAAGTCAGGGTATTGATAAGGTTAAGATAGAAAAGCTCCTAGATTTATCTTTTTTAGATGCAGCAACTCAAGGGGTAGTTATTATTAAGAATGGAAAAATTATAGGTGAAAAATATGCTGAGGGTTATACCAAGAAATCTCATGGTACCTCATGGTCTATGGCAAAAAGTTATTATGCTGCCTTGATTGGCATCTCTTTGGAGAATGGAGAAATAGCTAGTTTAGATGATCCTGTTAGTAAATACCTTGCCTATTACAAGGACGAGAGATCTAAAATAACTATTAGAGATTTATTGAATATGTCCAGCGGACTTGATTACCCTAAGGACCAACATGAAAGAATGTTCTTTCAAGAAAGCCATTTAGATTATGCCAAAACAGTTGGGGTTGAAAAAGAGGCTGGCGTAAAATTTGAATACAACAATGTTAACTCAATGATTATTGGAGACTTACTTTATGCTGTAACAGGTAGAAAGGCAGACGTGCTTCTGGTAGAAAGGATTTTAAATCCAATTGGAGCAACAAATTACAAATTATGGAAGGATGAAAGAGGGGATGTGCTAACTTATTGTTGTGTTGATATGTCACCCAGGGACTATTCAAAAATTGGCCTTCTATTTGCTAGAAATGGAAATTGGGAAGGTGATCAAATTATTCCTACCAGCTTCATAGATGAAACGTTTCAAACAGTCTGGGATACTCCTAACTGGTGGACTGATTACAAGAGATATTATTCATTACACTGGTGGGTATCTAAGTATGATGAGGAGAGTAAAATTTTTAATACTAGTGGCAAGTACGGTCAGTTTACATTTGTAGATAGAGACAATGATGTCGTGGTTACAAGAATTACCAAATATTCAGAAAAAAACTACGGAGATGTTCAAAAATGGGGTGCTATGAAATACTTTAGATGGGCAGGGGTTGACGCAGCAGTTATCGCTGCTAAGGCTCTATTAGATTTAGGTCTTGTAAAGGAAGGCCCTGACGTGAACACGCCTATTACAGAGAATGAGGGCATTTCTAAAGAGTTTTATGAAAAGTATCCAGAGATCATTGACGCAATTGCTGACCTTAGCCGATCTTAAGATTATTTTTTAAATACTAAGCACTACTACTTTCTTTTTTGAGTAGATATGCTGTCATATCTTTCTTCCACTCCTCAAGGTAGTAGCCGTCATTCCCATGCTTATTAAGGTATTTAAAGAAAACTCTCCCATCTTCATCCTCGAAACCTTGCTCAAAAGGTTTTCCAGTTAACCTATTGGGTCTTTTGTATCGATCATCCATTATTTTTCATTATCTCGTTAAATATTAAAGCCACGGTAGTTGTTGCAACTTTCAAATCCTCTTTCACAAAAAAATAGTCCTCTATGAGAGAGTGGATCTTGTAATGAGGCTGCTCTGAGTACCTGACACCATCGGCAAGTGTTACGAAAGCTACAGTTTTTTTATTATTGTATTGTTTAAGGTTGTGTTTTTTATCATGCATTTTTATGCAAATTTTTTTTATTTGCTTAAAATACTCATCAAGTGTTTGGTCTTCTTGCATTAATGGAAACTTCATTCATTAAGTCCAAACAAATAGAATCATAGGAATGGACACGCCTATTATTAATATATCTAAAGGTAATCCAAGTCTCCAATAGTCAGTAAATTTATAGTTTCCAGGCCCCATGATAACCGTATTACATTGGTGTCCTATTGGCGTTAAGAAAGCACAACTTGCACCAACAGCAACTACCATTAGAAAAGGCTCGATAGCATAACCAAGCTCAATAGCTATTCCAGCTGAAATAGGAGCCATGATAACCGCTGTGGCAGCGTTATTAATAATATCTGTTGTTGCCATCGTTACTATCAGTATTAATAAAAGAAGCCAGAAGAGGCTAAGATCAGAGGCATAGTGAGAGATTGTAGAAGAAATGATATCAGACAATCCTGTCGATTGAAGGGCTGTGCCAATAGGAATCATAGCCGCCAACATAATTATTATTGGCCAATCAATATCTCTATAAAAATTACTATCAATAATTCTAATCCTTGCAAAACCAAGAACGCACAATAAGAAAGCTGCAACTGTTGGTAAGTAGTTTAAAGCTACCAAACCTACTGAAATAGAAAAGAATATCAGACCTTTTAATAATCTACTTCTACTGGGTATGGTTTGAAGTTCTCTCTGTCTTAGAGGCATTAACCCTAGGTGTTTAATCTTATTTGTTACATCCTCTTCTTCAAGATCTCTTATGCCAAGTAACAGAACATCCCCAGCTCTAAAAGTTTCTCTTGTAAGTCTTGTTCTGTACTTAGACCCTTTTCTCCAAAGCCCTAGAAGGTTCAGTTCTTCATATGCTAGTTTTAAAAAGAATTCATACTTTCTTCCTATCAGTCTCGAGCCTGGAGCAATCATTGCTTCTATTTCCTCTAAATCATCATCTTCGAAGTAATGCAGTTCTTTTGGAATAGAGAATCCAAATCTATCTAACATAGGCCCAAGATCGTCAGGTGGAGTTTTAATAACAAGTATTTGACCTTCTTTAATTCGTGTATTATTTTTAACTTTTTTAACACCACCCTCATCATTAACAATCCCTATAACTTCTGTATCTTCTCCTGCCTCTTTTTTAAATGCAGATAATGTCATTCCTATGGCGGAGCTAGATTCATTTACAGCTACTTCAAATAAATACCCCTTAAGATTAATAAGACTTGATCCAGATTTAGAGTCTTCTCTTAAATGAATTAGTTTATTTCCAATGGTTGCAATAAATAATATGCTTAATAAAGTTATAGACAGACCAACGTATGAAAAATCAAAGAAATTAAATCCGCTAGAAGATATGGTTGATTTATATTCGGAAATAATAATATTTGGAGGAGTTCCTATAGTTGTATTCATTCCTCCCAAGATACAAGCAAACGATAGTGGCATTAAAAACTTAGAAGGATGCCAGTCCATTTTTTGACATATATTTAAAGTTATTGGTAAAAGGATAGCCAAGGCACCAATGTTATTAATAAAAGATGACAGCAATGCCGCAATAAACAATAAACTTATTAGAAACTGGAATTCAGTAAACGACCTACCGCCAATAATCTTTCCTACCAGTCCGGTTAATCCAGAATTTTTAAGACCTTGGCTAATGATTAAAACTAATGCAACAGTAACTACTGCCGGGTGAGCAAAACCATTAAAGGCTTCGTTTGCGGGGATTACGTCAAGAATTATAAGAACAACAAGAGCTCCCGCCGCAATGGCATCGTATCTAAATTTCCCCCATATAAAAAAACCTAGTAATGAAACTATTGTTATTGATAGGATTAATTGATCACTCATATTAAAGAGCCGAGATTACTACTCAGGCATGCTCTCAACATATAATGAAGAAGAAGGGAATGCAAATCCAGAGCCATTCGCTTTAACTATTTTCATAATATTGAAAACTAAATTCTCTTTAACTTCATTGTAATCTGCAAAACCTATTGGATCTGAATATGCAACAATCAAGAGATCAATTGAACTAGCTCCAAGCTCGACCACTCTAACAACAGGGTCAAGTTCAGTATCGAATGAGAAATCATTGCTATCTAAGATGTATTTTTTAATATCTGAACGAATTGATTCAAGCTGCTCAACCGATGTTGAGTAAACGAGGTTTATCTTCCAGTTAAGTCTCCTGTTAATCATTTCTCCATGATTAATTACCTTCACATCAGATAAGTCTTTATTCGGTATTGTCATGGGAGCAGTATCAAATGTTCTTATTACAGTGGATCGGAAGCCAATTATTTCAACCACTCCATGAAGCTCGCCGGTTACTTCAATTCTATCTCCTGGTTGAAATCTATGCTCTCCTATTATTAGGATTCCTGCTATAAGATTTTTAAAGAAGTCTTGCGCTCCAAGAGCAACAGCTACAGAAAAAAGTCCTAGACCTGCAACCAATGGACCTATCTGGATACCAAAAATATCTAAGATAACGGCTATGCCGATTACCCATACTATAAATCCAGAAGCTCTTTCTAACCACATCTGCATAGATGCTGTTAGCCAAGATTTTGTAGATAGGGCAGCAAATACAGGTTTAACACTATTTGCTAATGCACTGAAGATTGTAAAGACAACAAAGGCTTTAACAATATTGGTTGCTACATCACCCACCAGTCCAGATATTGGGATTATTAACGTACAGATATAAAGAGCAACTGTGACTGGTATTAATCCAATAGGTTTTCTTAGGGCGTTTAGTATCTCATCATCTATTCTTGATTCTGTTTTTTCAGCTAGACGCGTAAGGTATCCTAGGATAACCGAGATAATAAAACCTCTTAGTAAAAAGGCTATAAGGATAGTGGATAGAGATGCAATTATTGACCCTAGGTTAATTCCTAAAAATCCTGTATTCCAAACCTCTGTAACTAAAACTAAAAAACTATTCATAGGTAATGCTCTTATTAAACTATATTGCTATTTTATAGGGATTTACTACTTTTAAGCAAAATCCTTATATGTTATTTATTAAGCCTATCCTTTATTGCATAAGGAAGATAGGTTAATAAGAATACAAATATCGCCACCGGAGTGGTGTATAAGATATGAAGTGGAGGGTCTGGGAATAGATCTAAAATAGTGTCACCTGGAGGTTTTTGTAATAAATACCAATAGTTAGCAGGCTCTCCTAAAATAAGATTTATAACGTAAGTAATAGGCAGCAGGATAAAAATAGTTAACGCCGAAACAACTAAAATATCTCTAAAGTAAGGGCGGTTTCCTAGAACCACGGTTGCATAAATAATAGTTAAGATTATTGCACCATGCCCAATAAAGAAATATACATACTCTAGGTCATAGAAATATACATCTGGTGTTATGAGAGCCAAACTAGCTCCTCCTAAACCCCAAAAGAATGCACATTTATATAATAATTTTGGACCACCTAAAAGAAACCACGCCATAAAAATTTCAGAAAGATCGCACATATGCAATGGCAGAACTTCTCTCCAGTTATATGGATTTACTACAAAAAAAAGATCTTTAATAGGTGATGAGAGTACATGTACTATTAATACGTAGGCTAAAATCTTAGCCATTACTGATTTTTCATTATCAGCTTTATCTTTATAAGCTATTGTTAGCCAGGTAGTTATTAAAACTATAATCAGCATTGAGAAAAGGTGTACACCGCTAAACAATACAAAAGGTTGGTCATTCATAATTTATCCCTACAAAAATTATTAATATTTCCACTTCAAGCCAATACTAAATTAACTTGTTCAATTATAGAGATATTTAAAGACTTTTTTAAATTAATTTAAAAAATGTTACAAAGACATTTACTAATAACTAATTCTATCTATAACAATCTGTTCTGTAAGAATTGCAGGTAGGACTTTAGATTGACTCATCCCTGGCTTCCAGAAAACATAAAGAGGAACGCCGCTCCTTCCATACTTAGATAAAACATCTAATATTTCTTCATTCCTGTTAGTCCAGTCAGCAACAATATAATCAATATTATTATCGTTAAGGAATTTTTTTACACCTGGTCTAGATAGGGCAACTTTATCATTGGCTTGGCACGTTATGCACCATGCAGCTGTAAAGTTAATTAGATAAGCTTGTTGATTGGATTGATAGTCTTTTTCAGTATCTTTATTCCACTGAATAGCATCTGACTTAGTATCCAGACTTCCCATCTTGGTTTCGATCTTTGTAAATGAATTTGTTTGATAACCCATAGCTATAATCCCAATTACTAAGAGTATTAACTTTGAGGCGCTATTAGTGCTTTTGGTATAAAGCCATGTAAGCAAACCAATAACAAGAAAAATGATAAGCAGGCCTATCAATGCATCTGAACTAGTCTGAATGCTATAAACCCATACCAACCATATTGCAGTCGCAAACATTGGAAAGGCAAAGAACTCTTTGAGTGATTCCATCCACTTACCAGGCCTTGGCATTTTTGAAATTAAATCAGGTTTAATTGCAAGCAGTAAGTAAGGCATTGAGAAGCCAATCCCTAGAGATAAGAATATAGGCAAGGTAATTGCAGAAGGTTGAATGAGCGCGTATCCGATTGCAGCTCCCATAAAAGGTGCAGTACAAGGAGAGGCAACAATAACTGCCAATACCCCAGTTAAGAAAGAGCTCGTGTAGCCAGTTTTATTTACTGAGACATTTCCAAGCCTTGTTAGCGATGAGCCAATATTGATGTCCGTTAGTAAAATTAACCCAATGAAGAACATTAATATACTCAAAGTACCCACCACTATTGGTGATTGGAGTTGGAAGCCCCAGCCAACAAAGGTACCTGTCTGACGAAGAGTTAATAGAGCGACAGCAACTAAAACAAAAGATAGTATTACCCCCAGGCAGAAGGTAAGAGCATGTTTTCTAATCTCATTACTTGATTCTCCACCCATGGATATAAAGCTTAAAACTTTTAAAGAAATTATAGGAAAAACACATGGCATCAAATTAAGAATTAAACCCCCCAAAAATGCAAAAAGTATTGCCTGTATTACACTGATTGAATTCTCGCTTTTAGCTACCTCTGTGTTAATAATAAATATTTCATCTTCATTTATAACCAGAACACCATTAATAGGTTCATTAATTTCCACCCCATCATCTAAAGGAACTTTAAGTAACCAATTATTTTCTTCCTTTATTAATACTTGCTTGCTTGAATAGCTAACAATATTTTCATTCTCAATAAAAAAGTTAATGCTTTGGATTTTATTGTTTTTTGAGAACCTTAATTCTAAATAATCATTATTTATCTCTGATATAACCGGTAGCGTTACGCTGGGAACTTTCGAAACCCATTTATCTAGTTTAGAATCAATGTCTAAAAAATTTAACGAAGCATTTAATATTGCCTTTTCTGGAACACAAATATCATCGCAAATTAAAAAATTAATATCTGCAACAACATTGAATTGGTTAAGGTCATTAGGAATTTTTAATTTGAAGGGAAATATTACAAAATCTGTATAACCATAAGTCATTAAAGGCGGATAGGGGATAAGCTCTGGAGCTGGCCAATTTACGTTACTAACTGTAACGCCTTCTGGTAGTTGCCAATCAACCTTAATTGGACCTCCAGAATCTCCTGGGTTTTTCCAGTAAGTATGCCAATGAGATTGCATATCCATTTTTATACCAACAATCATCTCTGAATCTGAGGATGAATACATATGGTCTGTTACTAGAGATACTTTTGCATGACCTGTATTAACAGGCTCGGCAAATGTAAAACTAGAAAAAAGTAAAAATAGAGTTAGATTTAATAATTTCATCTGTACATATTACCTTACTAAATAAAACAGGGGCGCTAAATGCACCCCTATATATTGTTTTTGAAAACCTATTTACTAGAAATTCTTTTGGGAGTTTTAATCTCAATCATTCTAGATTTTTTCTCTTCTGGAATTATTTTTTCCAGATTAACGGTTAATAAGCCATTTACAAGCTCAGCACCTTGAACAACAACGTTCTCGGCTAGCGTGAACTGCTGCTTAAATGCCCTTTGAGCTATACCTTGATAAACAACTTCATTGCTTCCGTTGACTACCTCTGTTTTTGGCCCATCGTAACCAACAGACAGCACTCCGTCTGAAAGCTCAATTTGTATATCTTCTTTTGTTAAACCTGCAACAGCAACTTCAATAGCAAAATAATTGCCATCTTTTCTGATGTTGTAGGGTGGATAGGTTGAAGATCGGTCTGATGTCTCGGACAATCTTTGCAATCTATCAAATAGTGGTTCAAAACCTAATACACGAGTTGTGAAAAAGGGATCTGTAAAGTTAAGTATCATAGTAGTCCTCCTATAAGCGACTAATTTAAATGCACCCAGAAGGCATGCTTGTTAATAA
>Ga0209502_10003284_pt1 | contig 12800 bp, 11 predicted proteins | sample ArcticOcean_MG_C_10_FD_187442 | JGI IMG/M metagenome (GOLD analysis project Ga0209502, IMG submission 187442) | Marine microbial communities from western Arctic Ocean - ArcticOcean_MG_CB11_90 (SPAdes) (version 2) | ecosystem: Environmental > Aquatic > Marine > Oceanic | place: Arctic Ocean...
CCAAGTTGCCGATTTTAAAAGAAGTGATCCAAATATACTATTTAGAGAGCTTGCTCTTTTTAAAATTGTTTCATCTTCAAAAAATCAAGAAAAAGTTAAAAAAGCTTGTAAAAAATATAATTTAGTTATTTTAGATAAAACAAAAAAGTCTTTCGTTATTCAGGTAACTGCTTTAAGAATGGAAATTGATAAATTAACTAAAGACTTAAAGGCTTTTGGACTAGTTAGTGTTTCAAGAACTGGAGCAGTTGCTATGACAAAAGGAGCAGAAATTTTAAAACAAAATTAGGAGTAAAAATATGAAAATGTACTATGAAAAAGACGCAGATGTAAATTTAATTAAAGAAAAAAAAGTTGCTATTTTTGGTTACGGAAGTCAAGGACATGCACACGCGTTAAATTTAAAAGATAGCGGAGTAAAAGAAGTTGTAGTTGCTCTTAGAGATGGATCGCCCAGTATAAAAAAAGCTGAAGCTCAAGGCTTAAAAGTTATGACACTTTCTGATGCTGCATCATGGGCCGATGTAGTTATGATTCTAACACCCGATGAATTACAAGCTCAAATTTATAAAAATCACGTTGAACAAAGAATGAGAGAAGGAACGAGCTTAGCTTTTGCTCATGGATTAAATATTCATTACAAACTTATTGAATCAAGAAAAGATTTAGATGTATTTATGGTTGCACCTAAAGGACCCGGTCATTTAGTTAGAAGTGAATATCAAAAAGGCGGAGGAGTTCCTTGTTTGATGGCGGTACACAAAGATAGCACCGGCAAAGCACGAGATCTTGCTATGTCTTATGCGGCTTGTATTGGTGGTGGTAAATCTGGAATTATTGAAACTAATTTTAAAGATGAATGTGAAACAGACTTATTTGGTGAGCAAGCTGTTTTATGTGGTGGTCTTGTAGAACTTATTAAAAATGGTTTTGAAACTTTGACAGAAGCTGGCTACCCACCTGAAATGGCTTACTTTGAAGTTTTACATGAAGTAAAACTGATTGTTGATTTGATTTACGAAGGAGGAATAGCTAATATGAATTACTCTATTTCTAATACAGCTGAATACGGAGAATATGTTTCAGGTAAAAAAGTAGTAGACAGCAAATCTAAAGAAAAAATGAAAGAAATATTGAAAGATATTCAATCTGGAAAATTTACAAAAGATTGGATGGAAGAATGTAAAGGTGGTCAAAAAAACTTTCTTAAGATGAGAGCTGATTTAGCCAAACATCCAATCGAAGAAGTGGGCAAAAAACTAAGAGATATGATGCCTTGGATTGGAAAAGACAAATTGGTTGATCAATCTAAAAACTAAAAACCAATTTAGACATCAAGTACTAAAAAATATTTGGCAAATACGCCTTTTGATTGTATTATAAACTGATTAAATATTTTAGTTTCACCTAAATATTAAACCAAAGATTGTATGAGAGACAAAAATAGAATTATAATATTTGACACAACAATGCGTGATGGCGAGCAATCGCCAGGTGCATCAATGAGTTTAGAAGAAAAAATTCAAATTTCTCGAGTATTTGATGAATTGGGAGTAGATGTTATTGAGGCTGGTTTTCCTATTGCATCTCCTGGAGATTTTGAGGCAGTAACGGAAATTAGCAAAATATTAAAAAAATCAGTGCCATGTGGTTTAGCTAGAGCAACAAAAAAAGATATTGATGCCTGTAAAAATTCATTAGAACACGCAAAAAGATTTAGAATACATACTTTTATCTCCACAAGTCCGCTTCATATGAAGCATAAATTAAATAAATCACCAGAAGAAGTTTTAGAAGCCATTAAAGAAAGTGTTTCTTATGCTAAAAAATTTACGGACGATGTTGAATGGTCTTGCGAAGATGGAACAAGAACAGACATGGATTATATGTGTAAATCCGTTGAACTTGCCATTAAATCTGGAGCTACAACAATAAATATTCCCGACACAGTTGGTTATTCTGTACCTTCAGAATTTAAAACAATTATAGAAACATTGTTAAATAAAGTGCCAAATATTGATAAAGCAATTCTTTCAACTCATTGTCATAACGATCTTGGTTTAGCAGTTGCAAACTCTTTGGCAGGAGTGATGGCGGGCGCACGACAAATTGAATGTACAATTAATGGAATAGGTGAGCGAGCAGGAAATGCGGCACTAGAAGAAGTTGTTATGGCAATGAAAACTAGAAATGATTTAATGCCGTACTCCACTGGTATTGATACAAAATTAATAAGCAAGGCATCAAAAGTAGTAGCAAACGCAACTGGCTTTCCAGTTCAATTCAACAAAGCAATTGTTGGAAAAAATGCTTTTGCACATGAATCCGGTATTCATCAAGATGGAATGCTTAAGAATAGTAAAACTTATGAGATCATGACTCCTGAAAGCGTTGGTGTTAAAAAAACTTCTTTAGTTATGGGCAAACATTCTGGCCGACACGCTTTTAAAGATAAGCTAGGGGACCTAGGTTATGTCGGAGTGACTGATGATGTTATTGAACTAGCATTTGGTAAATTTAAAATATTAGCTGACAAAAAAAAACATATTTATGATGATGACATCGCAGCATTGGTAGACGATAGCTTAATCAAAGAAGAAAACGTTATAAAATTAAAATCATTAAAAGTAACTGCTGGCACAGGAGAACCTCAGAAAGCAGAGATGACACTTGAAGTTATGGGTGAAATTAAATCTGCAACTGAAACAGGTGATGGACCTGTTGATGCAATCTTTAAATGTATAAAAAAACTATACAAACACGAAGTTAAGCTACAATTGTATCAAGTACACGCTGTAACCGAAGGAACGGATGCCCAAGCAACAGTAAGTGTAAGAATTGAAGAAGAAGGTAAAATAACAGTAGGTCAAGCAGCGAATACCGATACATTGGTTGCCTCAGCAGACGCTTATTTAAATGCCTTAAACAAACTAATTATCAAACGTAAACGAACAGCGCCAGATGAGAGTTCTAGCGCTATAGCATAGAAAGAAGAATAAAAATGTGGAAATGGAAAAATATTAAGGCAATTTGGTCACAAGATATGGCTATCGATTTAGGAACGGCAAATACACTTGTAGTATTAAAAGATCAAGGAGTAGTTCTAAACGAACCTTCCGTTGTTGCCATCGTAAATGAAATGGGAAAAAGAACAGTTCTTGCTGTAGGTGATGAAGCTAAAACTATGTTAGGCAGAACACCTGGAAACATACAAGCAATTAGACCATTAAGAGACGGAGTTATAGCTGACTTTATTGTTACAGAAGAAATGATTAAACACTTTATAAAAAAAGTGCACATAAAGAGTACGTTTGCTAACCCTAGAATTTTAATTTGTGTACCAACCGGTTCCACCCCAGTTGAAAGAAAGGCTATTCAAGATTCAGCATTAGCTGCCGGAGCAAGAAGAGTTCAATTAATTGAAGAACCTATAGCTGCAGCTATTGGAGCTGGACTTCCTATATCAGAAGCAACTGGCTCTATGATTGTAGACATAGGTGGCGGTACAACAGAGATAGCTGTTATGTCTTTAGGGGGAGTTGTTTTTTCTAAATCATTACGTATTGCCGGTGATGCCATGGATGGCGCCATCATTAATTATATGAGAAAAAAATTTAATTTATTGATTGGTGAGTCAACTGCAGAAAAAATAAAAAAAGAAATTGGAACTGCAATACCGAGTACAAATAATGTTTTCTTGATGAAAGGTAGAGATATTAGAACAGGTACACCAAAAGAAATTTCTCTAACAGAGGAAGATGCATGCGAAGCATTAATGCCTATTTTAAGTCAAATGTTATCTGCTATCAAAGAAGCATTAGAAAGTACGCCCCCAGAATTATCTGCTGATCTGGTTGACATGGGGTTAGTACTTACAGGGGGTGGGGCCTTATTAAAAAATATTGATAAATTAATTTCTAAGGATACAGGGTTACCAGTTACTATTGCTGACAACCCACTCGAATGTGTTGCGATAGGCACTGGAAAAGCTTTAGAAAATGAGGAATTATTTTCGACAATGATGTCTGAATACTAATTTAATTTATAATTTAAATGGCAGACAACCGTGATGATTTTTTAATAGCTATACGTTATGCACTTTTAAAAAAAGGAGCAAAGCAAAAATTTTCTTTGTTTTTTTTAATCCTACTTTCTATAGGAATAATTACTGTAGATAAATTAACACCACAGATTACGCACCCCATTAAAGGAATGCTTAACGATCTTGTATATCATGTATCTGTTGTCAGTTCACAACCATCAAAATTAAGAAAATATATAGCTCAGGAAACAATAAAACATTACGATGTAATAGGTGAAAATAAATTTTTAAAAAAAGAAATAGAATTTTTAAAAAAACAAAAATTTAATAATGCTTATCTTTCAACCGAAAATCAGCTTTTAAAAAATGCTCTTGATCTATCTATTATCAAAGGTTTCGATCAGGACTTTTCAATTTCTGCTAAAGTGATCCTTGACCAATCAAGTCCTTTCCTAAAATCTTTATTGTTAAATAAAGGTACTAAAGATGTTATTAAACGAGGTATGACAGTTTTCAGTAATGATTATTTAATGGGAACTATTATCGAAACAAACTATTTAACCTCCAGAGTTCTTTTGTTAACGGATCTAAATAGTAAAATTCCTGTTATTATCGAAAATACAAATATCAATGCTATTTTAGAAGGAACAGGCAAAAAGCAAAATCTAAGGCTAGGTTATTTACCAGAAAATTATATAATAGAGCCTAATAAGATTATTTTTACCTCAGGCAAAGATGGTTTTCTGACAGCAGGAATTCCAGTAGCAGAAACTTATATTAGTAAAAAAAACAAAATTTTTATAAGACTTCTAGGAGATCCTGATCAAGCCGTAATCGTCAATGTGACCAACGGACAAATTAAAAAGTAAATTAAAAATGTTATATTTTAGATCAATTAAAGAAAAAATATTAACTTCTTTACCATTAGTGCTTTTATATCTTTTCTCATTTTATCATTTTCAAATTCCCGAAGTTGGAAAAATAAACTTTTTTGCTTTTAATTTTCAAATGATACTTATTTATTTTTATACTTTAAAATTTCCTGATGGCTTAGGGTATGGCAATATATTTTTAGCAGGTATTATAAATGATACAGTCTTAGGAACACCACTGGGCACTAACTCTCTTAGTTTTTTAACATTATCACTTTTTACTAACTATATAAGAAACGCAACTTTAAGATCTATTTGGACAGCTGAATGGTTTACTTTTATTCCTGCTTTATTCTTCTCAAATCTAGTATATTTAATAATTATTAATAATTTTTCCAACATCTCTTTTTACTATATAGAATTATTACAGAATACTTTTTTCACCTTTTTATTTTTTCCAATTTTTCATTATATTTTTAGTCAATACCAAAGATTAATTTCAAGAGAATAATGCTTAGTTTTAACTCTTCAAACATTGCTAGTAAAACAAAAACTATTAGTAGGAGAATGTTTTTGCTCAATACTATTAAAGCTGTTGTTGTGCTTGGAATTTTTGGAAGATTAGCTACCTTACAAATTAACGAAGCATCAAAATATAAATCTTTAGCTGACAAGAATAGGTTTAGAGAAACTAAATTTGCACCACCAAGAGGAATAATTGAAGATTATTTTGGTAGTGAAATTGCGTCAAACAGTAGAATATATCAGTTACATTTTATCCCTGAAAATACACCAAATATTAATAAACTTTTAGTTAGATTAAAGAGCTTAATTGGTTTTTCAGATAGACAAAGCAAGCTAATAAAAAAAACAATTAAAAAAAAAAAGAAATGGGAAACAATTATAATTTCTGATAATTTAAATTGGTCAGAATTTGCAAGGTTGAATTTATTTTTACATGAGCTAGAAGGAGCTCAACCCGTAGTTTCTATCGCTAGAGTATACAAAAATGATGCATCTGCTCATGCTGTTGGTTATGTATCTGAAATTAGCCCAAGTGATATTAGAAATAAAAAATACTTAGAAAACATAGACATCGCTGGTATTGCTATTGGAAAAACAGGTTTAGAGTCCACGTTAGATGAGGAAATGTTGGGATCACCAGGTTTTTTTAGATATGAAGTAAATGCTTATGGTAAAAAAATTAAACAAGTATCAGTAGATAAGGGTACAAAAGGAAAAACCTATAGAACCACCCTTGATAATGAAGTTCAGATATTTGCCTCTAAATTATTAAAAAATGTCAGTGGAGCCGCGTGTGTGATGGATATTTATAATGGTGATATTATCAGCATGGTCTCTGCTCCAACTTTTAACCCTAACTCATTTGTTCATGGTATTAATCAAGATGAATGGAATGACCTATTAAATAATAGAGACAAACCTATGATTAACAAGGCTATATCAGGCCTTTATCCCCCAGGGTCTACTATTAAAATATTGACTGCTTTAAGTGCTTTAGAAAATGATGTTGTTAGTTCAAGACTTACTATTAAGTGTAAGGGTTTCATTGACCTACATGGCGAAAGATTCCACTGTTGGAAAAAAAAAGGTCACGGTGTAGTAAATATGCGTACAGCAATAAAAAAATCTTGCGATGTATATTTTTACGAAGTCTCTAGAAGGCTTGGAATAGACAGGTTATCGGCCACAGCTAAAAGATTTGGCCTGGGAGATAAAGTTTTGAATAATTACAATGAAGAAAAAACAGGTACTGTTCCTAGTACTAAATGGAAAATAAAAGAATTAGGAAAAAACTGGTATCTAGGTGAGACACTTCACTCTGGGATTGGGCAAGGTTATTTTTTAACCACTCCTCTACAACTATGTTTAATGACTGCTCAAATAGCAAATGGTGGCTTTAGAGTTAAATCAAGAATTTTAGTAGATAAAAATGATCAAGTTAGCAACTTACAAAAATTTTTAAGCCACAAAAAATCTTCCCCTGGGCAAATAATGAATGCTGATGATCAAATATTTAACTTCGGACTTCAGCCACTGTTCAGAAACCAAGAAAATATAAATCTTGTAAAAGAAGCTATGTTTGCCTCAACAAACGAAGTTGGTGGTACGTCTTATCGTTCTAGGCATAAAAATAAAAATTATATGTTTGCGGGCAAAACAGGTTCATCACAAATAAAAAGATTTACAGAAGAGCAAAGAGAAGCTGAAGTTAAACAAGCAAATATTAGTTATTTAGATAGAGACCATGCTTGGTTTGTGGCATTTGCCCCGGTAAGTGAACCTAGATACGCCATTAGTGTTTTAGTTGAACACGGTGGCTCAGGTAGTAAAGCAGCCGCACCTATAGCAAGTAAAATTATTAAGAAAGTTTTAGAACGCCATGAAACTAGGGACAAAAACTCAAACCAATTAACAGAGAATATATAGTGTTATACAGTAGACGATCACTACATTCATCTTTTTCTATTAGAGAAAAATTTTTTTTATTAGATTATACTTTATTACTTGCTATTTTGTTGCTAGGCTTCATAAGCATTTTAGCCCAATTTTCATCAAGTGGAGGAACCTTTGATTATTTTTCTAAAAGCCACACTATAAGGTTTGGGTTTTTCTTTATATTGTTTTTAGCCGTTTCTTTTACACCAATTAAATTTTGGTACAGCTCTAGTTTTTTTATTTTTTTATTCTTATTGCTACTTCTTTTAATCGTTAAGTTCTACGGAATACAATCACAGGGCTCTAAAAGGTGGGTGAATCTTTATCTGATCAACCTTCAACCTTCAGAAATAATGAAGGTTGCAATTATTTTATTTCTTTCAAATTACTATCATAAAATTTCTGAGGGAGATGTTAATAGGTTGCGGTATTTACTTTATCCTGTAATAGCCATACTAGCTCCATTTATTTTAGTTCTTTCACAGCCTGATCTTGGAACTGCAATTTTAATTTTGCTTAGTGGTATAGTAGTTACTTGGCTCGCTGGAGTTAGGTGGAAAATATTTGCCTACCTTTCTCTCGCGTCTATTGTGCTGGCTCCAGTCGCTATCTCTTTTTTAAAGCCATACCAAAAAAGTAGAATTTTAACTTTTTTGAACCCAGATGCAGATCCATTAGGTGCTGGTTACCAGATTATTCAATCTAAAATTGCGATTGGTTCAGGAGGATTGTTTGGCAAAGGCTATTTAAATGGGTCACAGGCGTATTTAAATTTTTTACCCGAAAAACATACGGACTTTATTTTTACGTTGTATTCAGAAGAATTTGGTTTCATTGGATCAGCGTTTATAATATTTTTATACACTTTGATAACTTATAGAATTATTAGAATAGGAAACGATACAAGAAGTATTTTTGGAAAGTTGTACTGCTATGGTTTTGCCAATGCATTTTTTATTTATGTAACAGTTAACATGTCCATGGTTTTAGGCTTACTTCCTATTGTAGGAGCCCCACTACCTATATTATCCTATGGAGGCTCATCAATGTTAGCAATCATGTTTGGTCTTGGAATAGTTATGTCTTGTAATGTCTACAAAAACAGCGCCGTAGGTTAAAAAATTCAATATTTAGACAATAATTTAACTAAACATATTCCTTGTCTGAAATGTAATTTCATGATTAAATATTAAATATAAAAATTATGTTTGGTGAAAATAAAGAAAAATTAGTAAGCTTGGTTGTAGAAAAATCCTCTATCGGTGCAGATTTTACCATTGAAGGACTTGTTAATTCTGCAGGAGAAGTTGACCTAGGAGGTTCGATAAAAGGACCAGTAAATGTAAAAGCACTTATCATTAAAGAAAAAGGATCCGTAATTGGAGAAATCAACGCTGAACATGTAAACGTATTAGGATTCGTTGATGGAAAAGTCACTGCAAAAAAAATAACCGTTGGTACAACTGGCGAAGTTAAAGGTGATCTTGAATTTACCGAATCTTTAGTTGTAGAAGAAGGTGCTAGACTAGATGGAAATGTAAAAAAAGTACCTCTTGCAAAAATTGAAAATAAAGTAACAAACTTTATGAATACTACAAAAGAAGTTAGAAAAACTTTCCTTAAAAAAGACTAATTTACCCCTATAGCAAGCTTTCCTTGCACAATGTATCACACTACAATTGAAATTTAATTTATAGTACAATTCTGTATGAGTAAATATAATTGTAAATCAGCAGGTATAGTTGGAGCAGGTATTCAAGGAATTTGTATTGGATTGCAATTATTAAAAAAGAATATTCCTGTTACAATTTTCGATAAACAAGATCCAGCTAGAATGGCATCGTATGGTAACGCTGGTCATTTTTCTCCTTATGCGGTTTTACAATTTAATAGACCTGATATTCTAATCAACATTCCTAAAATGTTATTCAGCTCTTATGGACCATTAGCTTTAAAATGGAATTATGTTCCAAAAATGCTTCCATGGTTTTTTAATTTTGTTAAAAATTGCAATACCAAATCTATGCTTCATACAGCTAAGTACATGCATCAAATTTTAGATTTATCTTTAGATGCTTACGACGAACTATTTAAAGAAATAGATACAACAGGTCTTGTTGAGAGAAAAGGTATTCTCTATGGATGGACTGATGAAAATTTAAAAAGTAGAAAATTAGAAATGAAAGTTAGAGATGATCTTGGTGTAAAACAAACTCCAGTTTCAAAAGCAGAGATCTCCGATTTAGAGCCTAATTTACAACCTATATTTGATAGCGGTGTTTTATTTGACTATGCTTGGCACGCTAGAGACCCTTATCAGATTTCAAAAAGATTATTTGATTTATATGTTAAAAAAGGTGGAAAATTTATTAAAGAAAACGTTAATCAAATTAAACAAATAAACTCGCAAGAAACCACAATCAATACAGATTCAAAAGAATATACTTTTGAAAAATCAGTAATTGCGTGCGGAGCATTTTCTAAAAAATTGACAGATCAATTAGGTGAAAATATTCCTTTAGATACAGAAAGAGGGTATCACGTACATTTTAAAGATATGGACCATCTCTTGTCTCGTGCTGTAATTAATTTAGATAGAGGGTTTGGGTTAACTCCAATGAACCAAGGTTTAAGAGCAGTTGGAACAGTCGAGTTAGGAGGGTTAAATAATCCTCCTTCAAAAAAAAGAATAGATTACATCATTCGTTGCGCAAAAGAATTATTACCGACACTTGATAAGCATGAGGATGAGTGGATGGGGTTTAGACCAACTTTACCTGATTTTTTACCTGTAATTGGTCCATCACAAAAAAATAAAAATATTGTTTACGCTTTTGGACACCATCATTTAGGTTGGACGCTTGGCGCAATTACAGGCAAAGTTGTATCTGGAATTATAGCGGAAGAAAATACAAATTTAGATTTAACACCCTACAATTCTTCAAGATTTAACTAGAAAACATTTTGTTAAATAAATATTTAATGCAAATGTTATCAGCTTGTAGAACTTCTTTTTCCAAAAAATATTTAGCTTATATATTACTAGTTTGTACGACACTTATTTGGTCGGTTAATTTTATAATAGGCAAATTTGCCTACCTATTCGAAGTGCCACCATTAACTTTAAATTTTTTAAGGTGGACATTAGTTTGGCTAATACTTTTTCCTTTCACATACAAAGAAATATTCTCAAATATTAAATTGATAAAACAAAATATTATTTACCTAACAATATTAGCTATTACTAGCGTTAGTGCATTTAATTCATTAGTTTATCTATCTTTAAACTATACACAAGCAATAGACACTGTGCTAATGATATCAATAATACCTGTTTTTGTACTTTTCTTGTCCTCAATATTCGGTGTAGAAAAATTTAATTTCTATCAACTTATAGGGTTAGTAGTTTCATTTATTGGTGTTCTAATTATTTTTACAAATGCAGATTTAAGTAAAATTTTAAACTTAAACTTTAACAAAGGTAATGCGTGGATGCTCTTAGCTGTCTTTTGCTGGGCTTTGTATTCTAGTCTATTAAAAAAAAATAAATTACCATTTTCAACTTTAGGTCTAGTTGAAATTTTAGCTTCAATAGGGTTAATATTTTTAATACCACAATTTATTGGAGAGCAAATGTACGGTAAAGAAATTAAATTTAATAAAGCTTTTTTTTTAATTTTATCTTTTGTTACGCTTTTTGCATCTATCGGTGCATATTACTCTTGGAACAAAGCAATAGAACTAATCGGCCCAAACAGAGCTAGTATCTTTCTACATCTTATGCCAATATTTGGTGTGATTTTAGCAATAGTTTTACTCAAGGAAAAATTTCAAATGTATCATTTCATTGGAGCTGGATTTATTGTATTAGGTATTTATTTATCAAACCGAAAGAAATAATGATTAAAGTTGCGATACTAGACGATTATCAAAATGCTTTTGAGCATATTATTGAGAAAGATAAGTTTAAAGATAAATATGATTTTAAAGTATTTAATGAACCTTTTGTGAGTGAAGCAGAAACTGGATTAGCTCTTCAAGAATTTGATGCACTTTTAATCATGAGAGAAAGGACACCTATCACAAAATCTCTCTTAGAAGATTTACCGAATCTTAAATACCTCATGACTAGCGGTATGCGAAATAATGCTATCGATTTAGAAATAACAAAAGCTAGAAATATTTTTGTATGTGGAACTGAAATTAACCCCAACCCAACAGCAGAGCTAGCGTGGACCTTAATTTTAGGGCTAGCACGAAATCTCAAACAAGAAGTCGACAATATGTTCCAAGGGTATTGGCAAACAAGTATTGGTCTAGAACTTAGAGGTAAAACGCTAGGTCTAATTGGGCTTGGAAAAATTGGAACACAAATGGCTAAAATTGCACAAGCTTTTGGTATGCAAGTTTCAGCCTGGAGTGAAAATTTAGATTTAACACATGCTAATAAAATAGGTGTATTACCCATGTCAAAAGAAGATCTTCTTTCAAACTCAGACTTTATTTCAATCCATGTTGTTTTAGGTGATAGATATAAAAATTTAATTACTCAAAAAGAATTTAAGCAAATGAAGAAAAATGCTTTTATTATCAATACTTCGAGAGGCCCCATCATTAAAGAACTAGATTTAATCAAAGCATTAGAAGATGAAGTAATCGCTGGAGCTGGGTTAGATGTTTACGATCAGGAGCCCCTACCACAAGATCATAAGTTAAGATTTTTACCAAACGCACTACTTTTACCTCACCTTGGGTACGTCACTGTAGAAAATTACGTTTTATTCTACACTCAAATGTTAGAAAACCTTGAGTCTTGCTTAGCAGGCAAACCCATAAGATTAATAACATAAAATAATAGCACTAAAATTCAAACCATGGTCTGCTGCAAAAATTGTTGTAACTTCTGCTAATTCATTTTTAGTTGTGAACGTACATGTTGAAGTTGATGTAGCCCTAATAGGATGGATATCTTAAAAAATACCCTATGTAGTAACAGATAAAAATTATCAAAAGAAATCATACAATTTACAGTTGTATTAAATTACTCAATATGATCTTATTAATAGTTTTTATTTAACTTAATACAAGGCACAATTAAATAAATTATAAAATAAAACGTAGAATTAAAGTTTATGAAAAAAATATTTATTTTATTTACATCAATGTTTTTATTAGTTGGTTGCGTAGAGTCTATTGCTGTATTTAGTGGAGGTGTCTCAAATGGAAAATTAGTTCAATCTTCCTTACAGTCTGCAGCAAGTTATGGGATAAAAAAAAGGACAGGTGAAACCCCAATCAGACATGCATTAAATTACGTTAATAAAAATAGAATTTCCAAAAAAAAAGATTCCTGCTCTTCTTTTGTTAATAAAAAAGAATTAGAAATTTGTTTAATTGTAGAAAAAAGAATAATTTCTAGGCAAGCT
>Ga0209502_10003286_pt1 | contig 12795 bp, 12 predicted proteins | sample ArcticOcean_MG_C_10_FD_187442 | JGI IMG/M metagenome (GOLD analysis project Ga0209502, IMG submission 187442) | Marine microbial communities from western Arctic Ocean - ArcticOcean_MG_CB11_90 (SPAdes) (version 2) | ecosystem: Environmental > Aquatic > Marine > Oceanic | place: Arctic Ocean...
TTCAGGAATTCCTGTAGCTGTTGCTGCCGCATTAGCAGTTCAGGATATTTTTGAAAAAGATGATATTTTTAACAGAGCAAAAAATTTAGCTCCTTATTTTCAAAAAGGTTTATTCTCTCTACAAGATTTGGAATCTGTAGATAATATAAGAGGATATGGAATGATGGGTGGAATTGATATGAAGCTAAACACAAAACCAGGAAAAGCTGGACTGGAATGTTTTAAAGCCTGTTATGAAGCAGGTGTTAACTTTAAAGCAACTGGGGACTGTTTAATTATAGCTCCTCAATTCATTTGTGAAGAAAAACATATCGATGAAATTATTGATAAGTTAAGAACTGGTATTACCAATTATCAAAAAAATCAAAAAAACTAAAAACTTTAATAAAATTAAAGTACTGAAAAAGAAAAAATTGTTATGAAGATTGGCGTACCTAAAGAAATTAAACCACAAGAACATCGTATTGGATTAACCCCTGGTAGTGTTAAAGCTTTAATATCTGAGGGTCATGAAGTTTTAATTGAAAACAATGGTGGTTTTGAAGCTGGTTTTGAAAATGAACAATACACTAGTATTGGGGCAAAAATTATTGATAAAGCAGAAGATATTTTTAATGATGCTGATATAATTGTTAAAGTAAAAGAGCCTCAATCAGGTGAAGTGAAAATGATTAGAGAGGGTCAGATTGTTTACACTTATCTACATTTAGCAGCTGCAAAAGAATTAACTGAAGGTTTGATTAAATCCAAAGGTATTTGTATTGCCTACGAAACAGTAACTGATGATAATGGTAGATTACCACTTTTAGCTCCTATGAGTGCAGTTGCGGGGCGTATGTCTGTTCAGGCTGGAGCGCACTGTTTAGAAAAAAATCAAAATGGTAGAGGTCTTTTATTGGGAGGAGCTCCTGGAGTTGAAGGAGGAACTGTTGTTATTTTAGGTGGTGGTGTTGTTGGTGAAAATGCTGCAGTGATTGCAACTGGTATGGGTGCCAAAGTTCATATTGTTGATAAGTCAGAATTAAGATTAAAACAATTAGTTAAAATGTTTGGTGATAAAATTATTCCAGAACAAAGTGATAAGATAGATTTAAATAAATTAGTAGCTGAAGCGGATCTTTTAATTGGTGGTGTTTTAATTCCAGGTGCGGAAGCACCAAAGATAGTTACTAAACCAATGTTAAAATTAATGAAAAGAGGATCTGTGATTGTTGATGTTGCAATTGATCAGGGTGGGTGTGTCGAGACGAGTAAACCAACAACACATGGAGATCCAACTTTTATTATTGATGATATAGTTCATTACTGTGTAGCAAACATGCCTGGTGGAGTTCCAAGAACTTCAACAATTGCATTAAATGCAGCAACACTTCCTTATTTGGTCAAACTTGCAAACAAAGGTTATGAGAAAGCTTTAGGAGAAGATAAAAATTTTTTAGCTGGATTAAATGTTCATAAAGGAATGGTTACTTATAAAGCGGTAGCAGATGTATTTGGACATGAATTTGTTTCACCAGAAAAGGCAATAATAAGCTAATCCAAAATGGCAAACAAAATTCCAACCAGCGCAAAAGTTGTCGTGATTGGTGGAGGAATAGCAGGGTGTTCTGTTGCTTATCATTTAGCAAAATTTGGATGGAAAAATACAGTTCTATTAGAGAGAGATCAACTTACATCAGGAACAACTTGGCATGCAGCAGGCCTTGTTGGTCAATTAGGGGCTTCAGCAACTATTACAAAACTTAGAAAATATTCATTAAATTTATATAAAGAGTTGGAAAAAAAAAGTGGTTTATCAACAGGGTTAAAGCAGAATGGCGCAATCACCATTGCTACTTCAGAAGAAAGATTACAAGAATTGCAGAGACAGGCTTCTGCTGCACAATTATTTGACGTTAATGTTGAAGTCGTTAGCAAAGAAAGAATTAAGGAACTTTATCCAGTTATTCATGACAAGGATATTCTTGGAGGTGTATACATGCCAGAAGATGGTCAGGCTGACCCTATTGGTGTAACAAATGTTTTGGCAAAAGCTGCTAAAATGGAAGGCGCACAAATATTTGAAAAAACACCTGTTACAAAAATATTAATTAAGAATAAAAAGATTATTGGTGTTGAAACTGATTTTGGTAAAATAGACTGTGAATATGTAGTTCTTGCTACAGGTATGTGGTCTAGACAAATTGGTGAGGATATAGGTGTGAGTGTTCCACTTTACCCAAATGAACACTTTTACATTATTACAGAACCAATCAGGGATTTACCTAAAAACCTCCCTGTTTTAAGAGATTATAACTCATGTCTTTATTTAAAAGAGGATGCAGGAAAAATGTTGGTAGGTATTTTCGAACCTAATGCAAAGCCTGCTTTTAAAGATAAAGGAGTAGTACCAGAGGACTTTTCATTTGGGGAATTTCCAGATGACTTTGATCATTTTGAACCTTATCTAGAAAAATCATTTCAGAGATTACCCCTGTTAGAAGCAGCTGGAGTAAGAAAGTTTTTTTCAGGTCCAGAATCTTTTACTCCAGACACTCAGTATCTTTTAGGTGAAACACCAGAGGTAAATAATCTTTTTACATGTTGTGGATTTAATAGTATTGGAATAGCAAGTTCGGGAGGAGCTGGTAGGGTTACTGCCGAATGGATGATTAATGGATACATGAGTGAAGATTTATTTTCACTAGATATAAAAAGATTTCAAAAATTTCATTCTTCTAAAAAATTTATTATGGAACGAGTTACTGAAACACTAGGAGATTTATATGGAATGCATTGGCCATATAAACAGCATAAAACCTCAAGGGATCAAAGACTGTTACCTTATCACAATGAATTAAAAAAAGCAGGAGCTTGTTTTGGTGTATCAGGTGAGTATGAAAGACCAATGTGGTATGCCTTAAATCACGAAAAGCCAGAATATAAATATAGTTTTGATTATCAAAATTGGTATCCCCCTGTTGAGTTTGAAACAAAAAATACTGTAAACAATGTTGGCTTGTATGAACTATCTCCATTTTCAAAATTTGAAATAAAAGATGAAGAAGCACACAGTGAATTACAAAGAATATGTACAGCAAATATTAAAAATGAAATTGGAAAATCAACTTATACGCAAATGCTTAATGAAGCAGGAGGGATAGAAACTGATCTGACAGTTATTTGTATTGAAGAAAATTATTTTAGAATAATAAGTTCAGCAGCAACAAGAACACATGATAAAGCACATATTTTAAAACATCTATCTCCAAAATTAAAATTAAGAGACATAACAGATGAGCTTGTTTGTTTGGGGGTTTTTGGCCCCAAAAGTAGAGACTTAATTTCTCGAATGTCAAAAGATAATATTTCAAATGAAACTTTAAAATTTGGTAGTGGAAAATATATTCAAATTGGATCAAAAAAAGTTTGGGTGCAAAGATTATCCTATGTTGGAGAATTAGGTTTTGAAATTTATATAAATAATATTGATGCCAAGGAAGTTTATCAGTCAATTATAAAAGAAGGCAAAAATCACAAATTATCTCACTGTGGAGCACATGCAATGGATACGATGAGAATGGAAAGTGGTTTTTTACATTGGGGCCACGATATATCTCCAGAAGAAAATCAATATGAAGCAGGATTAAATTTTGCAATTAGCTATAAAAAAGAAATAGATTTTATAGGTAAAGAGAGTTTATTAAAAATAAAAAGTAAAAAACAACATAAAAGATTTGTTATGCTTTCATTAAAAAATAGCAGCCCAGGCCACCCACTATTATTGCATGAAGAACCAATATATTTAGATGATGAAATAATAGGAAAAACAACTTCTGGAAATTATTCATTTAATTATAATAAGAATTTGTCTTTTGGATATGTTGAGACGAAACGTTCGAATGCAGAGTTAACAAAAATGAATCTATATATAGAGGTGGCAAAGAAAAAACACCTAGCGATAGTAGAGATAGATCCGTTAAAAGGTAAGCAAGCTAAATTTTTATAATTTAAGTTGTTCTATTGAGTAATAGATGATTAAATTAATTAATGGACAATAGTATTTTTCATAATGGTAAATCAATAGAAAAAAAACTAGATGTAAAAGAATTCTCTTATTTACAGAAACTAGATAAAAACAAAATTGTTGATATTAATAACTTGCTAAACAGAGTGAAAGTGAGTGAAAAGGATGAAAAAAAACAACGAATTATTTTTTTTAGTTTTAGTATTTTGTTGCTAACTTCGATGGGAATTTTTGTATCAATTATAAGATAGGTAATTCCTTAAATCCTATAAAGGGCAGACATTAAAATTTATTTCATCAAAAAATTAAGACAGTATGGGATAAACTTATTAAATTTTTCAAGATCATTTTTATTAATTCTAACTGATTTGTGTCTTATAATAACCCAAGCTGATATCGACTCTGCAAAATCTTGACACACATAGTATACAGTCAGCAGGAAAAACTGGCAAATACTTGATTGCACTAAAAATAATATCTATTATAAATCAACAATAATTAAGTGGCGGGGTAGCTCAGTCGGTTAGAGCGCAGGACTCATAAGCCTGAGGTCAGTGGTTCGATTCCACTTCCCGCTACCATTTATAATTTTTTAAATTTAGTAATATTCATGGAAGGTCTTGGTGGGAATAATTTTTTTCCTGAAACTTTTTTTATATTTTTGTTTGAATTTTTAACAAAAGCATAAACTGATTGAGTTTTACCACCAACATTAATTATGCCAGTTTCATTTATAATGTTTGGGATAATTTTTGCTACATCTTCTTGATAAATAAAATTTGTTTCTATATCATAAAATGCTTTTTTATGAATAAAGGGTTTTTCACACATTGTTATTCTCAAAATTAAAGAGTTTTTATACATAGCAACGGAACATTCACCTCCAAGTTTAGACCAGGCATAATTATTAATTGGAAGAACACCGTCGGTTTCTTTATAGTTTCCCTTAAGGCCTGGGTAAACATATCCAGTAGAAAAATAAATTAGTTTAATGTTAAAATCACTGCAAACTTTAACAATATTTGCTGTACCAATTATATTGATGTTAATACTTTTGGAAATATCTTTATCATGAATATTCATCGGTCTTGAGAGAGCTGCACAGTGAATTAAATATTTAGGTTTATGTTTTTTAATATATTTTTGGATAGAGGAGATTTTTGTTATATTAAGCTGATCTTTAGAAGGAAAAATAAAATTAAGCTTTAATTTTGCATTTTTAAGCACTTTAGCAAATCGACCATCCCCACCAGTAATTATAATTTTTTTATTGTTCAAAGTATATTGATTTATTTTGTATTGCTTTATTGTGTAAAAATATCTCCTAAATATGTTTATTTACTTGAATAATTTATAAATTTAAAAAAAATAAATTTTTAAATCTTGTCTTGGTTATTTCCTTCATCAGATTAGTTTTTTTAAATATTTAGAATATTCACAGTTTCCATAAAACTTAATTGAATTTAAAACTTCTTTCTTTTTAATCCATTCATTTAAAAGTGCAATTTCTTCTAAGCATGCTATCTTCAAGCCTTGTCTATCCTCAACCGCCTGAACAAAAGCTATAGTTTTATAATAATCTTCAATAGAGCCAGTATCTAGCCATGCACCACCTCTTCCTATCACTTCTGCTTTCAAATTATTGTTAGATTTATATTTATTTAAAATATCTGTTATTTCTAATTCACCTCTTTTTGATGGTTTCAATTTTTTTGCATAATTTATAACGTTATTATCAAAAAAATATAATCCAGTTATAGCCAAGTCAGAGACAAATTTTTTAGGTTTTTCTTTTATTGAAATAATTTTTTTATTATTATCTAATTTTGCAACACCAAATAGCTCTGGATTTAAAACTTTGTATAGTATTATTTTTGCACCATTTTTAAGTGTGGAGCTATTAATTAGCATTTTGGATAGGCTTTGGCCGTAGAAAAAATTATCTCCAAGAATAAGAGCCACATTGTCTTTACCAATAAATTTTTCTCCCAACACAAATGCATCAGGTAAACCTTTTGGGCTTTCTTGTTCTTTATAAGTGATATTTATTCCTAGGTTGTTACCATTAGGAATTATTTTTTTGTATTGTTCTAACTGTCCCTTGTTAACAATAATTAAAATATCCTTAATTTTTGCGAGCATTAATATAGACAAAGGATAAAAAATTAATGGCTTGTCGTATATAGGCAGTAATTGCTTGTTAACTGCTTTAGTTAACGGGCTCATTCTTGTACCCATTCCACCAGCAAGTATTATTCCTTTTTTTATCATTTTATACCCAATCTTTTAACAATATCATTTTTTGAAAGAGACTTATAGTAGCTATTATTATCAAAATACCATTTAAATGTTTTCTTAATCCCATCAGAAAAACTAGTTTTTGGTTTCCATTTTAGTTCTTTTTTTATTTTATTACTGTTAAGTGCGTATCTAATATCATGTCCAGGTCTATCTTTTACAAACTTTATTTTTACTTTAGACTTAGCACCAGTTAAATGTTTAGAGATTTTCAAAAGAGCTTGACATATTTGAATATTATTAAGGTTTTTATTTGAACCTATATTATAAAATTCTCCAATTTTTCCTTTTTTATAAACTTGTAAAAGTGCCTCACAATGATCTTTGACATAAATCCACTCTCTAGAGTTTTGACCTTTTCCATAAATTGGCAAAGCTTTGTTTTTGAATATATTGTATATTAGCTTTGGTATGAGTTTTTCTGGATGTTGTTTAGGCCCATAGTTATTTGAGCAATTAGTAATTATTGCTGGAAGACCATACGTTCTCACATAAGAATAAACTAAATGATCTGACGATGCTTTACTCGCAGCATAAGGAGAACTAGGTTTATAAGAGTAATTTTCATCGGATCTTCCCTTTAAAACATCACCATAAACTTCATCTGTAGAAATATGTATCAGTTTAGTTTTTTGGTATTTTGTGTAATATTTTTTAAAGCATTCTAAAATATTATAAACACCATTAATATTACTACTAATAAAATCATCTGGGCTATCAATTGATCTATCCACATGTGTTTCTGCTGCAAGATTGAAAATACAAGATGGCTTATGTCTTAAAAAAATGTTGAATAATTTTTTACTGTTAATATCTGACTTAATAAATTTATAGTTCTTATTTTTATCAAATTCTCTTGTGTTATAGAAATTTGAAGAATATGTAATTTTATCTATGTTTATTACATAATATTTTTTCTCGAGAAGGAGCTCAATTAAATTGCTCCCAATAAAACCAAGACCCCCAGTAACTATAATTTTTTTCATTATTTTATTTTTATATTATTAAAAAAACTAATAGTATAGATCATAATTTTAAAAGCATTATTATTACAAAATGTCATTATCTAGGCAAAATTTATCAATTGTTATTGTAACTTATAAAAGTGAAGCCGTTCTACACGACTGCCTCAATTCTATTGGTAATGATATTGAGATTATTATTGTTGAAAATTCGAATAATATCAAATTTAAAGAAAATTTAGAAAAAAAATATGCAAATGTATCATGTATCATTTCTATGAAAAATTTAGGTATGGGAGCTGGAAATAATGTTGGTATTAAGAGAGTTAATAATGATTTTGTTTTGATTTTAAACCCAGATGTAATTTTAGAAAATTCTACTATTGATGAGCTTATATCTGTTTCAAAAAATATTCAAAATTATGCAATTCTAGCACCAATTTCATCTGATATTGATTATCCAAATTATAAAGTATTAAACTCAAAAAATAAAATAGTAAACTTTCAACAAGTGCAAAAAGTTAGAAGTGTTGATGGTTTCGCAATGTTGCTGAATAAGAAAAAATTAGATAAAATTTTTAATAAAGAATATTTTGATGAAAATTTTTTCATGTATTTAGAAAATGATGATTTATGTAAAAGAATAATAGACATTAATGAAAATATTTTTATCGTACCTACATCGAAAATAAAACATTTGGGTGGCAAGGCTGTAGACATTAAATATAATAATGAAATAGAATTTTCTAGAAACTGGCATTGGATATGGTCTAAATTTTATTATAAAAAAAAACATTTTGGATACCTAAATGCATTTTTAAGTGGTTTTCCTAAATTTATTTCTAGTTTGATTAAATATTTTTTTTACAGAGTAATTGGAAAAAAAATAAAACAAAAAATTTATTTAAATAGAGCCTCTGGTTTTTTTAATGCAGCTAAAAAAAAACCTTCATGGTACAGACCTGGGATAAAAGATTAATGCCCTGGAAAGTCCATCAAATTTTCTACACAGTACCCTTTTTTAATTAAGTTATCACTGCCACCTAAATCAAACAGATTAATTGCAAAAATAAAAGCTGAAACATTTCCACCAGAAATTTCTATAAGTTGAGCAGCTGCTTTGGCTGTGCCACCAGTAGCTATAAGATCATCAATAATTAAAACTGAATCCCCTTTATCAATAGAATCTTTGTGCACCTCTATTGTTGCCGTTCCATATTCTAACTCAAAATCAATTGAATATGTTTCAGCTGGTAATTTATTTTTTTTCCTAAGTAAAATAAAAGGTTTTTTGAGTAAATAAGAAACAGCCGACGCAAAAATAAAACCCCTAGACTCTATTGCGGCAATTTTATCAACCTTATATTTTTTAGATCTTTCAATTATTTGATCCACAGACTCTGCAAAAGCTTTTTCATTCTTAATTAAAGTAGTAATATCTCTAAATAAAATTCCTTTTTTTGGGTAATCTGCAATGGATCTTATGTGTTTTTTTAAATTCATTTTTTTTTCTATTGATATATAAATATTTAAAGAATTTTAACGATATGGCAAATAATAAATTAGCAATTATTGGTGGTAGCGGTCTCTACGATATTGATGAATTTAAGGATAGAGAGCTGCTTAAGTTAGACACGCCCTGGGGAAAGCCTTCAGACGATATTTTAAAAACAAGTTATAATGGTAAAGAAATTTACTTCTTGCCACGACATGGTAGGGGGCACTTTATATCTCCTTCTAAAATAAATTTTAGAGCGAATATCGATGCACTAAAACAATTAGGAGTTACAGATATTGTTTCTGTTTCAGCCGTAGGATCTTTAAAAAAGAATTTATCACCAGGAATGTTTGTTGTGGTGGATCAATTTATAGATAGAACCTTCTCTAGAAACAAAACATTCTTTGATAATGAAATTGTTGCGCATGTTTCAATGGCACATCCTACATCAAAGGGACTAATGAATGCTTGTGAAGACGCAATTAAAAAAGAAAACATAGAGTATCAAAGAGGTGGAACCTACATTGTTATGGAAGGGCCTCAATTTTCAACACTAGCAGAATCTAACCTTTACAGATCATGGAATGCTGACGTAATTGGAATGACTAATATGCCTGAAGCTAAATTAGTTAGAGAAGCAGAAATTAGATATGCATCTGTATCAATGGTTACAGATTTTGATTGCTGGCATCCAGATCATGAAAATGTAGATGTTCAGCAAGTTATTAAAGTTCTTTTAGAAAATGCAGAAAAAGCAAAAAAAATGATAAAAAGTATTATTAATAATTTTGAAAGTCATATTGACCTAAAAGACCCTACTAATAATTGCCTAGATGTAGCAATTATAACTGCACCCGAAAAGAGAACACAAAAAACAATAGATAAACTTAAGACAGTAGCTGGTAGAGCGCTTAATAAATGAAAAAAATATTAATTATAATTCTATTTATTTTACTAAATACAAATTTATTAAAATGAGAATAGAAGGTAAAGAATATAGAACTATCTGGTACGAAGATAATGTTGTTAAAATAATTGATCAAACAAAACTTCCACATCAATTTATTATTAAAGATCTTAAAACAGTTAAAGATGCGATTAATGCCATTAAAGTAATGGAAGTAAGAGGAGCGCCATTGATTGGTGGTACAGCGGCCTATGGAATGGCACTGGCAGTTCAGGAAAATAATGATCCTGATTTTATTAAAAAAAGTTCTGAAGAGTTAATTAAATCAAGACCTACTGCTATAAATTTAAAGTGGGCTGTAGATCGTATGATAAAAAAATTATCAGGCATTAATAGTGATCAAATTTTAGATATTGCTTTAAATGAAGCTAAAGAAATATGTGATGAAGATGAAAAATTTTGTGAAAATATTGGACTTAATGGATTAAAGATAATTGAGGAAATTTATAACAAAACCAAAAAAAAAGTTAATATTTTAACTCATTGTAATGCAGGATGGTTAGCAACTATCAATTGGGGGACAGCGACTTCTCCAATCTACCATGCTCATCAAAAGGGTATTCCAGTGCATGTTTGGGTTGATGAAACAAGACCTAGAAACCAAGGTGCAAATTTAACCTCATATGAATTAAATGAAGAAAATATTCCAAATACAATTATTGCAGATAATACAGGTGGAATTTTAATGCAAAGAGGTGATGTTGATATGTGTATTGTTGGAACAGACAGAACTTTATCTAATGGAGATGTTTGTAATAAGATAGGAACTTACCTCAAAGCTTTGGCTGCTCATGATAACAATGTGCCATTTTATGTAGCATTACCAAGTTCAACCATTGATTGGGAAATTAAAGAGGGAAAAGACATTCCAATTGAAGAAAGAAATTCAGAAGAACTGTCTCATGTTGAGGGTTTGGATGAAAATAATGAAATAAAAAAAGTTTTAATATATCCTAAAAAAAGCAAAGCATTGAATTTAGCTTTTGATGTAACACCTGCAAAATATGTAACGGGATTAATAACTGAAAAAGGAATTTGTGAAGCATCAAGCGATGCATTAAAGAAAATGTTTAAATAATGAAAAGTTTAAGGTCTGAAGTTATTAAATATGCTAAAATGCTGAATAGTAGAAAGCTTTCAGCATTAAGATCAGGAAATATATCTACAAGATTTCAAGATGGTTTTTTAATAACACCTTCAGGGGCTAAATACTCTTCATTAAAAAATAAAGATATAGTTTTTGTTTCCCTAAAAGGTAAATTTGATGAAAAAAAAGGAATACCATCTTCTGAATGGAGATTTCACCAGGATATTTACTTGAATAAAAAAGAAGCTCAGGCAATTGTTCACGCACACTCAAATTGTGCAACTGCAATCTCTACTCACGGAAAAGGAATTCCAGCATTTCATTACATGATCGCTATGGCAGGTGGTAATGACATTAAGTGTGCAAAATATGCAACTTATGGCACAAGAGAATTATCTAGAAATATTATCAAAGCATTAAAACTGAGAAAAGCTTGCTTAATAGGTAATCACGGACAAATTGCATTTTCAGAAAATTTATCAAAAGCATTTGAATTAGCAGAAGAGGTTGAAAATCTTTCGAACCAGTATATAAAAGCCCTAAAAATTGGTAAGCCTAAAATTTTATCGTCAAAAGAAATGAATAAAGTTTTAAGTAAAGCAAAAAATTATAAGAGGGGATAATTTTTATGACTAAAGTCGGTGAACATATAACTTTAGACATCATTGGTACAACTCAGGAGTATGACCCTTCAGTCTTTGAAAATGTAATTCGTAAAATTGCAAAAGCTGCAGAAGTTACAATTCTTGAAATTTCAAAGTATAAATTTGAACCTCAAGGTTTCACTATACTTGCCTTATTAGCTGAAAGTCACATCAGCTTTCATACGTTTCCAGAAAAAGGAATTATTAGTTTTGATTTTTTCACATGTGGAAAAGTAAGTCCTTCTATTGCACTCGATATTGTTAAAAAAGAATTCAAACATAAAAGAATTGTCACAAAAGCTTTTAATAGAGATACAAAATCTTTATATCATGACATTTATAGTTCACCTGGATTACAAAAATCGTATGTTGTAAATGAAGTTTTAGAAGATTTTAAATCTAAAGTAGGTCAACATATTGAAATATTAGACTTAGAACAATTTGGTAAATCTTTATTCATTGATAACGAAATTCAAGTCGCAACAAATGATGAAGTTTTATACAGCTCAACATTTGTAAACGCTGCTTTAAAATTAAATAAAGACATGGGAACTGCTGCAATCATCGGTGGCGGTGATGGAGGAGTTGCAAGAGAATGTATGTCTAAAGGTTTTGATTTTATTGATTGGTATGAACTTGATCCAGAAGTAGTTGAAGTTTGTAACAAACACCTTGGAAGCATTGGTAATAAATCAACAGAGAAAAATTCAGTTAAATGTATTTGGGGAGATGCTTTTGAAAGTATAAAATCTGTTGAAGATGATAAGTATGATAAAATTTTTGTAGATCTTAACGATGATCAGTTTTGTATAGATCTTGCAGCTAATAATATGGATTCCTTGATTAGAATATTAAAGCCAAATGGAGTAATTACTGCTCAAGTGGGTAGCCAAGATAAAAAACCAGAGCAAGTAGAGAAATGGTTAGATGTTTTCAATAAGAATTTTGGAAATACAACTTTGGATAGGGTTTACATCCCAAGTTTTGACTGTTCTTGGAACTTTTCATCATCAATTAATCACTAAAAATTTCTTTTTAAATTCTTAAATTTGTGAAATAAATCCCCATAATCATATGGAGGAAAAAATGAATATATTTAAAAAAACAATATTAAGTGTTCTTGCTTCTTTATTATTAATCGGAAATGTTTACGCTGATAAAATAAAGATTGGAACAGAAGGTGCTTACCCACCATGGAACTCTAAGGACGCTTCAGGTGCTCTTATTGGTTTTGAGGTTGAGTTAGCAGAAGAGCTTTGTGCAATCATGAAACATGAATGTACTATCGTTGAACAAGATTGGGATGGAATGATTCCAGCTTTGTTAATGAGAA
>Ga0209502_10003291_pt1 | contig 12781 bp, 9 predicted proteins | sample ArcticOcean_MG_C_10_FD_187442 | JGI IMG/M metagenome (GOLD analysis project Ga0209502, IMG submission 187442) | Marine microbial communities from western Arctic Ocean - ArcticOcean_MG_CB11_90 (SPAdes) (version 2) | ecosystem: Environmental > Aquatic > Marine > Oceanic | place: Arctic Ocean...
AGCCCTCAAGGTCGAGCCTGTCGATACATTTCTGTTAGCGCAGTATGCAGAGACCCTGTTTCTAGTCGATAAAAGCCAGTTTACCGAGCGGGTCGCCACCGCTCTAGATCGGGCATTTGCCGCTGACTCGAGTAATCAAACGGTGCTTGGTTTAAAAGGTATTCAAGCCTTCGAGGAGCGCCAGTTCGATCTCTCTGTAACCTATTGGGAAGCGGCACGTCTTGGAATGGATCCGGCAAGTGCGGCGTGGCAAGCATTGCAGTCAGGTATTGATCGGGCCAATGACGTACGTGGTATGCAAGAGGAATTAGAGTCACAGCCCTCTATAGTGGCCCAGGTGCAACTAGATGTTAGCCTCAGCCCAACCATCGCCTTTAGCTCGGATCAGTTAGTATTCGTAGCGGCGGTTCGCGAGACAGGATCACCAATGCCATTGGCAGCGCGCAAGCTCAGAGCTGGCGAGTTGCCCATGACAGTCGTCTTGTCGGACAAAGACGCCTTGATGGCTGGCCAGGGACTGTCCAGTGCCAGTCGCATTCGGCTGATTGCACGCCTTTCAGCTTCGGGTTCTGCCACCCCACAGCCTGGCGATTGGGAAGCCGTTTCCGAAGCCTTTGATCTGTCCTCTCAGGCAGGCGCTATTAAGCTTACTATTAGCCACCAAAGACCTTAGCCACCTAGTGACTGTCGCGCCCAGAGCGTGTAGAATTCTTCGCATGTTGCTACGCAATCCTGCGGGGCAATGGTCTGGACCGAATAAAAATAGAAACGACTAAACATGCGGCTTAAATCGATCAAATTAGCTGGGTTCAAATCCTTTGTTGACCCCACCAATGTTCACTTCCCCAGTAATCTCTGCGCTGTCGTCGGCCCCAATGGCTGCGGCAAGTCCAATATTATTGATGCGGTCCGCTGGGTAATGGGTGAAAGCTCAGCTAAAAATCTTCGTGGCGAGTCTATGACTGATGTTATTTTCAATGGCTCAGGCGGACGTAAGCCGGTAGGTCAGGCTGCAATTGAGCTTATTTTTGACAATAGCGATGGCACCATTGTCGGCGAATACGCGGCCTATAACGAAATCGGTATCAAGCGCAAAGTAAGTCGTGATGGACAATCTAACTACTATCTAAATGGCAGTAAATGTCGTCGCCGTGATATCACCGATATCTTCCTAGGCACGGGTCTTGGTCCTCGCAGTTATGCCATTATTGAGCAGGGCATGATATCTCGCCTGATCGAAGCTAAACCCGATGAGCTGAGGATTTATATTGAAGAAGCCGCGGGTATATCTAAGTACAAAGAGCGCCGCCGGGATACCGAAGGTCGCATGCGCCGGACGATGGAGAATCTTGAGCGATTGACGGATATCCGTGACGAACTCGCACGTCAATTGTCTCGCCTGGAACGTCAGGCTAAGGCCGCAGAAAAGTACTCTGGATACAAAAAAGACGAACGCCAACTGACGGCAGAATTACTGGCTCTGAAATGGCGTGGTTTTGATGTATCGGCCACCGAGCAAAAGCAGATTATCGGTACTTTTGAGATTGAACAAGAAAGAATTGTTACTCAGCGCAGCGCCTGTGACACCAGTATTGAGAAATTGCGCGCAGGCTTCACTGATCACACGGATGTATTCAATGAGGTGCAGGCACGCTTTTATAAAATTGGCGGCGAAGTCGCTCGCGTTGAGCAGGCGATAGAGCACGCGCAGCAGCGGGCTCAGGAGCTACATAAAGATCTAGAGCAGACCGAACGTAACTTTACCGAAGCCGAGGAGCACCTTAAAGCGGATAGACTTAAAGTGGCTGGTTGGGATGCTGAGTTCAGTGAGTTGTCGCCAGCGCTAGAGGCCGCCAGTAAGGCCGAGGCGATCTCCTCTGAAGCGTTACAGGCCGCCGAGCTTGCCATGCAAAACTGGCAGCAGACCTGGGATGAGTTTAATCAAAATTCAGCTAGTCCAAGACAACAGGCTGAAGTACAGCAATCTCGTATTCAGCACCTAGAGCAACTCCTGCGCCGTCTCGCGGAACGACAGGATACCCTGTCTACAGAAGCCAATAGCTTTCAGGCCAGTCCAGCCGAAGAAGAAATGGCCATGATTCAAGAGATGCTCGCCGAGGCTGAATTAGCTCGCGAGACTATCGATAAACAGCGTATTGATAATGGCGAAGCTATTGAAATATTACGCGAACAGGAAAAAGTCGCGGCAGCCGAGCACAACGATGTACGCAGTCGTCAGCAAGCTTTAAAAGGTCGTCATGCTTCACTAGAGGCATTACAGCAGGCGGCGATGGGTGATGATGCCGAGAAGCAATGGTTGGTGACAAAGGGCTTGGCGGATAACCCCAGATTAGTTGATGCTATTAAGCCTGACAGCGGTTGGGAGGTTGCCATAGAAACGGTTCTGGGAAGCTACCTACAGGCTATCTCAGTTGATGATGTTGTCAGCAATTTGGGTTTGTTGGATGACTTCAAAAAAGGTGAATTACTGCTTATTGGTCAATCCGCAGTGGCAGAAAAGGGGGGCAGCAAAGGCAAGTCGCTCAGCGATCTGGTTAAAGGCGATGCTGCCGATGCGCTGATGGCTAATGTTTATGCCGCAGAGAGTTTGAGTGAGGCATTAAAACTGCAGCCAACATTGTCCTCTATTGAATCAGTGGTTACACGCGAAGGTATTTGGCTCGGCAGTAATTGGTTGCGTGTGGCCAGAGATAAAGACGCGACGGCCGGAGTTTTGCAGCGCAAACGAGAGCTTGAAACGATTGCTGAAGAGACGGCTATACTGAGCGAAAAGGTTATTGAAGTCGAAGATGCCCGTCAAGACAATGAGCAGCGCTTGCGTAGTCTTGAGGCCTCTCGTCAGGAAATTGCCACTCAGATTGCCCAACAGCAAAGTAGCTATGCGGAACTGCGCTCTAAACTGAGTGCTGGTGAAGTTCAAATAGAGCAATTTAAAGCCCGCCAAGAGCGCGCCGAAACTGAGCTGACAGATGTGCGAAAGCAGTCAGAGGCAGAGCAGGAAAACATCGCCGCAGCGCGAGTGATCCTGCAAGAATCTATTGAAAAAATGGAAGTAGATACTCAGCAACGTGAGTCACTTATGTCGCAAAGGGATATCTGTCGCACTGAGTCGGATAAGGTTCGACAAACAGCACGTCATGACCGTGATCGTCGCCAGGAACTGGCTATGCGCGAAAGCGCTCTGACCACCCAGATTGGTTCTATTCGGGAGGGTATCGGGCGTTTAGAAATTCAAGTTGAGCGCCTCCAAGAGCGTCGACAGCAGTTGCGTGATGCCTTCAGCATTAAAGAAGATCCGACTGAAGGCCATAAAATAGAACTTGAGATTCAGTTGGAAGCACGTCTTTTAGTTGAGGCTGAACTCGCAGAGGCCAGAGCCTTGGTTGAGTCGGTCGATCACCAGATGCGCGAACAGGAAAAACTGCGTGCTGAATTGGAACTGCAGGTGCAGGCCGTGCGAGGAGATCTCGAGCAAAAGCGCATCGCCGCGCAAGAGATCAGCACATTAAGTCGCACCATTGAAGAACAGATCCTCGAAAAAAATGGGGATCTTGAGTTGTTGCTGGAAAGCCTTGCAGATGATGCGGTGTTGGTCGACTGGGAAGAGCAGATACAGCTGATTAGCAATCGTATCCAACGACTTGGGCCTATTAATCTGGCTGCTATCGATGAATACAAAATTGAGTCAGAGCGCAAGGATTACTTAGATCAGCAAAATGACGAGTTGGAAGAAGCTCTGCTGACACTGACTAATGCGATTCAAAAGATTGACCGCGAGACGCGCTCTAGATTTAAAGAAACCTTTGAACTGGTCAATGGTCATCTTCAGGCATTATTTCCTAAATTATTTGGCGGTGGCCATGCCTATCTGGAAATGACAGGCAACGATTTACTGGACACCGGTGTTACTTTAATGGCACGTCCACCGGGCAAAAAGAATGCTTCGATTCACCTGCTTTCGGGTGGCGAAAAAGCGATGACCGCGATTGCCATGGTATTTGCGATCTTCAAACTTAATCCGGCACCATTTTGTATGTTGGATGAGGTTGATGCGCCTCTCGATGATGCCAATGTTGGTCGCTATGCGGCCATGGTAAAAGAAATGTCGTCAGAGGTGCAGTTCATCTTTATTACACACAACAAGATTTCCATGGAAGCGGCCAATCAACTGGTTGGCGTAACTATGCATGAGCCAGGCGTTTCAAGACTCGTGACTGTAGATGTTAATCAGGCTGCCGAGTTGGCAGAAGCCTGATAGTAAGACAATGGTTTGTTAAAATGATAAGCGATAATACTTACCGCTTAATTAATTATTAGGTAACTCGGTAATATGGACGTTTTTGGGCCGCGGGAAATATTAATAATAATCGGGGTGCTCGTGGTAGTCGCCATTTTGCTCGACGGCGCACGGCGTGTAAAAAATAATCGCTATGAAAATCTCCAAATGTCGTCGCGCAAGCTGCGCAAGGCCTCAGCTGATACCGAGGGGGGCGCTGCAAAGCCGCCGGCCGCCGGCGAGATTCCCTTAGGCCAATCGAGGGTTGTGGGTATTCGTGACGACGAGCAGTTGCGTCATGCCGAAGATAGACTGCATGGTTCTACAAGCTTTGGCTTTGAACCTGAACCGTCACAGGCTATCTTTGATCTAGACAATGCAATATTCGATCGGCCGCCAGGGGACCAAAAGCGCGAGACGGAACCCACGCCGGCGCTGAGCCCACAAAAGGAGCAGCTCAGCAGTGACAACGAATCAGCACAAGACGTTTTGGTCATGCACCTTATGGCCAATAAAGGCGAGACCGTGACCGGCGCGGATCTGCTCAATACTATACTCGGTGTTGGCTTGCGCTACGGCGCAATGAAAATTTTCCACCGCCACCTACTTGACGATGGATCGGGCCCAGTGTTGTTTAGTATGGCCAATTTACTCAATCCCGGCACGTTTGATTTGAATACTATTCGACAGCTACAGATACCGGGCGTGACCCTGTTTATGGCCCTTGATGATATAGAAGAACCGGTCGAGGCGTTCGATATTATGATCAAAGCGATCGATGTTATGGCGACAGCATTAGACCTCAATGTCATGGATGAGTCCCGCAGTTCTATGACTGCGCAAACCATAGACCATTATCGGCAACGTGCTCGCGACGTGTCTTTTCAGCGCGGCCAAGATAGCTGAATAAAACGGCGATACTATGAAAAATATTCCCACCAACGTTTTAATGGAATATGAACGTGTCAAAGATGCGTTAGATCAGCACAATCACAGCTACTACGTTTTGGATGACCCCTCGATTCCTGATAGTGAATACGATCGTCAAATGCGCCAGCTGCAAGATCTTGAACAACAGCACCCAGCATTAATAAGTGACGACTCGCCCAGTCAGAGAGTCGGGGGCAAAGCACTGGATGCATTTACCCAAGTGCGCCATGCTGTGCCAATGTTATCGCTGGAAAATGCTTTTAGTGATGCTGAGCTAGATGATTTTGATCGCAGGCTCAAAGATCGTTTAAATTTTGCCGCGCTTAAAGATCTAAGTGAAATAGAATTTGCCTGTGAGCCTAAACTCGATGGCGTTGCCGTCAGTTTGCTCTACGAAAACGGACAACTGATTCGTGGCGCTACCCGAGGCGATGGCTCAGTGGGGGAAGATATAACGGCGAACGTTCGCACCATCAACAGTATCCCGCTGAAATTGCGCGGTGATAATACTCCCAAATTGTTAGAAGTGCGTGGCGAGATCTATCTACCGCGCCCTGGCTTTGATGCTCTTAATGCCAAAGCCATGGCCGCCGGTGAAAAGACCTTTGTCAATCCACGCAACGCAGCAGCGGGTAGCCTGCGGCAGCTAGACTCTAAAGTGACGGCCAGCCGCCCCTTAGAAATGTGCGCGTATTCTGTGGGGCAGTTTGAAGCCAAGGTAACGCCAGACAGTCACACCCATATGTTAGAGGCACTGGGTGATTGGGGCTTTAAGATTAATGAACATATACAGGCGGTTAAGGGCGTCGAGGCCTGCAAAGACTATTATCGAGCCATGGCCGAACGACGCGACACACTGACCTATGATATCGATGGTATCGTCTATAAAGTTAATGATTTAGGGCTGCAGCAGCGATTGGGCTTTGTTGCCAAAGCCCCGCGCTGGGCTATCGCGCGTAAATTTCCCGCGCAGGAAGAAATGACTCAGCTGCTTGACGTCGAATTTCAGGTAGGCCGCACCGGCGCAATTACCCCAGTGGCAAGGTTAGAGCCAGTATTCGTCGGTGGCGTCACAGTGCGTAATGCCACCCTACACAACGGCGATGAAATTCAACGACTCGGCGTCTGTGTGGGCGATACGGTTATTATCCGACGGGCTGGCGATGTGATACCCAAGATTGCCAAAGTGGTACTGGAAAAACGGCCTGTCGATGCTCGGGCTATTGTTTTCCCTGACCGTTGTCCTGTCTGTCAATCCTCGGTGCAGCGCGCTGAAGGTGAAGCCGTTGCGCGTTGTTCTGGAGGGCTGTTCTGTGGCGCCCAAATCAAAGAGGCGATTAAACATTTTGCCTCGCGCAAAGCGATGGACATTGATGGTCTTGGTGATAAGTTAGTAGAGCTATTGGTTGATGCTGGGGCTATCTATTCGGTAGCCGATCTATACGAGTTAACACCTGACAAGATTGCCGGGCTTGAGCGTATGGCTGACAAGTCTGCCAGTAACTTAGTGGCAGCCATTAATGTCAGTAAAGAAACGACTCTGGCAAAGTTTTTATATGCCTTGGGTATTAGGGAAGTCGGTGAGGCCACCGCGCAGACTCTGGCCAATAATTTTGGCACCATAGAGTCAGTGACGAAAGCCGATGCTGAACAGCTTTTAGAGGTCGATGATATTGGCCCCGTTGTCGCCAAACATATCGTGAACTTTTTTAATAACCCAGACAATCTGTCTATTATTGATGCACTGCGCGACGCTGGCGTCAGCTGGTCAGATATTGATCAAAATGCACAGGCATCGCAGCCATTAAAAGGCCAGACTTGGGTATTGACGGGCGGTCTTGAAATTATGAGCCGCGCCGAGGCCAAAGATCGTTTGCAGGAACTTGGTGCCAAGGTGGCCGGCAGTGTCTCGGCCAAGACCTCCCGTGTCGTGGCGGGACCAGGTGCGGGCTCAAAACTAGCCAAGGCCAAGTCTCTGGATATTCCGGTTATGACCGAAGAAGAATTTGTGGCGTTTTTAGCCGCGGGGCAGTAATCGATAGCATCGCAATTAACGCGCCAGACAGGGCGCTAATTACGCTGACGAACCAATCTATGGTTTCACTGATAGCCACTTCACCAATATTTGCTAGCAAAGGTCGTTAGATGTCTAATCTAAAAAAACAAATACAGCAGCGCTCAACATGGATAGCCTCCATGGTCGCTTGTTTTGCCTTTCTGTTGATGGCAGTCAAAGTGTATGAGGTACCTGTCGCTGAAATAACCTCAAATCTACTAATGGTTGTCTTTGGCTTAACGGTTATTGTCGCGGCTGCCGCCTTACTGGGGCGTCTGATAGTCATGCTGCGTCAGCGGCGTAAATAGGTGCCCAACCAGCAGTTTTCCTTTGGTTACTATCTCGCCGCCATGGGCGCCAGCAATCTGGCTATGGGCTTACACAAGGTATTATTCCCCTGGCTAGTCGTTGGCGTGCTTATGGAAACCCCAAGCCAGCTAGGTCTGGCGCAGATGGCTGTATTATTGCCTAATCTGTTATTTATTCTCCCCGGTGGTGTCGCATCAGACCGCCGTCATCGCGGTACTTGGCTGTCATTACTGTATATCATGTATGTGCTGCCACTGGCTGTTTTAATGGTCTCTGTGATAACCGGTGAACTGACATTTAATCTATTGCTGCTGTTTGGTATCGCGTTTGGCACCATCTCAGCATTTGTGCAGCCTGCCCGCGAGAGTATGCTCGGATTTGCTGCGCCCGACCTGATCCACCAAACCGTTGCCAAGGTCATGATGGTACAGTTTATTGCGCAGGCCGTTGGCTTCTGGATAGCGGGGCAGTTAGACATTGTCAGCCTGCCGCTGCTGCTGGCCTTTCAGATGGCCATCTTAGTGGTGAGCTCGGTGCTGATCAAACGCAGTCATCCGGTTCCCAAAGGAGATGTAGCGCCGGTCAACGAGAGCAAAACGGTAAAACATAGCTGGCAAGAATTACGCGAAGGGTTGCAGTTATTTCGAGACGATAAAGGCCTGCTGCATCTACTCATGATTGTCTTCGCCACAGGGTTTTTAGCCTTCGGGGTCTATCTGGTGGGAATGCCATTAATTGCCCGTGAGCTTTATGGCGGGGGGGCAGGGCTCTACGCGACACTACAGATTGTTTTTTCACTGGGTATTGTCAGCGCCAATTTTGGTGTCATGAAACGTAGCAAGATGTTTAATCGGCCGGGCAGACTTATGGTTGTTAGCTTTTTACTGCGCGGCAGCATGGTGGGATTTATCGCTGCTGCACCTAGCATGTGGCTACTGTTTCTTCTGGTTTATATCTGGGGCGCCTGCTCCGGTCTGTCTATGACATTGGGGCGGACTATTTTACACAGCCAGGTTCCCTTGCTGCTGCGGTCACGAGCGGCATCGGTCTATCAACTGTGCCTATTTGGCGGTGCACCATTGGGTGCCTGGGTCTGTGGTGTGACAGTCGAAAGTGTCGGCCTAACAAACGCCTTTTTAGCCGTGTCAGCCGTCACCTTTACCGTTGCTGTACTCACTGCACTGTTCTCACCGTTATGGCATATTCGCGCAAATGGCGCCAAAAATTAGGCGATTGGTGAGCGCCACCACAAGAAGCATTGCTAGGCTAGCCTTCGTGCCGGTTTCTGACAGCGCCAGAGTCGCAGGGACTAGACTGCCATCAAAAGCGTTTGATTCAAGACTGTTACTGCGCGCCTTAAAGTCTAAAGGCGATCAGTGCGGCGGTGACAGCGACATTTAAAGACTCGACGCCATTGGCCATGGGAATACCGACGCGGTGATCACTTAGGGCCATTATTTCTTTGCTGACGCCTTCGCTTTCGTTGCCCAGTACAAAGACTACCGGGCCGGTGGGGGCGAATTCCGTGATGGGGGTTGATTGGTGCGAGGAGAGGGTGCATAGGGCATAGCCGCGCGATTGAAAGTCTTTAAGGGCGGCGAGCAGTGAGTCGCAGCGCAGTATATTGCCTTTGAATAAGGTGCCGGCGCTAGCTTTGATAACCAGTGGGGAGATGTCGGCGGTACCTTTACTCGGAAGCAGTAAACCATGTGCCGGGCTGGCGGTAACACTGCGTATGATCATGCCAAGATTCTGCGGATTGGTAACGCCGTCGAGCGCAATAATAGCGCCGTTCATTGTCTTTTGCAGTGCCTGTTCATAGGGCTGATAGCCGGGGCAGTGGATATCGCAGGCGGCGCCCTGATCCTGTTTGCTGTTGCGTGAGATTCGCGACAGGGCGGGGCGACTATGAAAGCAGACTTCGATATTCCGCGCGGCGGCCTGTTGCTTGATCTGGTCGATGATTCCGCCGTCACGGTTGGAGTCGGCGAGATGTACGCGGTAGATCTGCAGGCTCTCGTCCTGCAGTATTTCTAGTACGGGCTTGCGGCCATACACGGTGATTAACTGATCAAAAAATGCTTTGCGTTTGACGTACTCAGCGCTGTCGGTGCGAGGCTCTTTGTTGTTGCCTTTAGTCATGATGGTCTGTGCCTGAGTTTAAAAGTCTGTCAATTGCGCTAAGGTTTTCTGCGCTTGTCTGGCCCTGTTTAGCCGCAATTACTCGGGTGGTGTTTCCCAGTGCGCGGTAGACCTGCTGCCAGTTATTTGGCTGCTGCTGCAGTGCCTGTATATGCGCTGCCACGGTGGCGGTGTCTCCGCGCGAGATGGGGCCGGTGAGGGCGCTGGTGGCGTCGGTGTTAAAATAATTGTCCAGTGTCTGGCGTATGAGAGGTTCCAGCGGGTTGGCACCCTGTTGCGGGCTAACACCTGCGGCGGTTAACATTTTCTGGCCCAGTTCTAAGAGGCTCACCAGATAGTTACAGGTCATGACGGTAGCGGCGTGATAGAGGGCTTTGTGCTGACTGTCTATGACAAAGGGTTTGGCCGCCACCTGCTCAAACAATGGCTGAAGTCGCTCTAATGCGCGGCGGTTACCCTCCATGCCGCAGGGTGTGCCAGCAAACTGGCTGATGGACTGCTGCGGGTCGGCAAAGCTGTGAATCGGGTGAACTGAGGCGGTGTGGCAGTCGCTGATGTCTAACACCGTTGCGTTTAATGCCCCGCTGCAGTGGAAGACCGTATCGCTTTCACGAAGCACGCCGGCATTTCTAAGAGCCGCACTGGCCGCTTTGATTTCGTTGTCTGGTGTGGCGATCAACCAGATGTCAGCACACTGGACTGGCGTGCTCCTAGCCTGGCCTGCGCCAATAAAGTCGACGGCTAACTGGGCAGAGTCTTCAGAGCAATTGATTATGTGCCCTATGTGCAGGTGTTGAGCAAATAGATGGCAGAGGGTTTTCCCGAGTCGGCCGGCGCCAATACAGGACAGTGTTAATGATGATAGGTTGTCAGGCATGGCGGTACCTAGCTGAGTAATGTTTTGTAAGCCCGTAGCGCGTTGGTCATGCCCATTGCCAGAGAATCCACGGTAAACGCATGGCCAATGGACACTTCAAGCAGGCTAGGTATGCTGGCAAATTTGGCCAAGTTGTCTAAGTTCAGGTCATGCCCCGCGTTAACGCCCATGCCCAGCGATGTGGCAAGTTCTGCCGCAGCCAGATGACGCTGAAAAAGTCTATCAAGATTGTCAGTGCCCCAGGCGGCTGCATAGGGACCCGTGTAAAGTTCAACGCGGTCTGCACCGACCTGTGCGGCCAGTCGTATCTGCGCAGGATCAGGGTCCATAAACAGTGCTACCCGAATGCCCTGTGCTTTGAGGTCCTGAATAATGGGTATTAATTGTTCGCCGGTTATATTCAGGTCAAAACCATGATCAGAGGTAAGCTGGTCATTATTGTCCGGCACTAGGGTGCACTGTTCAGGCTGTGACTCTTTGACTAATGCTATAAAACCGGGGTAATCGCCAAGCGATGGCGCAAAGGGGTTACCTTCAATATTAAACTCTACGGTGCTGAGTGGGCTTACAAGCTGATTCAGCTGACGTACATCGATGGGGCGAATATGACGTTGATCGGGTCTCGGGTGCACGGTAATACCCTCGACGCCTTCGTCGATGCATAGCTGAGCATGACTAATGACGTTGGGGTAGTTGCCCTTTCGAGAATTTCTGATCAGGGCAATTTTGTTGAGATTAATACTCAGGGCGACCATGTGATTCCTCCGCTACCGAATGGGAACAGGTCTTTCAAATGCCGGCTTTTTGTCTTTTTTCTGTTCAGGTAAAAGCGTCACGGCTTCTGGATTGAGTAGTCGTGCACTGAGTATCCGAATCGGCTCCACTGGCACATCGGCATAGCCTTTAACTTTGGTTGTCTCGACCACTGCAATACTATCCACTATTGCCAAGCCAGAGATGACCTTGCCGAAAACGGCATAGCCGGGCCGGCCCTCTTTATAATCTAAGAACCGATTGTATTTATGGTTGATAAAAAACTGCGCCAACGCGCTGTCTGGATCGCTGGTACGCGCCATTGCTAAGGTGCCACGCTTATTTTTAAGACCGTTGTCAGATTCATTGACTATCATCGGGCGATCGCTTGTCCGGGGCGTCAAATCGAAAGTGAAGCCGCCGGTTTGAATCATAAATTTATTAATCACTCGGTGAAAAATCAATCCGTCATAGTGAAAACCATTTACGTGCTTGATAAAGCTGTCAACACTGACGGGGGCTTTCTTGGGATACAGTTCGACGAGAATATCGCCTTTGTCAGTTTTAAAAAGGACTTGAGGATTAGCTGAGACTGCGTAGGCAGGCGCTGTTGAAAACACCAACGCCAGAGAGATGACCAGCTTACAAAATGACTTCTTCATGAGAAAACTTCCTTTTTAATGTTACAAAAATATCGCCGCAACCGACGTTTCTGTGATCCTTTTGACCATTGTTACCGGTGAGTTACTGCCACTCTGAAAACCGTTTTCTACCGCGTAATTTAGGGATCAGAGCGACTAATATGGCGCCGAGAAAAGCGGTTATGCCACCGTATAAAAATGATTTATTGCTACGGTCTTTTTTCATGTCACTAACATTAGCTTTCAGCACGTCATTTTCGCCCTGCAGCATATGATTTTTCTTAACCAGCTGTTGGTTCTGAGTGTTCAGCGCGATGGCGTCAGCAGAGATCTCTTTAATATTGGCAAGTTCATCCGCGAGGTTGTGATTGCTGCCCGAGGTGCTATCGAGCTCGCCGCGCAGCGCATTAGATTGCTTGCGCAGTTCTCGCATAATCTGTTCAAGTTTGTCATTGCGCATTTTTAGGGTTTTCAGTACCTTCTGCTCCTTAACCAGCTGAATTCGTGCTGTTGGCAGCTCGCTCAGAAACTGTTCTTCGACCCAACCCTCAGTACCATTGGCCGTCTTCATTAATGCCCAGCCGTTTTGGAGGTCGATTAGCATTAGCTTGGTGCCAGATTTCAAACCGCGGTGGACAATTTTGCAGCGTGAGCAGGGAGTTTCTCTCAGGGGTACATAGAATTCATCAGCGACATAGCGCGGCTGTGGCTTAATTGCAGGCTTTTGGACTGGGACTATCGCCACAGTCCCAGTCCCAGTCCCAGTCCCAGTCCCA
>Ga0209502_10003304_pt1 | contig 12762 bp, 16 predicted proteins | sample ArcticOcean_MG_C_10_FD_187442 | JGI IMG/M metagenome (GOLD analysis project Ga0209502, IMG submission 187442) | Marine microbial communities from western Arctic Ocean - ArcticOcean_MG_CB11_90 (SPAdes) (version 2) | ecosystem: Environmental > Aquatic > Marine > Oceanic | place: Arctic Ocean...
CAATGGGTCACCCGTCACTGTGAACATGTGGAAATCACCAGCGACAAGGGCACTGAAGTATTTGATGAAGTTATTTTTGCTTGCCATTCAGATCAAGCCCTACATCTACTGAATGACCCCAGCCAACAAGAGTCAAAAGTGCTTGGCGCTATGAAATATCGCTCCAATGACGTGGTGTTGCACACAGATAAGACCTTATTACCCAAACGCAAAAATGCCTACGCTAGCTGGAACTATTGCATTGACCCACAGGTTGACGAGCTACCCACACTCACTTACAACATGAATATTTTGCAAGGCCTAAAAACTAACCAAGACCTTTGTGTCACGCTCAACCAAACACAAAACATTGACCCAGCACACATATTGCGACAATTTACATATTCACACCCTGTTTTTTCTCTTGAGTCTATTGCCGCACAGAAACAACGTCATACGATTTGTGGTGATAACCTCACCCACTTTTGTGGCGCTTATTGGTACAACGGATTTCATGAAGACGGTGTGAAAAGTGCACTAGATGTATGCCAACGTTTTGGTGTGACGTTGGATACTATGGAAACTAACCCACTCACAGCAAGCGCTGATGCATAGACCCCATTCAACTGGCCCAGCAGCCAGCCATGATGTTGTGGACACCACAAATGCCACAAAAGGCGCATTTAATAGTGCGTTTTATATTGGCCATGTGTTTCATAAGCGCTTTGTCCCCAAAGTGCATAAGTTCACCTACCCTTTGTATATGAATTTCATCGACCTTGATGAAGTTGAATTACTTGATAAGAAATTTTGGTGGTTTTCATCGAAAAAATGGGCTCCTTTACAGCTCAAAGCCACAGATTATTTAAAGGATAGAACGCCTTTAACTAGCGATGAAAACCAAAGCACAGGCAACCATTTAAAGGCCACTGCCCTTGCCGCAGCAAAAGCCTTGGGCGCAGACTTAAGTGGCATTGATCAGGTGTGTATGTTGGCACAACTACGCTGTTTAGGTATTTACTTTAGCCCCGTGAATTTTTTCTTTTTATACGAAAAAAACACCGCAAAATACCTCATTGCAGAAGTCAGTAACACCCCATGGAATAATACCCACAGTTACTTAATCGACTTAACTGCCCCTGGCCCTACCGAAAAAGCTTTTCATGTTTCTCCATTTATGGATTTGGACATGGTGTATCAGTGGCAGGTAAAAGAACCCAAATTAAACACTAAAATTGTTATCGAAAGCTGGCGTGACCGTCGGTTATTTATGGCTGTTTTTGACGCCCAACGTTATGATATTAATACTAAAAAAGTAACAGCCATATTTCTTCGCTGGCCCATTGTCACTGTGAGCATAGTGAGGGCTATTTATTGGCAGGCCTTCAAATTGTATATTAAAGGCATACGTTACGTACCTTACCAAACCAAACAACAAGAACTACCCACAGTAATTGCTGGGAAGCCCAATACAAAGAGTAAGCCATGACCACAACTAACACCCAGAGTATTGAGAAAATGATCAAACCATCACTGAGTAAGCGCATTGTATTTTCATTACTCAAAAAGCTAAATGGGGGTCATATTCGTTTGATTGAAAATGGCTCCCAAGTGCTATTTGGTGACAAAGATGCCACCATCAATGTAACGATCACTATTCATGACCCAAAAGCCTATTCTAGTATCCTGTGGGGCGGCAGCATAGGTGCTGGAGAAGCCTATGTAGAAGGTTTATGGAGTGCCGATGATTTAGTGGGGGTGATTCAATTATTCTCTCGAAATCTAGCCACTTTGGAACAATATGAACAGCGCTTTGGCTTTTTATTGAACATTACCAATTTGTTTAAGCATCGCCTTAATCGCAATAGTAAAAAAGGCAGCCGCACCAACATTGCAGCCCACTATGACTTAAGCAATGAGATGTACAAGCTCTTTTTAGACAAGGCTATGCAATACTCATCAGCTATATACCCCAGTGCACAAGCCACGTTAGAAGAAGCCCAGCAACATAAACTAAAAACCATTTGTGAGGCGCTGAACCTAACTGAAGATGATCAGTTGTTAGAAATAGGCACTGGCTGGGGCGGACTGGCCTGCTATGCGGCCAAGAACTATGGCTGCCATGTTACTACAACCACTATTTCAGATGCTCAGTTTGAGCTTGCCAAAAAACGTGTGGAAGATGAAAATCTTAGCCAAAAAATCACCTTACTTAAAAAAGATTACCGTGGCTTAACCGGGCAATTTTCTAAGATTGTGTCTATTGAAATGATTGAAGCGGTAGGTCATAAATTTATGCCTACCTATTTTTCTATGATAGACACCCTATTAAAGCCAGGTGGTAAAACTCTCATTCAAGCTATTACCATGAATGACCAACGCTACGATGGTTATGTTAAGAATGTAGACTTTATTCAACGTCATATATTTCCAGGGGGCCATCTTCCGTCTGTAAGTGTGATTTGTGATCTTCTTAAAAACAACACCAACATGTACATGAAGCAGTTATCAGACTATCGAATTGATTATGCAAAGACCTTAAGTGCATGGCGAGACAGCTTTTTAGAAAACCGTGAGGCTATTACACAACTAGGCTTTACTGATGATTTTATCCGCTTATGGGAGTATTATTTTTGTTACTGCGAAGGCGGCTTTCGTGAATCGGCCATTGGCTTAGTTCATATTGAGCTGGTCAAGAACGAATATTAAGGACCCAATAATGAAAATGTGGACATGGTTTCAACCCATTAGCTTTCAAGCCATATGGCTATGCCTTATCTGGGGTGGCAACACTTGGTTACCTTTAAGCATCGCTATTTTAGCGCTACATTTTTTGTTAAGCCCTACTCGCTTAGACGATGTGAAAGTGATCCCATTAGCATTAGTAGGATTTGCCATAGATTTATTTTTGACTCAATTTGGGTTATTTAGTTTTGCTCAGTGGCCCCTGTGGTTGTTGCTACTATGGATGGCTTTTATCCTTAATTTGGGTCATAGCATGCGCTTTTTAAGACGATTTAAGCTTATTTATCTTGTGTGCTTTAGCGCCTTGGGTGGAACCTATGCATATTGGGTAAGCTGGAAATTGGGAGCCGTAGAGCTGCCATATGGAGCTATATTTTCCTTGGCCATCATCGCTGTTAATTGGAGCATTGTGTTACCTGTGTGCGTTAAGGCTGATGAATTTATACGTAAGCCTGCTGATGCGTAAATGGATCCCACAGTTCACATTGGTTATAGCCTTGCATTTGCTCTTTGTAACGGCAGCTTCTGCCAGTGAAGAGGCCAAGTTAGATACGCCTTTATTGAGCACAAACAGTGCGATTACATTGGAGTCTTTACCTAGTTTTAAGCAAGTAGGCAAAGCTCAAATGAAATGGCTTTGGTTGAAAATTTACCAAGCCACGCTTAAAACTCCAAGTGGGGTATATCAGCCTAATACATGGCCAATATTGCTTGAATTAAATTACCAAAAAGACATCACAGCTAAACAGTTAATCACCTCCACAGTAAAAGATTGGGAGCGTCAAAATATTAATTATGATGAACTCTGGATCAAAAAGTTAAATGAAATTTGGCCAGACGTATCATCACAGGATCAACTTACATTGTATGTAGATGAGGCAAGTATTAGCCACTTTTTTTATAATTCACAATTTATAGGCTTAGTGAATGATGTTTTATTTGCCCCTGCTTTTAGCGCCATTTGGCTATCTGAAAACACCATAAAGCCAGCACAACGTAACCAACTAATAGGCATTACACCATGAAAAATCTTGCGCGTTATATCCGTTCTTTTTCACGTTTTTTTATCGCCATAAGCTTAGGCTTATTTTTAGTAGGGTGTAGCACCACCATTGCTGATTACAAAACCACCACACCCGAATTTGACATGAAGAGTTTTTTTGATGGCAAGCTTATTGCCTATGGCATGGTGCAAGACAGGCAAGGCAAGGTCATTAGGCGCTTTCATGCTGACTTAGTGGGCTCATGGGAGGGTAATTCTGGCCTTTTAGAAGAGGACTTTTTTTATGATGATGGTGAAACTCAGCGTCGTGTATGGAGCTTAATAAAGCATGGCAACAATCAATACAGCGGTGTAGCCTCTGATTCTGTGGGAGAAGCCACAGGCCAAAGTGAAGGTTTTGCATTCAATTGGCGCTACACCCTTGCCATTGACGTGGATGATACAACGTGGGATATCCAATTGAATGATTGGATTTATCAACTTGATGATTCGCGGCTAATAAACGTCACTGAAATGACAAAGTGGGGCTTCCATGTGGGGCAAATCACACTTGTTATAGAAAAGGTTAAATAACGTGAGCTTAGCCTCCCCCATTACCATCATGTGGTTTCGCCAAGACTTGCGCCTGCAAAATAACCCAGCCCTTAGCGCTGCGTTTACAGCAAGTAATGTGCTGCCTATTTATATACTTGATGATGAAACAGCAGGCCAACATCGCATGGGGGCAGCTAGCAGATGGTGGTTACACCATTCATTAACCAAGCTTGATGCCTCACTAGGCAATGCACTTAATGTATATAGTGGCAACGCCGCCATGATTATTGAAGACTTGTGTCAACGTTTTGATGTGGAAGCGGTTTTTTGGAATCGTTGTTACGAACCCCATAACATCGAACAAACTAAGCACATAAAAATACAATTATCTGCCTTAGATATTAAGGCCAATAGCATCAACGGCTCGTTACTAAACGAGCCTTGGTCTGTATTTAAAAAAGATGGCAGCCCATACAAAATCTTTACCCCATATCATCGTGAAGCATGCAAAGTAGATCAGCCTACCGCCCTTTTGCCAGCGCCTGTTTTGCCACAAACCGTGGTGGTTGATCCAAAAGCCACAGATTTAGAAAGCCTCTCGTTGTTACCAAAGATAAAATGGGACACTTCGTTTTATGAGCAATGGACACCGGGAGAAGAAGGTGCTTTTTTGGCACTTAATCGCTTTTTGGCAGACGGCATCAATAATTACAAAGAAGGCAGAGACAGACCTGCATTAAAGTCTTTTTCTAGCCTATCCCCGCACCTGCATTTTGGTGACATTTCACCTGATCAAATCATTAATGCCTTGCTTACTGTAGAAGATGATCAAAACAGTGAACACTTTAAAAAAGAAATCCGTTGGCGTGAATTTTCTTATTATTTATTGTTTCACTTTCCAGGTTTGCCAGAGCAAAATTTAAAACCAAATTTTGACAAATTCCCATGGGAAAATAACCCTAATTATTTAAAGTGCTGGCAACAAGGCCTTACAGGCTATCCCTTAGTGGATGCGGGCATGCGCGAACTTTGGCAAACAGGCTATATGCATAACCGTGTGCGCATGGTAACAGCATCCTTTTTGATCAAAAACTTATTGGTAGACTGGCGCCTAGGTGCTAGCTGGTTTTGGGATTGCTTAGTAGATGCAGACTTAGCTAGCAATAGTGCAAGCTGGCAATGGGTTGCAGGCTGTGGCACTGATGCCTCACCTTACTTTCGAGTATTTAACCCTATTACTCAGGGCGAAAAATTTGATCCCAAAGGTGAATACACAAGGCGCTTTTTACCGGAGCTAAAAGACCTGCCCGACAAATACCTATATAGACCTTGGGAAGCGCCTCCAGAGGTGCTTCGTAAGGCCAATGTCACCTTGGGTGACACTTACCCACACCCTGTTGTGCAGATCAAAGAATCACGACTAAGAGCCCTAGAGGCCTATAGTTTAACGAGAGGCTAATGAAGGCTTGTTGGCTGGCTTGCTCTTTAAGAGGAGTAAGCTAACCTTTTGTCCCATTGACCAGCGTGCTGCGCTGCACAATTTTCTTCTGTGTCGTATAACACGTGATCCATCACGTTATTTACGTTCACATCGGCTTCATTTAATTTTGATCCAATCTGCGTGGCAAGTTTGATGTGCTTTTTGTCTTGCATAAAAACATCAAGATTTTCATTGGTATCAAAAATGCACACCACCTTTAAGCTGTAAGGGAAGTTTGTGTAGTTAACCAAATGTGTAAGCCACACAAACCCATGAATGCCTTTACACGTTTGTTCACACAATTGCGTGAGCACACGGGTAAGCTGTTTATCTATTTTTTTATCTGTTTTGCGCATCGGTTAGCTCTAGTGAAAGGTACATGGTTTTAGCTTTTATCATGCAAGCTAGTGTTAAATTAGCACCAACCTTGTCGCCATTGGCTAATGTCTTTTAATTGTTGCCACTGTATAGGCGCTTCACGTTTGGTCATCACCGCTTCTATCGTGCATGAGGTTACCATACCTTCTTCATCAAACTTTACAGCGCTGACAGTGAAGTGTTTTTCCTTATTTTCTGGCTTTACTGCTGTCCATTTACTATTGAGCAACTTTTTGGGGTTAATTGGATTCACTATTTATTCCTAGGTAAAAATACTTTATCACTGAAAAATGAGCCTATTAACTAAAGCTATGCTTTAATCAATAATTTGGATCAATTAATGGTCATTTCTACACATCCTTCACATTTAAGTTTACCCCAGACTAACCCTGGCGTAACTACGGTGCTTGCGTATTTGATCATTAAATTCCCTTACATTGATGCGCACATTTGGCAACAACGCGTGCTAGATGGAAAAGTGCATTACCATGATGGATCCAAGGTTACACTGCAATCCTTGTTTCAACCACAGCAAAGGATTTACTACTATAGAGAAGTAGAAAATGAGCCTGTCATTCCCTTTAAAGAAAATATTATATTTCAGAATCAACATATTTTAGTGGCCTATAAACCCCACTTTTTAGCGGTAACCCCAGGTGGCATTTATGTGAACGAATGCCTGCAAAACCGTCTAAGAGCTAGCACTGGCATTGATAACCTACAAGCATTACATCGCTTAGACCGAATTACCGCTGGGCTAGTTATGTTTTCTACCAACCCAGACACTCTCAGTGACTATCATGGTTTATTTCAAACACGCAAAATGCACAAAACCTATCAGGCTATTGCTAGTATCAACAAAGATAAGCCTATCAAGGGGTTGGAGTGGGAGATAAAAAATCGCATAGTGCAAGGTGATCCAAAATTTTGCATGCGCGTGGCCCAAGGTGATGCCAATAGCCACTCTGTGATTAGGTGTTTGCAGCAGCTAAATGGACAAGCACTGTTTGAGTTAAACCCTATTACAGGCAAAACCCACCAGCTGCGTTTACACATGCAAACCTTGGGCTGGCCTATACTCAATGACCGTTACTACCCCGTATTACAGCCCTTGTGTGCAGATGACTATAGCGCGCCATTGCAGCTATTAGCCAAGCAGCTGGCATTTATTGACCCTATGACCCAAAAGCCAATGAGCTTTAGCTATGAGGGAAATTTATCACTACCTGCATAAAGCATCGCTGATTAATACTAGCGACTGTGTAGATTGCACCATTGTTCACGCCTATACTGAGTGGGTGTTATGTAATTACTATTAGCCATGCCTGCCAACTTAATGATGCCTAAAAAATGTCCACTTTAAAATATCTTTCAAACTACTCAGAACAAGTAAAAGCGCAAGTATTAAAGCTAGTGGAACAAGAAAAACTGGCTGATTATCTACTCAAAAAATACCCTACCACCCATCAGCTTGTGAATGACAAATCATTGCGCGAATATGCGGTATCCATCAAAAACCAATACATCAAAAAATCATCGCCATTAAGTCAGGTGATTTATGACCCTAAAATACATGTCATCAACAACGCCCTTGGGCTGCACACCTTTGTTTCTAGAGTGCAGGGTAATAAACTTAAAAGTAAAAATGAGATTAGAATTAGTGATGTGTTTAGAAAGTCTCCAGAAGCATTTTTAAGAATGATTGTGGTGCATGAGCTGGCTCACCTAAAAGAAAAAGACCACAACAAAGCCTTCTACAACCTATGCTGTCATATGGAAAGTGACTACCACCAGCTCGAACTAGACATGCGTCTTTATTTAACCCAAATATCTTTGTATGGCGATATTTACTAACACCACCATACACAGGCAATATGTTAGGGCCGCTTATCAAACGCCTTAACGCCTTCACCGATGTGATGAAACTTCTGTTTATCACAAGTAAAAATAGCGACCGCGGGGGTGAAAATAGAAGGATCATCAAACGTGCCCACTTTTAAAATAATCGAAGTAGGCCTCATGGGGTTTTGAGTACCAATAGCTGTGCCGCAATGATTACAAAATAGCCGTGTCACCGCTTTTTCAAGATCTGGGCGTTTAAATGTTTTGGCTTGCCCTTTGGTGAAATTAAAGCCTTCTAATGGCATGATCATGATGATGTTGGGGTTGCCACCAGTAATATACTGACACTCTCTACAATGGCACTGAACGCTAGCCTGAGGCTCTCCTTGTGCTATATACCTAAGCTCTCCACAATAACATCCACCTTCAATCTTCATATTTTTCTCCATGGCTTAACTGGCAACATAACATTGAATTTACATTAAAATTTTATTTAAGACCCTAGCTTAGTTCATGCAACATCATCATAATAATGTGACATTAAGCTTATCCAGAGCAACCACTATGCTTACTCCACTTGCTTCACTGTCGATACTATACCCAAAGCACCTACAAGGGTTAGCCAGCATTGCAGAAAAAGCCATGAGTTATCAAAAGTATGACAGCATTTTGATCCACAGTGGTGCACCAAAGCTATCCTTTTTAGATGATTACCACCATCCCTATAAAGCCAATCCTCACTTTACTTGGTGGCTACCTATTACCCAAAGCCCCCATTGTTATCTACTCATTCAAACAGGCCAAAAGCCTGTGCTTTTTTATCATTTGGCAGATGACTTTTGGCATGTGCCACCCCAGCCACCACAAGGGTTTTGGTGTGATTATTTTGATATCCATTTGTGTGCTGATTTAGCTCAGGTAAAGCGTGGGCTAAGGCAGTATCAATCTACAAATGAAAATAGGGCTTGGATTGGAGAGGACATAGAGCTTGCTAAAGAGCTGGGGATACTTCAAGCAAACCCTGAAGGCCTTATGCACCAGTTGCACTATGCCAGAGCCGTTAAAAGCCAATACGAGCTTGCCTGTTTAACACAGGCCAATGTAGCCGCTTTTGCAGGGCATCAAGGGGCAAAACAGGCTTTTATGGCGGGTAAAAGTGAGCTTGACACTCAGCTTGCCTATCTATGTGCAGCCCAACAAGACACCTTGCAAATGCCCTATCGCAACATTGTGGCTTTTGGCCACCATAGTGCCATATTGCATTATCAACATTATGATCATAGCCCTCAAAACATGAGCCAGCCTCAAAGTTTTTTGATTGATGCAGGGGCATCATTTAATGGCTATGCAGCAGATGTGACCCGCTGCCATAGCCGAGGCAGTGTGCTTTATAAAGAGCTAACACAGGCTATGACACAAGCCCAAGCAAAGATATGTGCGATGGCCAAGCCTGGAGTGAGCTTTGTGGATTTACATCTACAAATGCACCAGCGGGTGCTAGATATACTGATCGATTTTAACCTAGTGCAAGGCTCTAAAGACGAGCTAATAACAAGCCATATCAGCAGCGCCTTTTTCCCTCATGGGCTGGGCCACTTATTAGGTTTGCAGGTGCATGATATCGGCGGCTGGCAGCAAGATGAGCTTGGCACTATGTTGTCGCCACCAAAGCAACATGGGTTTTTACGCTGCACTAAAACTCTAGAACAAAACATGGTGATCACCATAGAGCCTGGACTTTATATTATTGATAGTTTGTTGGAAAAGTCGAAAAATTCAGGCTTTGCACACTTGCTTAACACCACCACAATAGACCATTTAAGGCCTTTGGGCGGCGTGCGTATAGAAGACAATATAGTAGTGGCACAAACGCCTGTTAAGCTTTCTTTATAGGCACATTGACAGGCATATTGATAGATAATCTTCAGTAATACAGGCAGAGGTTAGTAAATGTTTGAAGTGTTAATTTTAGCTGTGGCCCTAAGCATGGATGCTTTTGCTGTATCTATCGGCCTGGGGTCAAAGTATAAGCATAATACTAGAGCTTTAGCAGCCAAAGCCGCAATATACTTCGGTTTGTTTCACGCCTTAATGCCCCTAATCGGCTTTTTAGGAGGTAAGGGTGTATTTGGATGGGTTGAAGGTTATGCGCATTGGATCGCTTTTTTACTTCTCTTGCTGGTTGGTATAAAAATGATTTACGAATCTATTTTTCAAGTGAGCATAAAAGAAACCACACAGATCACCCATAAAATGCTCTTAGCTCTTACTATAGCCACCAGCATAGATGCGGTAGCAGCTGGATTCGCACTCACACTTTTTGATGTAAACCCATTTTTTGCTTGTGCGTTAATAGGGGCTACAGCGTTTATATTTAGTTGGCTTGGTGTTTATGTTGGCGCTAAAAATGGCACATACTTAGAAGGAAAGGCGGAGCTGTTTGGGGGCATTGTACTCATTGTCATAGGGTTTAAGGTATTATTATTTTGATCCTTGCTCATTATCATCACCTTGTAAATTAATCGGCCTAAACCAATTGATAATCCATGCCATAAGTAAACCACAGCCTAAGCCTGTGATGTTAGCTGCCAAATCAAGCCACTCACCATGGCGATTAACGAAAGGTTGTATCAGCTCTATGCCGCCGCCCCAAAAAGCAAAGAATGCACCCATAAGTAACCAATATTTTGGCTTGCGCAAAGCGATGGGAAACATCAAAGCACCATAGGCAATAAGGTGGTGGGTTTTATCGCTGCCTGGCACCACAGGCAGGCTTTGTGCAGGGTAGAGCGAAAGTATGGTGATAGCTGCGAGTATGACCACAGTGATCACCACCCAATAACTTTTGACCATGGCAAGTAGTGATGTCATTAGGTATTTTCCTTAGTTAAAAACATAGCTGTGATTTAAACCTAGCGCTTTTTACTTAGTATTTTCAAACACAGTGACGTATGTTTGTGTGCCTTGTAGGTCTGTATTTTGAAGGCTAAGGCCATGTGATACAAAGCTGTCTATATGCTTTGGCGTGAGCAGCCAAGGCGGGCCATTGGCAAAATCTCTTTGGTTATTTCCTACTTCAGCGATCACCAATAGCTTGCCACAACCCGCTACAAAACCCGCTATATTTTCTATTAATTGGTGTTCATATTTAGGCGGTAATGCCTGCACGGTATAGATCTCCAGCACAAAATCAAACTTATTAGCCCATTGCCCTTGGCTTTGTAATAAATCGGCTTGAACAAAGCTCACCTTTGATTGAGGGAAACGCTCTTTACACAACTTAATGGCAGTGTGTGACACATCAAAGGCTGTCACTACAAAACCAAGGCGTTCCAGCTCTATGGCATCATCACCCATGCCACACCCCACCACCAAGGCTGCCTTGGCATCCCCTACCAGTGGGTTTTTTGCTATCCATCGCTTAAAAGATGGATGCGTATCCATAGTTGCCCAAGGCACACCATCACCTGCTTTGTTGGAGCCTGCATATAAAGGCTCAAACCAATCTACGGGTTTATTTTCTTGGATAGAAAATCGTTGCTGAGTGCTGTTTTTCAATTATTTACTCCAAATAAAGATCTAATCGCCAAAATGGCGCATCTCTTCATGCCCTAATGATTCCAGCTGCAATATAGCGTCATCTAGCTCTAGCCTTGCGCGCTGTAGTAGCTGTGTTTGCGCCTTAACGTCTATTTTATAATCTGGCTGGTTAATAGTATCGCTTAATAACGTCTCACAGCGAAGCGCCATGTGCCGTGCATATTCTGCAATCACTACAGGCTTTGGGTCTGCGTGAAGTATCTGCCCAATGGCTGTGTAATCTCTGGCCAAAGGGTCTAGATAGGTGTAGCCGTTGACCAGGGTAATGCGTTCGCCTTCTTTTATGCCACGCGCCTGATGCACCACATGGTCTCCTTGCATCAGTACCGCATAGCCTGGCCCTGGCATAGCGGGCGCAATAATTCGATCAGCAGGCACGGGCTTGCCTGCGGCGCTAAGCTTTGCCATCTCTTGTTTTGTGCCGTTGAAATACTGAAACTCACCTCCCTCCACTTTTTGGGGGTCGGTGACAAACATCACATAGTCTACCTGCAACGTATCCCAGTGCCACTTATCTACATTTTCACCTGGGGTAAGTGGCTGGTAGTTTAAGTGTGCTAGCTGGTGCCCCATGCCATGGGGAGCAAGTGGCGTGTGTAGCAATTTGCTCATGTGTGCGGTGATCTGAGGTGACAGGGCTAGATCACGCAAAAATTTAGAGCGATAAACCCCACCGCGCACGTTTCGCGCTATGCGAGGGTTTGAGGTGGTAAATTGCTCCAGCTGTTTACACACATGGTGTAAGGCTTCTACCCCTGCATCAGATAACACACGAAAACACGAAGTAGCAGCCACAGAAGATGGCGTTTGGATGAGTGATTCGTTATAGCCTAGATCAGCCAATGTCAAAATATCTTGAGGGTATTCTAGGCACAAGTGTATGGCTGGGTTAAACACAGGGTCATCTGCTATGAGCTCTTCATAAGGCCTGTTTGCAGGAAAATGGACTGGCTTCATAATGCTTAGTTAGCTCTTAATAGGTAATCTGTAATAGGTTAAGGTTTTATCTGTGCGCTCTACTTGAGCCCCAATTCTATTATAGAATTTTTTGCCTTGGTTATTGGCACTGCTTACGGTCCAAGATATATGAGATGCACCTAGTTTAATAGCTTCTTGTTGCGACGCATTGTGTTGCTTTGATTGATTAAGGCTTTTGATGATGATTAAGCATATTCATAAATTTTTCAAAGCGTCTTATTCT
>Ga0209502_10003310_pt1 | contig 12757 bp, 14 predicted proteins | sample ArcticOcean_MG_C_10_FD_187442 | JGI IMG/M metagenome (GOLD analysis project Ga0209502, IMG submission 187442) | Marine microbial communities from western Arctic Ocean - ArcticOcean_MG_CB11_90 (SPAdes) (version 2) | ecosystem: Environmental > Aquatic > Marine > Oceanic | place: Arctic Ocean...
CAAAGTTATTACCATGGAATTTTGATTATTTTGTTCCATTTACAACTTCAAACTTAATAACTAGCGTTGCAGTTAAAAATAAAGTTATAAAAAAATTCCCTTATTTAACTAAAATGCTTGAAGATAAGTATAATCAAAAGTTTATAGCTCTTCAAGGATTTGATGATTATGGTATTGGGACAGTAAAACAATGGTCAAAAGCTAATGAGTTAAAAGGAGTAAAAGTTATTGCAGCTGGACCTAATTTACCATGGGTATCGTTATTTGGGTCTATTCCAGTTACATCAACTCTTCCAACAATGTATAATGATTTAGCTACAGGCGTAGCAAAAGGTGTTATAATCTTTCCATCCGCTCATGCTGGTGGTTTTAAATTTTTTGAGCAAGCACCTTACTGGAAAGTAACTGGTTTTGGAGCTATGGCTCAGACAATTACAACTATAAACCTTGATACTCTAAAAAAATTACCACCAGAAGTTGTAAAAATTATTATGGAAGAAGCTCAAAATTATGAAAGAGCCGCTGTAAAGGATGGACAACAAAGGTATCAAAAAGGTTTAACTGATCTTGTTAAATTAGGTAAAAAGAAAGGTATAAATGATGCTGTTACTTATTTACCAATAGATCAACAAAAAATATGGGCCGAAACAATTCAAGATTGGCCTAATACAAGAGCGCAAGATATCTCAAAGGATTATGATATTGATGGAGCAGCATTAATGAACGCTTACATTGATGAAATGGAAAAGACAGGACATGTGTTTCCTGTAAGATATAAAATTGGTGGTTAACTTAATCCATTAATATATAAAAAATAGACGATTTTTTATTAGGTCGTCTATTTTTTTTTTAGGTTTAAATTATGAAAAAAGATACTTTTCTTCTATATATAACTACGTTTATCACTGCTACTTTTATTACAATGCTAATAAGTTCATGTGTTACATATATGGCTTTAACTGATACTGGATTATTTTGGCATGTATGGCCAAGGAATTGGATGTATGCTGTTATTATTGCATTTCCAGCAATTCTAGTTATCAAGCCAATAGCAATAAAGGTAGGTTTAAAAATCACAGGTTGGTTTTATTAATTAAATATAGCAACTACTCTAACAAATCCTGCAGATCCATTCTTTATTTTAAAAGGAAATGCTGAAATTGTAAAACCATGGCTAGGTAATGAATTTAAATTGGCTAATTTTTCTATATGAGAATAACCTTTAATCATCCCGGCTCTATGACCTTCCCAAATTAGAGAAGCATCTTTAGTATCTTTATATTTTTTTGCAGTATGGACAAATGGTGCATCCCAACTCCAAGCATCTGTTCCAGTTAATCTAACACCTTTATCTAATAAAAAAATAGTCGCATCTTTTCCTATGCCGCACCCTTTAGATAAAAAATCATCCTTACCGTATTGGTCACCTGCTGAAGTGTTAATTAGTACTATGTCAAGAGGGTTTAACTTATAATTAATTTTTTTGAACTCATACTCCATATCATTTTTAGTAAGGACATAGCCATCATCATATGATCTTAGATCAAGTTTAACTCCAGGATTAAAACACCATTCTAAGGGCACTTCATCAATTGTTATAGCTCTTTCACCATTATTCATTGTAGAGTGATAATGGTAAGGTGCATCCATGTGTGTTCCATTATGAGTGCTAACGGTAATAGTTTCCATGGCCCACCCTTCTCCACCAGGTAAATCATTCTTTTTAAGACCAGGGAAAAATTTCATAAGCTCATCACTTGTATTATTGTGATGGTGATAATTAATTTTTGGTAACATAAAATCAGGATCCGACTTTATTCCTTCCTCAAGACTTACTGATAAATCTATGAATTTTCTAGTCATATTGCCTCACTTTAACCTTACGATGATAAGTTATCTATTCTTTTATTAAACGGAGATATAGTAATTATATCCCATACATCAGCTTGATAAATTGGATCGTTTTTTTGAAATATAAGTATTTCTTCTTCTGTATCAGCTTCAACCATAAAAAAAGAACCATTCATGATTTTACCTTCTTTATCTGTCAAAGGGCCCGAAATTAATATTTTTATTGGATTTGTTAATAAATATTTTCGATGTTCTTCAATAACATTCATTCTTCTTTCATGAGAATACTTTTTATCTTTGCAAAGAATGACCCAAATCATTTTTTATCCTCTATAAATAATTATACATTAGAACTTTCAAATTCTTTTATTCTAGAGTAAGCATTATTTGTAAATTCTGCTTTTGGAGCATCTCCGGCAATAACAACTAAAAGTAAGTGATCAACATCATCTTCACCTTGAGTAATATTCATAAATCGTCTTGCAGATCCTGGAGGAAAAGAAATAACATCACATGGTCCAAGATCTACATAATCAATTTCTTTACCTTCGTTCCACTCGCATCGCCATTTACCACTTATTGGCATAAATGTTTCATTAGTATCATGATTATGCATTAGTGGTCCTTTGCCAGGTTTGCATCTACAAAAACCTAAATTAAAACCTTCTGAAATATTTATAGCAGGTATTTGAGCATTATCATTGCCAAGTGGTGAAACATGTTTTGAATCTCCTTTTGGTGGCTGGAAACCAATTATATTTATTAACTCTCTTGTGCATTCAGGCAGTTTACTATCAGGCAAACCTAATTTAGATCCTTTTTGATCTTTAAAAATAGCAATTCTTTTATCCATTTGATTTCTTGAAAGAGTTCTAATTTCAGGTAAGTTTTTATCGTCTATATCTTTATTCATTTTAACCTCTATTAACTATTATTATTAATTTTTAGTTGTTCGTAGACTGCCGCAGTATCATAATGTTTTGGAATTGTATCTTTTGCTTGATCATATATTTTAGCAGCAGCTTCAAAAGTAGGTGAATTAAGGTTAAAACTAGATAAAAAATCCCTAATAACTTCTATATCTTTCAAAAAAATTGTCATTGAAGCTGAAGCTGGAACATACTCTTTATTGATCATTAAAGGTAATCTCTTATCTAGCATCACAGATGACCCTGCTCCAGAACTTAATACTTCATAAATCATTTGAGGATCTAAACCAGCTTTTTTGCCCAATAGCAAAGCTTCTCCAGCTACAGTATTATGAACTGTCACTAATAAGTTAGCTAATAATTTAAATTTAATACCATTACCAAAATTACCAACATAAATATTTTTCCTTCCAATACTTGAAAATATTTTTTCACATAAATCTACAATATTTTTATCCCCACTTGACATAATAACCAAATCTTTTTCTTTAGCCTGTGCGCCTGTACCACTTACAGGAGCATCAATCATTTTTATATTTAAATTATCTAATTTAGATTTAGCTTCTAATTTATCATCAAATGAAATTGTATTCATATCAATTAATATTTTCTCCTTTTTTTGAAAATCATTTTTAACAATTCTTTCAATTATTTCTTTAAATATTGGAACAGTTGGCAAACTTAAAATTATAACATCACTTTTTTCAATTAATGCATTTATATTATTAAGTAAAATTCCACCTTTAGATTTGAAAATAGTAGAGTTTTTTTGATCAGGATCAATTCCATATACAATAAATTTGTTATCTAATAAATGTGAAGCGTAACATCCTCCCATTGCTCCTAAACCTATTGAGCCAATAATTTGTTTCATGAAAGCTCCCCTCTTTATGTCTAATATTATTATATTAAAGATATTAAATAAAAGTAAATCAGAGTTTCTGATATAGTTCATTAAAAATAATCATTTAGTTTTTTATTGTTGATAATTTAAAGTTAATTTTTAATTGGAGGATTATTTATGGATATTGGTTTTTTTACTATGCCTATTCATCCTATTGATAAAGACTATAGAAAAACATTAAATGAAGATAGAGAAGCGTTTCTTTTAGCAGATAAACTTGGTTTTTCTGAAGCTTATTGTGGAGAACATGTAACAGATTCTGCTGAAAACATTACATCTAGTACATTATTCATAGCTTCTTTAGCAGCAGAAACGAAAAATATTCGTCTTGGCACAGGTACAGTCAATATGCCAAATTCTCATCCTGCTGCAATAGCGGGTCAAATTGCAATGCTAGACCATATGCTTGACGGTAGGTTTAATTTTGGAATAAGCCCTGGAGGACTTGCATCTGACGCAGAAGTATTTGGAAACCTTGAAAAAGACCGAAATGAAATGTTTGTAGAATCAATTAATATGGTTCTAGAGATTTGGAAAAGGGAAGCTCCGTATAATATAAAGGGGAAATATTGGGAAATATCTACTGAAAAAACTCAAATGACGGATATTGGTCAAGGCATAATGCAAAAGCCTCTTCAACAACCTCATCCTCCAATTATTTGTACTGTTGTTGCCCCATTCTCTAAAGGGTTAATTTCTGCAGCTGCTAGAGGTTGGCACCCTATTTCTGCTAATTTCTTATTACCTAAATGGGTTAAGACGCATTGGCCTAGTTACGTTGAAGGATGTAATATAGGTGGAACAAAAGCTCTTTCAAAAAATTGGAGAATTGCAAAATCAATTTTTGTCTGTGAAGACAGAAATAAAGCTAAAGATTACGCTCTTGGAAATGGAAGTCCGTATGTATTTTATTATAAGCAATTACTAACTAAAATGTTAAAACATGGAAGAGCTAATTTATTTAAAGAAGATCAATCAACTCCAGATAGTGATCTAAAACTTGAGGAAATTTGTAATAAATTGGTTATTTATGGTTCTGCTGATGAAGTGTCTGATAAATTATTGGAGTTTAGAGAAGAAGTTGGTGATTTTGGAACTTTGCTTTATGCTGGACATGATTGGAAGGATGTAGATTTAGCAAAAAAATCAATGCAATTAATGTCAGAAAAAGTTATGCCAAAAATTAATAAAAACTTTTAAATAACAGCATATTAAGGATAAAAATGACAAGTGTGTCTATAAAAAACGGAAATTATCTAAATGTTAAAATCGATGGGAATATTGAAAATCCTAAAATTATTTTTTCAAATTCATTGGGTACTGATACTCGTATGTGGGATTCTCAAATTGAACCCCTAAAGGATAATTTTTGTATAATAAGATACGACACTAGAGGGCATGGAGAAAGTTCACCCTTAGAAGGTCCTTATTCATTTGAAATGCTTGAGAATGATGTAATCACTATTATGGATAATCTTAATATTGATAAAGCTCATTTTATTGGTCTATCTATAGGAGGCATGACATCCCTTGGTCTAAGTCTAAAATACTCAAATAGATTTAATAAAATTATATGTTGTGCAGCACGTGCTGATAACCCTCCTACTTATATAGATTCTTGGAATCAAAGAATTAGTGTTATTGAAGAAAAAGGCACTATTGGTGTTGTAGAAGGATCACTTGATAGATGGTATAGTGAAGAGTTTAGAACAGATCACAATAATAATAATATAATTAATCTTTCTAAAGAAATGATTAAAAACACTTCATCTAATGGCTATATTGGATGTGCTCATGCATTGAAAACATTAAATTATCTAAAAGATCTTTCAACAATAAATAAGGACATGTTGTATATTGCAGGTGAAAAAGACATGGGAGCTCCTGCTTTAGCAATGGAAGAAATGTCACATTTAACACCAAATAGTAAATATGTATGTATATCTGGTGCAGCACATATTTTAAACATAGAAGCTTCAGAAATATTTAACAAAACAATTTTAGAATTCTTAAATTAAAATATAATTATAAATGGGGGATAAAATGGCTTTAAAAACTTTTGAACACGTATTGATATTGGCTGATGACTTAGAAAAAACTAAAAACTTTTATGTAGATTTGCTTGGCCTCGAAGCTGGATACAGGCCTGACTTTCCTTTTCAAGGTTACTGGTTATATTTAAAAGATAATAAAAAGGCTGCATGCATTCATTTAGCCATGAGAAAACAAGGTGATGGTCAAGATTATTATATTGGCAAGAAAGATGATGTTAAATCTGGATCAGGAGCGATAGATCATGTTGCTTTTAATGCTGATGATATTGAAGGAATGAAAAGAAACCTTGATACTAAAAAAATTGAATATACTCACAGAAAAATTCCAGATTTCCCTTTAGAACAATTATTTATTGATGATCCTGATGGAGTGAAAGTTGAATTAAATTATGCTGTTGTAGAATAACTTTTTAATTTTTAAGGGGGGGGGAAGATATGCCAAGAAAATATAATGAAAAAATGTTCGATATAAAGCATTTACGCGAAACAGCTGACAAACTAAAAAATTGGGGTCGTTGGGGATCTGACGACGAAATTGGTACTTTAAATTTTATAACACCTGAAAAAATAGTGGAAGCAAGTAAACTTATTAAAAAAGGTAAGCGATTTAGTCTTGGGTTAAACTTTGATAGACACGGACCACAAAAAGGAAGTTGGGGTAATAGATTTAATCCTATTCATTTAATGCTTGCAACAGGAACTGATGCAGTTGCAGGTAGATTTGATGACTTTGGTTTAAGGTATGCTGATGATATGGTTTCGCTTCCACTTCAGTGTGCAACACAATGGGATGCCTTGTCTCATATATTCTACGATGACTATATGTGGAATGGATATGATGCTAGATTAGTAGATAGTGATGGTGCTCAAAAAAATGGGATTGAAAAAGTAAAAGCTGAAATGGCTGGAAGAGGTGTTTTATTAGATATAGCAAGATGGGCTGGCGTTGATTATTTTGAAGACGGAATAGCTATAACTTCAAATGATTTAGATGAATGTGCAAAATCTCAAAATGTTGAAATTAGACAAGGTGACTTTGTTATTGTTAGAACAGGTCAGATGGAACAAAGACTTGATTGTGGCGAATGGGGTGGGTATGCAGGAGGAGATGCTCCAGGTCTGGCATTTGAAACTGCACAATGGATATATGACAAAGAAATAGCAGCTATATGTACTGACACGTGGGGATGTGAAGTTAGGCCAAATGAAACTAAAGACGCACAACAACCATGGCATTGGGTGGTTATTCCCATGATAGGGATAACAATGGGTGAAATTTTTTATTTAAGAGAATTAGCAAAAGACTGTGCAGAAGATAAAGTTTATGATTTCTTCTTCTGTGCTCCACCATTGCCAATAACAAAAGCTGTAGGATCACCAATTAATCCAATGGCTATAAAATAAATTGCCAACTGCAACTATAATCGGTGGATCTATTGCAGGTCTTTTTACTGCTAACGCCTTAATACAAAAAGGATGGAATGTTACTGTTCATGAAAAGGTTGAATCTCCTCTATCTGGAAGAGGTGCAGGAATTGCAACATATGATGAATTAGCCGATTTGGTTTTTAAAGCAACAGGTAACAATCAAGTACTTGGAACCAAAGCTAAAACTAGGGTTTCACTTGATATAAAAGGTAACATTAATTCAAGTTATGATTATCCTCAAGTTTATACTAGTTGGCAGCATTTATTTTCCTTATTAAGAAATAATATAAAAAATAGTAAATATTTTATGAATGATGATTGTATTAAAATAATACAAGATAATGAATCAGCTACTGCTTTATTCTTTAATGGGAAGAAAAAAAAATCAGATATAATTATTATTGCAAATGGAATGAAATCAGTTATCAGAAAATACGTTGATCAAAATGCTATTCCTCAATATGCAGGATATATTGGTTGGAGAGGCGTTGTTAATGAAAAAGATATTTCAGTTGAATCTTTAAAAATTTTATCTGAATATTTTGTAGTAGTTCTTCCTTTTAATCAACAAATTGCTTCTTACCCTATAGCTGGTGAAGGAGAAAATCCATTTGATAAAGGTAATAGAAGGATAAACTGGATTTGGTACAAACCTGCGACAGAAAAAAATTTAAAGAAATTGTTTCTTGGTAAATCTGGAAAACAATATAATGATGGTATTCCGCCTAATGAAATACGTGATCAAGTCTTAAAAGAATTATTATTTGAAGCAAAGAATATTTTACCACCTCAAATGTATGAGTTAATTATAAAGACATCACAACCTTTAATACAGCCTATTTATGACCTTGAGAGCAATTTTATGGTTAATAAACGATTGATAACAATTGGTGATGCTGCTTTTACTGCAAGGCCTCATGTTGGAATGGGAGTCACTAAAGCTGCGATAGATGCATTCTCTTTGTCTAATTCTTTATCTTCAAATAATTACTTGAACAGTTTGAGTAAATGGGAAAAAGATAGAATTAAGGCAGGAAAATTTCTTGTTAATAGAAGCAGAGAATTAGGTATATATCTATCCAAGCCAATGAAAAATGAGACTCTTATAATGCCAGATATTCTAAATGTTTTATCGGACACTGCAATCAGTCTTTATGAAATTAAAAACTACACAATTGATTAATGGAGTTTATTAAAATGAAAAATAAGAGCTTTAATTTAATTTTTAAGGGTAATGCAATAAATACTGGAAGCATGAGAAATGATATAGATGTTATTTTTGAATCTATGGATGAAAGGTTTCAACTTGCTACTGATGAAGGAGCGTTTCATGGAGGGAAAGGAACCGCACCTCCTCCACTTGCGCTTTTTACAGCTTCTCTATGTGGTTGTGTAATGACGCAAATTAAAGCTTTTGGAAAAAAATTAAATATTCAAGTAAGTGAAATCAAAATAGACGCAACTATGGAATGGAATGGCACTATTACAGACGAAGGTCCTTATCTTGCTGAATGTAAAGGATATAATTTAGATATTGATATTATAAGTAATGAAACCTTAGATAGAAAAAAGAAATTATTGAACGCGGCTATTAAAGGTTGTTTCATTGAAGCATCATTAAAGCCAGGTTTGGTAAAACATAGATTAAAAAATAAGGATAATTGGATATCCGTTTGATTTTGTTATATTTTTCCGATAGCTTTTAATATTTTTTCTGGCGTTATTGGTTGTGAGGTTACTTCTTTATTTATAGAAGACAAAGCATCATTTATAGCATTCATAATAACAGCTGGAGCGCCACCTGTCCCAGCTTCACCAGCCCCTTTTGCTCCTAAAATACTTCTTCCGGAATTTGTTATAACATGATCAACTATAATATCTGGCATTTCACAAGCCATTGGAACTAAATAATCAGCCATAGTAGCATTTTGCATATTTCCTTGGTCATCATAAACACATTCTTCATAGAGTGCGCCACCAATGCCTTGTATTACACCACCTCTTATTTGTTCTTCAACTAATTTAGGATTAATTTGAGTACCACAATCTTCTACAACCCAAAATTTATTTATTTTAACTAAGCCGGTATCCTGATCCACTACTACATGACAACCCATAGCACTATTTGTGAAAACAAAAGGAATTCCCTCAATATAAAAACTAGATGTAGCTATTAACTCTGGATTAGTTCCTTGAGGAAGCTCATGGCCACGAAAATAAACTGTTTCTGCTAATTTTTTTAATGATATGCCTTCTTCACCATTTTCTCGAATTACAGAATTATTTACAATATCTATAGTATCAATATCAGTCTGCATTATTGCAGAAGCGATTTTTAAAATATTATTTTTTAGAGTTCTTGCAGCTTTAAGAACAGCTTCACCTCCAATACCTGCTCCTCTAGAGGCCCATGTACCACCTCCATAAGGAGTTGAATCAGTGTCACCTAATGTTAGCCTTATCGTATCCATAGATACTCCTAATTGATCTGCAGCTATTTGCTTCATAATTGCTTCAGTTCCTTGACCTTGCTCAGTAATAGATGAAGAAACATGAACAGCACCTGATCCCTCTAACCTTATAGATGCTCCATCTTGAGCTGAAATATGAGCTCCTCCGACGCCGTAAAATAAAGGGCTTGGATTAGTAACTTCACACATGCTTATAATACCAATACCTGTTAAAATTCCTTTTTCTAAATCAAGTTTTTTTTGTTTTTCTAAATCAGGTACATTCATTATCTTTAATAATTTATTCATTGTAGCTTGATGTGATAAATCTTCTAAAGGGACACCTGAAGGAGTTTTGTTAGGATATTGATCATCTTGTATAAAATTAATTTTTCTAATATCATCTGCTTTCATTCCAATTTTTTTTGCAGCTTTATCAACTAAAGCCTCAGTAATTGCCACCGCAATAGGATGTCCAACTGCTCTATATTGACACATTGGTGTTTTATTTTGAAAAACAACTGTGCCAACAGCTTTATAATTAGGAATAATATACGGAGAGCCAGATAAATTTAAAACTTGATTTGTTTCTATAGCTGACGTTCTTGGATACATGCTATAAGGACCAATTCCGCTAAGGTCGTTTATTTCCATTGAAAGAAATTTACCATTTTTATCTACACCTAATTTACCACTTATTTTATGACATCTTGCATGAATATCTGTAGTAAAGCTCTCTAATCTATCAGCAACAAATTTTACAGGACGCCCTAATATTTTTGAAGCCGCAATAGTCGCCATTTCATCTCCATAAACATGAACTTTTATTCCAAATGAACCTCCAACGTCTTTGCTTATAACTCTCACTAAACCTTCTGAAATATTAAAATGTTTTGCAATGATATGTTGCATCATATGAGGAGCTTGGCCATTATGATAAATTGACATTTTTTTTTCTGATTTATCCCAATCTGCAACAATACCTCTTGTCTCAAGCGTAACACCTGTGTGCCTAGCAAAATCTAAGGTTGTTTCAACAATTGTAGAAGAATCTTTAAATGCTTTTTTGACATCTCCTTGTTCAACAGTTCTTGTCCAAAAAAGATTATTCCCTAATTCTTTATGAATAACAACAGTATCTTTATCTAACGCTGTCTCCATATTTATTTGAGGTTCTTTTTCAACCCAATCAACTTCTATCGCCTCTATAGCATCTTCAGCTTGAGCACGAGTGTTAGCTATAACAATTGCAATCGCTTCACCTTGCCATCTAGCAATCTTTTTAGCTAAAGGAGACTGTTCAGGTGACCTCATTTCACCTAAATGACTTAGGACGCCTATCCATGGCTTACAAACGGCATCAATATGTTCTGATAAAAATATATCAATAACGCCTGGATATTTTTGAGCATCACTTATATTGATAGATTTAATTTCAGCATGAGCATAAGGAGATCTTAAAAAAGCTGAATTAACCATTCTAGGTAAAATCAAATCATCTACAAATTTTCCGCCACCTTCTAGATGTCTAATAGCACCATCACGTGTTAAACTTCTACCAATATAAGAGTTTGGCCTATCTATAGATCCTAATTTAGAATTTTGATTTAAAGTTATATCATTCATTTTAAATACCCTTGAATATTATCTTCAATAGCTTCTTCAATAGCATCTACTATTGATTGATAACCTGTGCACCTACAGTAATTTCCTGAAATTTCAGTTCGTATTTGTTCTCTATTAAGTTTCTTTTTTTTATTTAAGATCTCTTTAGTGGTAATTAACATTCCAGAACTACAAAAACCGCATTGTAAGGCATTATGTTTTAAAAATATTTCCTTTACTTTTTTCATTAAAGTGTCATCTAAACCTTCAACAGTTTTAATTACTGAGCCATTAATTTGAGATGATAAAATTAAACAAGATCTAACTGCTTTTCCATCGAGTTCAACTGTACATGCCCCACATGCACCTTGTTCACAACCTATGTGAGTTCCAGTTAATCCTATAGATCTTAAAAAATCTCCTAAATGTTGGCGAACAGGTACCGTAATATCATTAAATTTTTCATCATTAATTATAAAATTAATAGTTATTTTTTTACTACCCAGCACTTATGTCTCCATTAATTTTAAAACTTTATTTGTAAGGATAGTTGCTAAATGTAATTTCATTTCTGCATTGCTATTAAGGTCTGATTCAAAATCTAATTCATTTTTTATCATGTTTTTAACATTGCTGTAATCATAACCATCTTTTATAATAAGTTCAGAAGTCTTTAATGCAACCTCAGGTTTGGTGCCTGTCGCAAAAAAAACTAATTTTAAATTATCAATTTTATTATTTAAAATCTCAATATTTGCAACAACTCCCGCCATTGCATAATCACCATGTCGACGATAAATTTCATCAAATAAAATTTCTTGATTATTTTTTAATATTGGATATTTAATACATGTTAAAATTTCATCATCTTGAATATCCGTTTCAAATAAACCATGATAAAAATCGCTAGCTTGTATAGTTCTAATGCCATTTAAACCCATAAGAATTATTTCAGCATTTGCTGCCACAACAAAAGCTGGTAACTCAGCGGCTGGGTCTCCGTAAGCAATACTGCCTCCATGAGTACCTTTGTTTCTTATTGCGGGATGGGCTACCATATTAAGAACGTCTATCAGAACTGGTAAATGATCTATTATAAATTTATTTTGCATAACTTCTGAATGAGTAACTGCAGAGCCAATATAAATAAAATTATTATCTTTAGTAATATTTTTTAATTCTTTAATTTTAGAAATATCTATTAAACATGAAGGAGATGAAAGTCTCATATTAAGCGCTGGAATTAAAGATTGACCACCCGCTAGGATTACAGCTTCTAAGTCATTAGATTTAAATTTTATAGCATCTTCAATAGAAAGTGCTTCGTAATAACAAAAATCTGGAGATTTCATTATAAATTCTTCCCCTTTCCCAATAAATTAAAAATATTAAATCATTAAATCCAGATAGTATCAATATTTATTAGATCGTATTTTATGATTTAGTCTATTCATTCATATGATTTAATTTATTAGCTTAAAATATATAAAATATATTTTTAAATTTTTTAAATTAATAAAGGTTAAAATATGTCCA
>Ga0209502_10003311_pt1 | contig 12754 bp, 12 predicted proteins | sample ArcticOcean_MG_C_10_FD_187442 | JGI IMG/M metagenome (GOLD analysis project Ga0209502, IMG submission 187442) | Marine microbial communities from western Arctic Ocean - ArcticOcean_MG_CB11_90 (SPAdes) (version 2) | ecosystem: Environmental > Aquatic > Marine > Oceanic | place: Arctic Ocean...
AAAAATTCAAAAACGTTGATCAATTGAAAAAACAAATTCAAAGTGACTTAAAAGTTGCTAAAAAAAGTTAATATGAGCAAAGAAAATATAAATTTACCTAAAACAGCTTTCTCCATGAAAGCAAACTTACAAAATAAAGAGCCTGAAATTTTAGAATATTGGAAAAAAATTGATCTTTATAAGGAGTTGAGAAAATCCAATAAAGGTAAGGAGAAATTTATACTTCATGATGGTCCACCATATGCAAATGGAAATATTCACATGGGTACAGCTTTAAATAAGATTTTGAAAGATATAATAGTCAAATTCCATCAGATGGATGGTAAAGATTCTGTATATGTTCCGGGATGGGATTGTCATGGTTTACCTATTGAGTGGAAAATTGAAGAACAATATAAAAAAAATAAAAAAAATAAAAACGAAGTTCCAATAACAGAATTTAGAAAAGAATGTAGAGAGTTTGCTGAAAAATGGATTGAAGTTCATAAAACACAATTTAAAAGGTTGGGTGTTGTTGGGGATTGGGACAATCACTATACAACAATGAGTTTTGATGCAGAAGCTCAAATTGTTAGAGAGTTAGGAAAATTTTTAAAAGAAGGAAGTCTTTATAGAGGATTTAAACCTGTCCTTTGGTCAACTGTAGAAAAAACTGCTTTGGCAGATGCTGAGGTTGAGTATCAAGATCATAAATCAGATACAATTTATACAGCCTTCCCAGTTAAAAAAACAAGTATAAAAGAATTGGAAAATACAGAAGTTATTATATGGACAACCACTCCATGGACCATACCCGCAAATAAAGCCCTAGCTTATAATGAGGCCTTAGATTATTTAATAATTGAATTAAGTGATGAAGGAGATTTTAAGAATAAAAAAATAGTAGTTGCAGAAGCTCTACTAGAGCCTGTTATCAAAGATTGTGAAATCAAAAGTTATAAAGAAATAAAAAAATTTAAGGGTAAAGATTTTAAAGATACAATTTGTAGTCATCCTTTTTTAGAGCTTGGTTATGATTACGATATACCAATGCTTGAAGCAAGATTTGTTACAACAGAACAAGGAACAGGTATTGTTCATTGTGCACCCAGTCATGGTCCTGATGATTTTAATCTTTGTTTAAAGCATGGGATAAAAGCTATAGAGACTGTAGATGGTGATGGTAAATATACTAAAAATCTTCCTTTATTTGAGGGAACTCATATTTTTAAAGCTAACCCAATTGTTATTGAAAAATTAAAAGAACAGAAAAAGTTATTATCTAATGGAGAGCTAGTTCATTCCTATCCGCATTCATGGAGATCAAAAGCACCCCTCGTTCATAGAGCAACACCACAATGGTTTATTTCAATGGAAAGTTATGGTTTGAGAAAAAAAGCGCTAAAAGCTCTTGATGATACTAAATTCTATCCAGACAAAGGTAGAGAAAGAATAAAAGCAATGATTGAAACAAGACCCGATTGGTGCGTTTCAAGACAAAGAGTGTGGGGCGTTCCACTTCCAATATTTGTTCATAAAACTACTAAAGAAATTTTAGTGGATGATGATGTAAATGAAAATATTGCAAGTATTTATGAAAAAGAAGGTTCTGACTGTTGGTTTTCTGATAACCCACAAAGATTTTTGGGAGATAAATATAAAGCAGAAGATTATGACAAAATAAGTGATATTGTTGAAGTTTGGTTTGATAGTGGCTGTACACACGCATTTGTTTTGGAAAAAAGGGAAGATCTTCAATGGCCAGCATCAATGTATTTAGAAGGTTCTGATCAGCATAGAGGTTGGTTTCATTCGTCACTTTTAGAATCTTGTGGAACGAGAGGTAGAGCGCCTTATGAATCCATATTATCACATGGATTTGTTGTGGATGGCAAAGGACTTAAAATGTCAAAATCTGTAGGAAATGTAATTGCACCTGAAGATATCTTAAAAAAATATGGTGCAGATATTTTAAGAATATGGGTTGCGTCATCTAATTATGCTGAGGATTTAAGAATTGATTATTCTATTTTAGAACAACATGCCGATTCATATAGAAAAATTAGAAATACATTTAGATATTTGCTAGGTAATTTAAATGATGATTTCCAAAAAATTGATATGGAAAATCTAGACATCAAACAATTGCCAGAGTTAGAAAGATATATGCTTCATAGAGTCTATGAGTTAAATAAAAATTTTAAAAATTATTTTAAATCCTATGATTTTCATAATCTTTATAAAGAGCTTTTAAATTTTTGCACAGTAGACCTATCTTCATTTTATTTTGATATTAGAAAAGATGCTTTGTATTGTGACTCAAAAGACTCCGATAGAAGAAAGAGCAGTATAGTTGTTTTAAATATTATTTTAGAATCTTTGGTTAAATGGTTTGCACCCATACTTTCATTTACAACAGAGGAAATTTTTACATTGATAAGCAAAAATAGTAAAAGTATTCATTTAGAGGAATTTATAGAATTTCCAAAATCATTTGAAAACAATCAGTTAAATAAAAAATGGACTGAATTAAAAAAAATTAGAGATATTTGTAATATTAGTATTGAAACAAAAAGAGGAAGTAAAGAAATAGGCTCAAGTCTAGAAGCTAACTTAATTATTAATTTGGGTAAGGGCTTAATTGAGATTTCAAAAAATGTTGACTTTGCAGAACTATGTATAACTTCTTCAGCCATCGTACAAAAATCAAATACAGAAGAGGTGATGATAGAAACAATAAAAGCAGAAGGCAGCAAATGTCCAGTATGCTGGAAGATTAGCAAAGAAAAGTGCACAAGACATTCTAATTAGTGGAATAAATAATGAACAAAATTAGATTAAAAAAACTTTCTTTAAATCTTTTAATTTTAATTACAGTTTTTATTCTAGATCGCTTAACAAAAATTTATATTTTAAATTTAGCAGAAGTAGAAAATTCAGTGGATATATATGTAACTTCTTATCTAAATTTATATTTAATCTGGAATAAAGGAATTGCCTTTGGTCTACTTTCCATGAATGAAAGTATAATCTATAATTTTATTACAATTATAATTGCTGTCATTATTTTTATCATTTTTTTTATGATTTGGAAGAATGACAATATTCAACGTTTTTTTTTAGCACTTGTTGCTGGTGGGGCACTTGGTAATTTTTACGATAGAATAGTTTATACAGCGGTGCCTGACTTTATTGATATCCATTTTCAAGGATTTCATTGGTTTGTTTTTAATGTTGCAGACTTATTTATTACTATTGGTGTTTTCTGCCTTATTTTAGTAGAACTTTTTAATAATAATAAAATTATAAATGAAAAAAAATAATCCACTGATAAAAATTTTTTTATTTTTACTACTTTTAAATTCTTGTGGCGCATTAACTGAGGGATTGGGAGGAGGCAAACAAAGAAATAGTGATGAGTTTTTAGTAAAAAAAAAAGCACCATTAGTTTTACCACCCAATTTTGAACAACTGCCAGAACCTGGGGTGTCACCAAGTGAGGATAAGACTTTAAATATATTAAGTATTGAAGAAATAATTAGACAAAGCTCATCTAACGATACAAGTACAGAAACTAGCTCATCCAATAGTTCAATTGAAAAATCCATTATTGAAAAAATTAACAAACAATAATGATATTTAAAAATTTTTTAAATATAAAAAAAAATAAAATAATTAAAAAAGACTTATTAAATTTAATAAAAAAACAGCCAAAACTTTTTGAAACTTTAAAACCAAATTATAAATATAGCTATTCAAAAAAAATAATCTCAAAATACAAAAAATTTTCTAATATAAGAATAATAGGAATGGGTGGTTCGGTTCTTGGTACTGAAGCAATTTATGATTTCTTAAAAAACAAAATAAAAAAAAAATTCACTTTTATAGATAATTTAAATAGTAATGCGGATTATTTTAAGGATAAAAATATTAATTTAAATTTGATCATATCTAAGTCTGGAAATACTTTAGAAACAATAGCGAATGCAAGTACATTGATAAAAAGTAAAGACAGTAATATTGTAATAACAGAGAATAAAGATAGCTATTTAGCAGACTTGGCAAAAAAATTGAAAGCAGAAATCCTTGAGCATAAAAACTATGTGGGTGGAAGATATTCTGTTTTGTCTGAAGTAGGTATGTTGCCTGCAGAATTAATGAATTTAAATGAAAATAAATTCAAACAATTTAATAACCTTATCAAAAATAAAATTTTTACAAATAACCTTATTAATAATGTAACAGCAACTTTAAATTTAGTAAAAGATGGAAAGTATACTTCTGTAATTTTAAATTATGATGAGAAATCAGAAAATTTATTTAAATGGTACCAACAGTTAATAGCAGAAAGTTTAGGTAAAAAATCCAAAGGAATTTTACCCATTGTTTCATCTATGCCAAAAGATAATCATAGTTTGATGCAATTATACTTAGATGGCCCTAAAAAAAGTTTTTACACTTTTTTTAATGTTTTAGACAATAGAATAATAAAATTAAACAATAAAAATATTTTATCTAGTCATAAATATTTAAGAACTCAATCAATAGAAAAAATTAAACAATCTCAAATGCTAGCAACTGAAAAAGTTTTTAGATTTAAAAAATTACCTTTTAGAAGTTTTAGAATTTTAAAAAGAGATGAGAAATCACTGGGAGAGTTATTTTGTTTTTTTATTTTAGAGACAATTTTACTTGGTAGGGCTTTAAACGTTGATCCTTTTGACCAACCATCTGTTGAACTAATTAAAACAGAAACACGCAAAATTTTATCTTAAAGTATCACCAAAAATAATTTTTGAAATACCATAACTTTTTTCTATTATAATATTAAATTCATTAGGAAATATATCTTCCTCTTTTTTATGTCTATGAATTATTATAACTCCATTATCTTTAAGTAATTTTAATTTGATAATTGTATCTAAGAGGTTTGATAATTTTTTTTCTTTATAGGGTGGATCCATAAATATAATATCAAATTTATCATTCAATTCTTTTAATGTGTCCTCTGAAAAAATATCTTTTTGTATGATATTTGAATAACTTTGCTGTTTTAAATTGTCTATATTTTTTTTAAGAATTATTAAAACCTCTCTATAACTTTCTAAAAAAGTCACATTTGCTGCTCCTCTTGATAAACATTCAAGTCCAAAAGATCCAACACCTGAAAATAAATCAAGAATATTCGATTCTTCAATTTTTACATTCAGTAATTTTGAATGTTTAACTATATTAAATATTGACTCTTTAGTTAAATCTTTAAGAGGTCTTGTTAATTTATCCTTAGGAAGTAGAATTTTTTTACCTTTATAATTACCTGAAATTATTCTCATTCATCAATCACCTTATAGCCAATGTCTTTTCTAAAAAATCCTCCATCCCAATTAAGTTTATTAATATGACTAAAAATTCTATCTCTACTTTTTTTAAAATTTGAGGATAAACTTACGAAGTTAATGACTCTACCACCATTAGAATAAATTTTACTTTTAATTTTTTTTGTTCCCGCATGATACATAAAATCATTTTCACTTAAATTAAGTTTTGTAGTATTTTTGATTAAAACTTCATTATTGTATTTTTCAGGATAACCTTTTGAACACAGAACCACACATAAACTTTTTTTATTATACCACTCTATTTTTATGTCTTTCAGCTTTTCTTTGCAGCAAGCTTCAATAATTTCTAATAAATCAGTTTTTAATTTTGGAAGAATAGTCTGACATTCTGGATCTCCCATTCTTACATTGTATTCAATTAAGTAAGGCTCCCCCTTAACTATCATTAAACCTGCATACAAAAAGCCTTTATAATGAGCGCCCTTCTCTTTTAAAGCTTTGATTGTCGGTTTTATTATTTTATTAATTATTTTTTTTTCAAGTATTGGATTTATTAATCGTGAAGGACAGTAAGCACCCATGCCTCCAGTATTTGCTCCCCTATCACCCTCTAAAACTCTTTTATGGTCTTGTGCTGTTTCAAAATTTTTAATTGTTTTTCCATCACTAATTATAAAATAACTCATTTCTTCACCAACAAGAAATTCTTCTATCAATACGTTTTTGGCTTCACCAAACTTTCCATTGAAAATTTCTTTTAATGCTACGCCAGCACTATTTTTGTCTTCACAAATATAAACACCCTTTCCAGACGCAAGTCCATCTGCCTTGACAACAAGTGGAAACTGAGTTTTATCTAAAAAAGCAACTGCTTCACTAGCACTTTCAAATATTCCAAATTTAGCAGTTGGAATTTTGTATTCATCACAAATATTCTTTGTAAAGATCTTTGAACCCTCAAGTTGAGAGGAGATTTTATCAGGACCAAAGATATCTATTTTAGTATCTTTAAAGAAATCTACTATTCCATCCACCAATGGTTTTTCAGGTCCAACTATAATCAAGTTTAATTTATTTAATATTGAAAATTCTTTAATTTTATTGAAATCAGAAATATCTATTTTAATATTTTCTGCAAGCTCAGATGTACCTGCATTACCAGGAAAACAATATATTTTTTTAATCTTTGGTGATTTTTTAATAGATTGGCATATAGCATGTTCTCTTCCACCACTTCCAATTATTCCAACTTTCATATAGATGTATATAAACTAAAAATGAATAAAAAATTAGCAAAATTAAAATATTTACCAAATAATTTTGAAATTATTGAAAATGGTGATCATGTTATTTGTGCAATCTCTGAAAAATTGATAAGCTTAACAAGTCTTAATTATTGGAATGTCGAGTTGCAGGAAGCATATTATTCATATGTCGAGGCTCATAAAAAAAAAGAAAATAATTAACATTTATTTCCAACGGTTATGAGACCATATCCATTTTCCTGGATTTTTTAAAATCATTTTTTCTAACCAAACATTTAAATCTCTTGTGATTTTTTCTGTAGAAACACCTTTTAAAAATATAATTGGTTTTTCAATCTTGATTTTAAAATTTGTACCATCAAATCTTTCAATATAAATTGGTACTATCTTACAATTAAATTTTTTTACAAATTGAGCAGGAATAGTTGTTGTGAAAGCATCTTCATTAAAAAATTTAGATTTTATTCCTTGCGTCACTCGCTGATCAATCATTAAAGCTATAGAATATCCTTTTTTATATAGTTTTAATAATTCTCTAACACCTCTTGTTCCTTTTTTAATTTGATTCTTGCAAATATATTTTTTTCTTATTCTTTCTATTATCACATTCAAAAATATATTATTTAATGGTCTATAAATTGCAGCCAAGTTTACTCCAGATTTTTCAATTTGCATTGCCATTAGTTCGAAATTACTAAAATGGCCTGATATAAAAATTACAGGTGTCTTTTCATGTTTTATTTGTTCAAGAATTTCTTTACCTTCTAGTTTAATATTAGGAGTAAAATTATTATTTCTAAAATCTTTAAGAAACATATATTCAGCCAAGGTTCTTCCATAATTATTCCACATGTCTTTTTTAATTTTATCTATTTCTTGTGAATCAATTAGAGGAACAGCTTTTTGAATATTTGATATGATGATTTTTTTTGATCTAAATAGGGGGCCTAAAAATTCAATTAATTTTCCACTTAAAGAAGACGATATTTTTAGACCTAAGACTTTATAAATAATAAATAAAAAGGAAATAAATATAAATTCAAATAAATATTTAGTTTGTTTCATTTAAATTATTCAATATTTGTTTAAGTTTTTTTTCGTCTAATATTTTAAGAGTAGACTTTATATACAAAATTTCTTTTCTATCAAAAAAATCTAATCTTAAATAATCTTTTTCTGTTGTGATAATTCTAGCACCATATTTCTTTGCTTTATTAATTATTTCAAAAAAATCTTTTTTTGAATATTGATAGTGATCTGGATACTCTAAATCATCAACAACTTTTAAATCGTTATCTTTCAACATATCTACAAAGGTCCTGTGATTTCCAATGCCTGAAAAAACAAGGTAATTTAATTCTTTATTAAAATATTCAATATTTAATGGAACATATTTCCCTTGATTGATGCTTATTGTTGGATTTATTTTTTGAATTTGGTTTTTAATATCAATTAGGTCCTCATTATTACCATTTAAAAAGACATTATCATAAAATCTTAAACTGCTGATGTCCTCTCTTAAAGGGCCAGATGGAAGAATAAGTCCATTTCCAATCCAATTTAAATTATTGAAACAAACTATTTCCAAATCATATTTAATTGATGTGTCTTGCAGCCCATCATCAAAAATTGCAACCTTATAACCTCTAGAGATTGCCTCATCTAAAGCTACAATTCTTTTTTTTGAAGTAAATAGCTGACCTTTTTTGCTAAGTAATTTTTGCTCATCAACTTGATTAGAATAAAGCTTTTTAATGAAACATACTTTAATATTTTTTTTTTCTATACTTTCTTTTATTTTAATAACTAGTGATGTTTTTCCAGTTCCACCCACGTAAATATTGCCAACACAAATCGTTTTGATTTTTGGGTTAGTTAAATTCGGTTTTGATTTTATTTTAGAAATTAATCTAAAAATAATTGAAATAGGTAATAGTAGATAGGAATATAGGTGAGGTTTTTTATAGTCCCAGAATTTAGGTTTTTTTAATTTCATTATTTAATAAGCTGTTTATTTCATTTTTAGTTTCATTAAGTATTCTTTTTCCTATCTTTTCAATTTTTAAGTAATTCTTTTTATTATTCGGCTTAAGTAATAATCTATTTACCAAGTTAGTTAAGTCATTCATATTTTTAACCTTATGGCAAATTTTTAGTTTATCTAGTAGCTTGTATGTGTCTGAAAAATTATCTATGTTTGGACCATATATAATTTCTGCACCATACATAGCAGGTTCCAATGGGTTTTGACCACCTTTTCCAATAAGTGATTTTCCTGTAAAAACTATTTTAGATAATTTATAAAATTTTTTTGTTTCACCGTATGTGTCTACCAAATATATATCTGCTTCTTTTAATTTCTTTTGGCGAGAACTATGTAAAACTACATTTAGTTTTAAATCTTTAATTACTTGTATTATTTGATTAACTCGATCAACATGTCTTGGTATTATAATAGTAAGTAAATTTTTATGTTTATTCATTAAATTTAAGTGAACTTTAGCACATATAATTTCTTCACCTGGATGTGTGCTTGATGCGCACCAGACTTTTCTACTTTTTAAATTTTTTAATAAATTCTTATTTAATGTAATGAAATTATCTTGTTCATTATTAATAAATTTTAGATTGCCTATTTTTTTTATTTTGGAAATATCTAATTTCTTAAGGTATTTATAAGTTTCAGTATTTTGAGGGTAAGCTTTAGAGATATTTTTAAATATAGAATTAGAAAAACTTTTAACAAGCATCCATTTTTTAAAAGTTTTTTTGGTAATCCTTGCATTAAGAAGTAATAAAGGTATTTTTTTTGTGTTAAGAGCCATAAAGATGCTTGGCCAAACTTCAGACTCTATAAAAATTGTTATAGTCGGCCGCCAGTAATTTAAAAATTTATAAGAATATAAAAAAAAATCTATAGGAAAAAATTGATGAACTACTTTTTTAAATTTGTAATTTTTAAATATTTCAGCAGAACTTAGTGTTGAAGATGTTATCAAAATTTGGTTGATATGTTTATTTTTTTCAAGCTGATTAATTAAAGGTATGACGCTAAGAAGCTCACCAACACTAGACCCATGAAACCATATTAAATTTCCAGCTACCCTCTTTTTTGATGGTATACAAAATTTTTCTTTAAATCTCTTAGCATCTTCTTTTTTTTTTAAAATCCTAAAACTTATTATTATAGGTGATAGGATTAGTAATATTAATATTAGTATTTGGTATAGAAAAAACATTAGCTTTTTCTAATTTGTTTTTCATAGAAATTTTTATAAACAGTTGAATTTATTAAAAGCTCATCATGTGTTCCTTCATCAACAACTTTTCCAGAGTCCATTACATAGATTCTATCTGAATTTAGAATTGTTGATAGTCTATGAGCAATAACAATTGTTGTTCTATCTTTAGTTAGGAAATTTATAGCTTCTTGAATCTTGTTCTCTGTTTCTGCATCTAATGATGATGTTGCTTCATCTAAAAGAATTATTTGACTTTTTTTGAGCATTGCCCGCGCTATGGATAATCTTTGTTTTTCTCCACCAGATAACCTTGTTCCATTTTCGCCAATAATTGTTTCATATTTATTTGGAAGTTTATCTATAAATTCACTAGCAAAAGAATTTTTTGCTGCTTCCTCTATTTCTTTTTGGCTTGCATCTAAGTTAGCGTATGCAATGTTGTTTCTAATAGTGTCATCAAATAATGTGGTATCCTGGCTAACTAGTGAAATATTTTTTCTTAATGAGCTTATTGTTGATTTATAAATTGACTGATTGTCTATTTTTATATCTCCTGAAATTGAATCATAGAATCTAGGAATTAAATTCAAAATTGTTGATTTTCCTGCTCCACTATGACCAACTATTGAAGTCATTTTACCACCTAACATTTTTATATTTACTGAATTTAAGACATTGCTCTCTCTTTCATTATCATACTTAAAAAAAATATCTTTAAATTCAATATCACCAGTTTTTATTTTTAATTCAATATCATCTTCGTTTTCTTTAAGTTTTGATTTTTCATCAATAACTGGTAAAATTCTTGCAGCAGCTGATAAACCCTGACTGATGGTTATGTTTAAAGTTGCAAGCGCCCTTACTGGTTGATATGCCAACATCATTGCCGCAAGAAAAGAGAAAAAAGTGTTTATATCTATCTCATTTCTTAAAACAAGTTTTCCAGAATAGTAAATTAAAATTGCTATCATAATACCTGTAAGAGTTTCCATTATAGGTGATGCTCTAACAAAAACAGTTGCAATTTTTATTGTTTTTTCTTTTACATCATTGATAAATTTTTCAGATCGGCTATTTTCATATTTTTCTTTTTGAAAAATTTTAATAAGTTTATGATTTTTAAATAGTTCAATTAAAAATGTATTAAGAACACCAGATCTTACCATGTGCTCCGTTGTTACTTTGCCTATTCTTTTACCTAAAGTTTTTGCAGCAAAACTTGCTAACGGAATCATTATTATAGCTATTAGAGAAAGCTTCCAATTTTGAAAAAACATCACACCAAGCAAACCAATTAAAGTTAAGCTATCTTTAAAAATACTGAGAACAGTACCGCTAATTAAATTGGTAATATGAAAAACATCAACAGTTATGTTCGATATAAATTTTCCAGTGTGTTTGCCATCTATTAATCTTGTATCTGCAGAAATTAAGTTATTTAACATATCGCACTGCAAATCCTTTCTCACTTCTTCTGAAACTCTAATCATGAGAATTTTCGCTAAATATAGAGCAGTGCCTTTTACCGTAAATGCAATAATAATACAAATTGGAATAATAATTATTAGCGTCTGGTCCTTTTCAATAAATATTTTTTTAATTGCTGGATCCAAAAGATATGCAATAGAAGAAGTACTCCCAGCAACTAGAAGAGCAAAAAATAATGAAAATAATATTTTTCTTATATGTTTTTTTGAATAATCAAAATAAAGTCTTTTTATAATATCTATTCTTTTCACTTAAAACTTTCCAATTAAAATATTAAACAAAACAATTACACCAAAAAAATTATTACTTTTAAATACTTTTAAACAATTTTTGGGATCTTTATAATTAAAAATATAAATTTGATAAAAAAATAAATGCGTGATTGGAAATAAAATGAAAAAATAAAACAATGTATTAAGCTTCATGAAAAAACCTACTAAAATTAAAGAAATTATAAAGATTAAGTAGCATATTATTAAAAATAATTTTGGTTTTTTTTTGAATTTTATTGAAGTTGATTTTATTCCTATTATTTCGTCATCTTTTAAGTCTTGAAACCCGTATATTGTGTCGAAACCTAGTGTCCAAAATATGGCTCCCAAATAGAAGATAATAGCAACAGTATTTATTTCACCTTGTATTGCCGTCCACCCTAAGACTAAACCATAATTAAATGTTATTCCTAGAAATAATTGAGGCCAATAAGTAAATCTTTTCATTAATGGGTAAGTAAAAGCTAAGGGCATAGAACCTAGTGCTAAGATAATTGTTAAGTTATTGAAATTAATTAAAACTAAAAAAGCAAGCGCACATAAAGTAAGAGTATAAAAAATTGCTAACTTTATTGAAACTTTATTTGAAGCAAGAGGTCTATTTTTTGTTCTCTCTACTTTTTTATCAAATTCCTTATCAGAGATATCATTTACTATACATCCTGCAGAGCGCATCAGAACTGAGCCTAAAAAAAATAATATTAGATAAAATAAATAATCATTTAAATTATTCGAAAAATCATAAGCAAGAGTTAACCCCCAAGCACAAGGCCAAAATAATAGCATAAATCCGATTGGTCTTTTCAATCTTGTTAGTTCGATAAAGAGATTTAATTGTTTCATAATAATTTACTTGTAAATAACAAAGGCTAGTTTCATAATCAAACTGATTCGTATGAATATAGATTACACAGTTACAGCATTAATGTTTCCAGCAATACCGTTGCTTATGAACATCTATAGTAATAGATTTCACTCATTAAGTAAGCTTATTAGACAGCTTCATGATGAACATGTGTATGAAAATCATATTCCTCCTGAGTGGAAAAAACAGTTTATAAATTTAAGTGGAAGAATTGTATTATTGAAGTGGACTATCATGTTTGCAGCTTTTGGTCTTTTATTTAATTTGCTAACTGTGTTTGCCCTCTATCTAAATGAAATCTTTG
>Ga0209502_10003318_pt1 | contig 12738 bp, 20 predicted proteins | sample ArcticOcean_MG_C_10_FD_187442 | JGI IMG/M metagenome (GOLD analysis project Ga0209502, IMG submission 187442) | Marine microbial communities from western Arctic Ocean - ArcticOcean_MG_CB11_90 (SPAdes) (version 2) | ecosystem: Environmental > Aquatic > Marine > Oceanic | place: Arctic Ocean...
GTCTAGTTGCATTGAGGTTTGACGGACTACTGGAACAAGGAGTACACGATGTAATGCACTTCTTAGGAACGTCTAAACTAGAATGGGCTACATTGTTAACTGATATACAACGAGCAGTTCGTAAGTACCATAACCCAAACTTTATGGTTACATTTGATTGTGCAAGTCCTTTCCTTGCTACTGCTAACGGACAAATTTATTGCGAACTAGAAACACAAGATAGATCAAAGTGGGTGTATCGAATGGTGCCTAGTATCGACGATAAGGCAATGTCAACAGACACTACTCCTTTTAGTACTGCATTTGTACGTGAAGGTAAACACGGCAGTTTTAAAAACTCTCCTATTACAGACGGACTAGAAGCAAAAGACATTTGTATATATGGTCCCGGCGATCTTAATAAGATCGGTAAAGAAGGAAAGACTAGCTGGGATAGTTTTAGCTACGCATTACAGATGGGTCACAATGTTTGGAGTCATATTAATGCTGTGCAGGAAGCAAACAGGCAATATGACGCTGGCGTTGTTCCTAAAATGCTAGTGCAAGAAACTTTTGATAGAGTATACTTTAAAGATATTATAGAAGCAGTCTTTATGACAGATAATAGAGACGAAGCTAATGCAATTATTGAAGAGTATAGTAATTTTTGGATGTCGATTCCAGGTACTAGAGGTGCTATTGGAAAGAAAACAAGAAACTCAGGAACTTACTTTAATGCATTGTTTGACGAAGTTGTTGATCAAAATATTGAAAATGAGCTTGATGAAATAAAGTTAGAGAGCTTGGAAGATGAGCAAAGTTGATACATTAAAAAGACGTATAGAGACCTTAGAAAAAAAACATAAAGAACTTGACGTTACTATACAATCGTGTTATACTAATGTTAATATAGATGAAGAAGTTAGAAAGATGAAAACTCTAAAACTTTGGTACAAAGACGAAATGCACTTACTCAATCAACAACTTATACAGATGGTTTTAAAATGAAAAGAATTTATGAAACTGGACAAAAAGACGATGTTATATTCTTTACAGGAATAGAAATTGAAAAGACTCCTGCATATGGAATGAAAACTTTGTTTGTTACTGGCTTACGAGAAATAACACAAATAAGAGATTATGTTAAGCAAGAAAATTGTGAACATATCTTCTTTGGTGCTAATCATAGCTATACTCCTATAACATCAGAAGAGTTTCAAGACTGGGAGTATATGATCCAAACATTCTTAGATGACGGTATCTTATGTAGTTTAGATATTCCAAGCACTATTAATATGGAATGGTTCTTAGATGGCGGACTTATTGAACACGATGGCTTTATTCCGCAGATAAGAGTTGTAGTTCCTTATATCAAACAGTGGAACTATAACACTATGGTTAAGATTGATGACAAAGGTTTTGAAGAATCTAATCCAGGTGTTTGGTGTCATAGCTTGCATAGCTTAATGGATCATGAACAATTTACTCCGTGGAGTAAATATGGGCTTGACAAAGTACTAGAGTAGTACATAATGAAAAATGAAGTATACGAATCATACTATAACTACATGCGCCGTAGACTGAAAGAGGAAGAAACAAAAATGAAAATAAATACACAAGAACGAAGTATCTGGGTTACCTTTCGTAAAGAAGGTATTCACTTATACCCTGGAGCAGATAGTGATCCAAAATTGGCGACTGGAGACTGGGACGATGTTTCGTATCTTGGCTTTCCTCATCGTCACATCTTTCACTTCAGGGTGCGGATTGAAGTGTTCCACGATGATAGAGACATCGAATTCATCCAATTTAAACGCTGGATGGAAAGACTCTATAGTGGTGCTTCAAAGGATGAAGTGCTCGTTTTAGATCATATGTCATGTGAAATGATTGCTGATGAGCTATTTGAAAAAGTTTCTACAAAATACCCTGGCCGCTTTGTAGAAATTGAAGTCTCCGAAGATGGAGAAAATGGTTGCCAGATCTTTTACCCAAGAAACCTAAATTAAGGATTACTAAAATGAGCACGAACTTTCCCCCAGTCAACCAAGTATTTGACGATTTGGAGAAGTTTCAGGATTATTGCCGTTTTGAAGGAAAAGTTTTTAACGAAAAGTTCCTTTACAATGATAACGCTGCAGTTTGGCAGTCATACAAAAAATGGCAGTACTGGATGCAAAATAAAAACAAGAGAAATAATCGGAGGAATTAATGACAACTTATATTGTAGATATTGAGGCAGTAGATACTCGTTATACTAAGCAATGGAAAGAATACCTTCCTAAGCAACTGCGACATGCTACAAATAATGAAGTTATTGTTATCAGCGGTGGAGAAACTCCTCAGGCAACTACGCCTGGGGCGTTTCTCAACTTTGGCGGTACCAACGTTTATAAAAGTAAACAACTAGAAACTATCGGCGAAATGTTCTGCAATGGACAAGTTAAAGACGGCGACTATTTTCTTTATACTGATGCTTGGAACCCTACTGTAATTCAACTGCGTTATATGGCAGAACTATTAGGTGTTAATATTCGTATTGGTGGCTTGTGGCATGCTGGTAGTTATGATCCACAAGACTTCTTAGGAAGACTAATTGGAAATAAACCTTGGGTGCGTAATGCAGAAAGAAGTATGTTTGATTGCTACGACAATAACTTCTTTGCAAGTGAATTTCACATTGAGATGTTTACACAGGCATTACTAGACACTGATCTAAGAACTGCACAAATTAGATATATGCCTAGCGGTAAAATACAACGTGTAGGATGGCCTATGGAATATCTTGCTACATCATTAGAGCAATACAAAGGTATGCAAAAACGTGATTTAATCTTGTTTCCGCATAGAATTGCTCCTGAAAAACAAATTGATATCTTTAGAGATCTAAAAGAACAACTACCACAATATGAATTTGTTGTATGTCAAGATCAAGAACTTACTAAAAATGAATATCATAATTTATTAGGTGAAGCAAAGATAGTGTTTAGTGCTAACTTACAAGAAACACTCGGCATTAGTTGGTACGAAGGAGCACTTGTAGGAGCACTTCCAATGATGCCAGATCGACTAAGCTATAGTGAGATGGCGGTTTCAGAATTTAAATATCCTAGTAATTGGACTACTTCGATTAATGCATATACTAATAACAAAGATATGGTTATTGCAAAGGTTATTGACTATATAGAAAATTACGATGCATATTTACCTGCATTAGTTAAACAAGTAGATTTGTTAAAAACAAATTTCTTTTCGGGACAACTACTTTACGAGGGAATTAAACATGAATAATATAGATTTAACACCAGTATTTGGAGACTCTGCATTTACTACTGACACCGGTGGAGAATATACTATTAATATATCAGATGCTGCGCCAGGGCATGTAAGCACTATTACTCCTACTTATACATTTGATACTAATACCATTGGTACTGATTCTGACACCATTACTATTAGTGGTTATAACACTGTAAGTAATATGATAGACTTAGACGAAATTAATATTATGTGTGACGAGTATCCTGGATTAAAGAACGTATACGAAAAGTTTAAACATGTATACGATCTTGTTAAGCAAGATTGGATTGGTAAGCAAAATGAATCTAAGTAAAGGAGTAACCGTAATGCTTCTAATGACATTACTCAATGCGTGTTCTACTAGTGTTGCAATATTAGACGTAGCAGGAACAACAGCAATATACGCCGGAAAGACAGTTGTAAATACTGTAGATATGATAACACCAGATATTATTAATAAGGACTGACAATGATAAAGAAACATTTTTATAACTGGACTGATGTAGAAAATATGTGTGTACAGATTGTAACCGATATGTATACTAGTGGGTACCAGCCTGATTACATTGTAGGTATTACACGAGGAGGAAATGTCCCTGCTACTATTATTAGTAACATGACTGGTATACCTTGTGAAGCACTTAAAGTAAGTCTACGTGATGATAATAGAGACAGTGAAAGCAACTGTTGGATGGCTGAAGAAGCATTTGGTCACAATAATGAAAGTAGCACAGGAATAACAGGATCACGGTGGGACCTTAGTCTACGTAAGAAGATACTTATTGTAGATGATATTAACGATACTGGTGCTACATTTAATTGGATTAAAAAAGATTGGGAAAGTGGTTGTTATCCAGATAACGAAAGTTGGAATACAGTTTGGGGAGAAACAGTAAAGTTTGCTGTACTTACTGAAAATCTTGCTAGTGAGTTTGATCATACAAATTTTTATGCACACGAGATTAATAAAGCAGAAGATGACGTTTGGTTAGTATATCCGTGGGAAGCTGTTGGAAAATACGAATGACAGTACAAGATCAACGAAATTACATAGCATCTTTAGAAAAAAGTGTTAATGAAGAAATACTCCAATTAAAAAAGATGCAGGAAGTAAATGCTAAATTTTTAGATATGCAACCTATTAAAGAAAGTATATTTAGGAAACAACGACAAATTGCAAAATTAGCTAAGGAAATTAAAAATGGACTTTAAAGATGTACCGTGGACTCAAGTATTAATTGATACCAAGGAGTTTACTGTATATAAAGATGGGTATCCAGTAACAGAAGGACATGTTCTTTTTGTTCCTAAACAAGAAAACTGGCAGGGCCTCACTAAATGCTTTGAAGCAGCATATAAATGGGGATATGATTGGGTTGAACGTGGCTATTGTGATGCGTTCAACATAGGACAGAACGTTGGAATAGCAGCAGGTCAAACTGTTGAATATGCTCACGTTCATTTAATTCCGCGTCGAGAAGGAGATATGGAAGATCCTCGAGGTGGAGTAAGACATGTGATACCAAGCAAAGGCAATTATCGTAAAGATCAAGGTAAGCTGGACGAGGCTTGGGATACACAGGTAACACGTCAATGCAACTTTGACTTTTAACCCAAACTGGAGATAGGAAATGAATTTGAAGGAACAACTTGTAAAAGCGGCACGAATGCATGCCGAAGGAGAGCTTGAAAGAGCTAAAACTAATATTATGGTATATATGAATAATGCTACTGGTATTGGTGAACATAGTGACATTGTAGAAGCCATACAGGAAGAACTTGATAAAATGGCTCATGCAGAAGATCGTATTGAAATGTTAGAAAAATATTTTAGTACTTGACAAGAACCTAAATACAATGTATAATGTAAGTTATATTGTACATTGTATTTGGCAATCCACTGCCTAAACATCGGAGAATAAATTGAGTAAAACAGAACAAATTAAACTAAAATTAGAAGAAGCAGGCATCCGCTATTGGGCGGGTGATAACATCAGTGCAGTACTACAAGCTGGTGACAAAGAAGAACTTATTGACGAAGCATCTATTGCTTTCGAAGGTGTATTAGACGCACTATTAATTGACAGATTTAACGACCCTAATAGTAAAGGTACAGCAAGACGTCTTGCTAAAATGTACTTTACTGAAATTATGACAGGACGTTACGATGCTGCACCTAGTGCAACAGCATTTCCAAATGATAGTGATGAACGTTATGAAGGTATGCTAGTAGTACGTAGTGAACTAAAGAGTATGTGTTCACATCATCATCAGCCAGTAGCAGGCGTTGCATACATAGGCATTATTGCTGCAGATAAACTAATTGGGCTTAGTAAGTACACACGTATTGCACAATGGTGTGCTAGGCGTGGTACGTTACAAGAAGAACTTGCAAATGATATTGCTCGTGAAATACAACTAGCAACTAATGCAGAACACCTAGGTGTTTACATTCAAGCAACACACGGTTGTTGTGAGAACAGAGGCATTATGGCAACTAGTAGTCTTACACAAACAACAGTGCTTAAAGGTGCATTTAAAGATGATGCAGGCACTAAGAAAGAGTTCTTTGATAACATTAAATTACAACAGGAGTTTGCACGATGAAACTACGTTATAGCGAAGCGTTTTATAGCGTACAAGGTGAAGGTAAGTTTGTAGGAGTACCTAGTGTATTCCTACGTACATTTGGTTGTAACTTCCGTTGCATGAACTTTGGTCTTGATAACGAACCTAGTCGTGCAGAAAAGCACGAACAGGGTATTAAGCATAACGCAGAAGTTATGAATCTTATTGCTACTAACGTACATAAAGATACAAAAGAATTTAATGACTTACCTATTATTCATACTGGCTGTGATACATACGCAAGTATCTATCCTGAGTTTAAACACTTTAACAGACAAGCTGAAGTTGAAGAAGTAGTAGAACATTTACTATCATTACTTCCAGAAGGTAAGTGGACTATGAAGAATGGGCAAGATGTCCATTTAATTTTAACGGGTGGAGAACCGTTGCTTGCATGGCAACGTCTATACGTAGAATTGTTCGAACACCCACGTATGCAGGATTTAAAAAATGTTACATTTGAAACAAACACTACGCAACACTTACACGACGAGTTCTTTAATTATCTCAATGATCAGGACAGAATTCAAGTCACATGGAGTTGTAGCCCTAAGCTCTCCGTTAGTGGAGAATCTTGGGAAGACGCTATTAAGCCTGGTGTTGCTCATGAGTATTCCCTTGTTACTGATAGTGACATTTATCTTAAATTTGTTGTTGCTACTCGTGCAGATATTGATGAAGCTGGGAAAGCTGTTGCTGAGTATCGCAGCACCGGGCTCCAGTGTCCGGTATATCTTATGCCGATGGGAGGACGGTCGGAAGAGTATAATCTTAATGTTAAAGAAGTTGCTAACATCTGTATGGAAAAAGGCTGGCGATTCACCCCAAGACTACACATTTCACTCTTCGGAAATGCGTGGGGAACTTAAAAATAGTAAACAGTTGCAGACTGCAATGAAAAAACCAGTTAAAAAAAAGCCATTAGATGATGAACTAAGAGAAAAGGGATTGATATGAATAAAGTAAAAGATTGGTTTAATAAAGCAGTAGGCAAGAAGCCTGAGCCTACTACTAAACCTAAAAAACAAACAAATGAAGAAGTTAGACGAAAGACTTTAGATCTCGAAAAGGAAGCAGCAACTAAGGCTGGCGAACCTTGGGTTTCAGTTATTGATACACAAATTAATCCTAAAGATATTAAGAACGGATTCTTTGAACTCGATTGGAACAATGAATTTATTGAACAACTTCTTGATGCAGGATATAGCGGTGAAACTAACGAACAAATTGTCGACGCATGGTTTAAAACTATTGTTATACAAATGCTTGAAGAAGAAGGACAGACGACTGATAGAGGTATGGGTCATATTAAAGTTGTTCCGCTTGATAAGGATAAGTCAGAAGTTAGTTGACAAAAATAGATTTATATGTTATAATAATATTATTATAATTAAAAAGGCAAACTTATGAGCACATACATTCTAGTTGATACAGCAAATACTTTCTTTAGAGCAAGACACGTAATACGTGGCGATCTTGATACTAAAGTTGGTATGGCATTACATATAACACTTAATAGTGTTAAGAAAGCATGGAATGACTTTAATGCAGATCATGTTGTGTTTTGCTTAGAAGGCCGTAGCTGGCGCAAAGACTATTACGAGCCTTACAAACGTAATAGAAAAGTTGCTCGTGATGCACTAACAGAATCGCAACAAGAAGAAGATAAAGTATTCTGGGAAATATTTGATGAGTTTAAAGATTTTGTAACTACAAAGACTAACTGTACTGTTATGCAACATCCGCAGCTTGAAGCAGATGATTTAATTGCAGGTTGGACACAATCACACCCTAACGATCATTGTGTTATTATTAGTACTGATGGCGACTTTGCACAACTTGTTAGTCCTAATGTAACACAGTACAACGGTGTTAGTAATACTATTATTGCACATGATGGATACTTTGACGATAAGAAGAGACAGCCTATTATTGATAAAAAGACTAAAGAAATAAAGCCTGCTCCGCACCCCGAGTTTATGTTATTTGAAAAGTGCATGCGAGGCGACACAAGTGATAACGTGTTTAGTGCATATCCAGGTGTCCGTAAAAAAGGCACTAAGAACAAAGTAGGCTTAATTGAAGCGTTTGACGATAAACTTACAAAAGGCTATAACTGGAATAACATGATGCTACAGCGGTGGATAGATCATGAAGGCGTAGAACACCGTGTGTTAGATGACTACAATCGCAATGTTACACTGTGCGATCTTACTGCTCAGCCTGGCAATATTAGAAGTATTATTAATGATGTAATTGAAGATCATATGGTTGCTAAAGATATTACACAAGTAGGTATGAGACTAATGAAATTTTGTGCAAAATGGGATATGCAGCGAGTTGCAGATCAAGCGTCTTATTTTGCTGAACCCCTTAATGCGAGGTACCCCGAATGACAATAAAAGCAAAAGAAGTACTAGATGGCAAATTTTGGATTGTTGAAGATGAAGGTGTTAATATTGGTACACTATCCTTTGATGATGAAAAGTATATGCTAAACGACACATCTGGTAAATGTGTAATTTTTAATAACGAACAACAAGTAGCAAAGAACTTTGGTAGTAAGATCCAGTGGTCTAAATTAAACATTACTGAAACTGTACCTGTAGAAAGGTTAGTACACGGTATGCCTACAAGTTGCACTCCGTACAGTCCTATATATGATGTAGTACGTAAATTGCCAATGTTTAGCAAATCAAATAAATCTAAAAGTTTATATTGTGCTGGATACTTTATAATTCGATTTGATAAGGGCTGGGTTAAAAGTTTTTGTCCTAAGTTAATTACTATCGAACGGTATGAATGTAAAGGCCCGTTTAGAACAGAAATAGAAATGCGAACGGAGTTATCACGTGTCAACAACAACTGAGCCGTTAAACACTAGTGCTATTCAAAACTTTATTCAAATAGTAAAATCCGCTGAAGGTTCTAATGCCAAAGAAGTTAGACTTCCTATTGCACAAGCAAAGAATCTTGCATTTACTCTTGGTATTACAATGGCTCGATTACACGGAGATTTAGAAAAACTTGTAAAAGAAAGTAGATCAAATACTGAGGAAGTAATTGAAGTGAACATGAATATGGGCGGCAAGTGGTAAACATTTAAAATGAACAGTGTAGGAGTACTACTAAGTGGAGCTGGCTCTAATTTAACTGCAATGATTAACAACGGCATTGATGTTAAATTTGTTGTATCAAATAAACAACATGCATACGGGTTAGATATTGCCGAAGAAGCAAATATTCCTATATACTGTTGGCAAAGTTTAACAGAACTAGAAGAACAGGCATCTAAGCTAGTTATACAATATAATACTAAGTTACTAGTACTTGCAGGGTTTATGAGATTATTAAGCAAGCAATTTGTGCAATCAATGCCAAGTAACAGTATTATAAATATTCATCCATCATTGTTACCTGCGTTTGCAGGTGCTAACGCTATTGAACAAGCATTAGAGTATGGAGTTAAATATACTGGTGTGACTATACATTATGTTGATGAAGGGATGGATACAGGGTCTATTATAGACCAAGAAATATTAGAGATAGATAAAAATGACACACTTAACACATTACATAATCGAATACAAACGATAGAACATAAATTGTATCCGTATACAATTAAGTACCTACTTAATGAAAAGAATGGCGATGAACAATGAATGACGAACAGAAAAAAATATTTAAACAAAAATTAAAAGACGAAAAAATATGGTGGTGTCCTTTACCATGGACTCATATTTTTTCTAGTCTAAGCGGTAGATACGCACCTTGTTACGATGCTAAACAACCAAGTGAAGTTATTGGTACAGATTATGAAATGGAGGACACAACTATTGATGAATGGTACACTTCTGATTTTTTAAATTTGTTACGAACACAAATGTTAAATGAAAATTATGAAGACGACTTTGTTAATATATATGGTGATAAAATAAATTTTTTTGATAAGGTCTGTACAGGTTGTAGAAAGCAAGAAAAATTATATGGGCGTTCAGACAGACAAAAATATGTTGAACAAGTATTAGCAGGAACATTTGATAACAAAGTGCCAGAGTTATTAAGAGCAGTACAAAAGTTTCAAAAAGAAGGCAAGATTGATTTAGATGAAAGAATACTAGATATTAAAATGAAGATGTTTGGTAATACTTGTAATTTAGATTGTTATATGTGTACACCTAGAAGTGCTAACACAAGAACTATATCACTAAAAAAAATAGGTAAAGTTTTTGATCCTGATTTAGATCCTAAAGATGGTGAGCGTATGAATACAATGAAGCATGACGAAGAACAATATTTAAATGACGTAGCTTCAGTAGCAAAATATACAAGGTCAATTAAGTTGATAGGTGGCGAACCTTTAGTTATGAAAAATCATTATAAACTTTTAGACAAACTAGTACAATCAGGATATTCAGAAGGTATCAATCTCATATATAAAACTAATCTATCTGTATTTAAAATGGATAATTATGACTTTAGAAATTATTGGGGACAGTTTCAAGAGTTTGTTATGAAAATATCTATTGATAGTTATGGCGAATACAATGATTATATAAGAAAGAAATCTGATTGGTCACAATTAATTAATAACATGATGGTAATGAAAGAAAGAAAAGATAGTAGAGTAAATGTTCATAGTGTTGTATCTTTTTTAAGTGTAATGCACATTTGGCAGCTTCAAGACTATTTAAAAACTTTAGATATACCTCACACCTATTATATTATACAGCATCCCGCAATATTACAAGTTAAAAATTTACCTTTGGAAATTAAACAAAATCTTATACCATATTATAAAGACTACCCCAACATTGTAAGATCATTAGAACAAGAACAAGATAAATCGCAATTTATAAAAACAATTGAATACTGTCAAGCTCTAGACCGTAATCATAATAATTATAAATTATTTGAGTTATATCCTGAACTTGAAAAATATTATAAAGAAGCACTCGAATACATACCACTAAATAATCTGTAACTGCATACAATTAAGTACCTACTTAATGAAAAAAATGGATAAATATATACGTAGTTAACTATTAAGGATTACGTATATGAGTAGACCAAAGCCAAATATATTATTAGAACACGTAGATAGAAGAAGCTATAAAAGCGAACAGATTCTAGAAGCTGATGCAATTTGGGCAGTGTTCTTTAAAAGCAAACCATTTAATCTAAAGACACAAAATATTCTTACTAGCTATCCAGGTCCAAAGTATAAAAAAGTGTCTTTTAGCAATCCCGGACACGCTATTAATCTATCTAAAAAACTAAACGAAACATTTAACTGTTCTGATTTTACAGTTGTAAAATTAGTTAACGGCGAAGAAGTTGTTGACTTATGAACTGGAAAGAGATATATACTAAGATATTTTTAAAAGAGTTTGGTAAATCAGTTAACGAATCTACAATGCAAGAGTATATGCCAGTATGGTGGCAGAATAATAGAAGCAAAGACAAAGGCGGCTTGCGACTTACTGATCAAGGAATACAGTTTATAACTGAAGAGATTGATCTAACTACCTACGAAGTACCCTTTCCAAAAGACTTTGTATTAACATCAAACACATTAGTCTGGTTAGACGAGTTTATTGACTGTCCTTATTGGCTAGGCAAGCACGGAATGATAGTTACGAACGAAAAGAAGGCACTCGAACTGCATCTTTTCTCTGGTGATGTTAAAAAATATGGCATAAACAAAGCACTAAATAGACAAAAAAACTCTTGACTTTTCCTTTAATGATGCTATACTATATGTATAGTTAGAAGTAGGCACTGAAACTTAAAGAGGAATACAATATGTCTGAAGCAGTTATGACACGTACTGTTAGCCCTAACAAGGCTAAAAAGAGCATTCTTAGAGCGTTTAAGAAAAAACGTCCACTATTTTTATGGGGACCTCCAGGAATTGGTAAATCTGATATTGTTGGACAGGTTACTAACTCACTTTTAAATAGCCATCTTATTGATATCCGATTGTCACTATGGGATCCTACAGATATTAAAGGTATGCCATATTACTCAGCAACCGATAATACTATGAAATGGGCTGCGCCATCAGAGCTTCCAACAGAGGAGTTTGCGGCACAATACGATCATATTGTATTGTTCTTAGACGAAATGAACTCAGCAGCTCCTGCTGTACAAGCGGCTGCATATCAACTTATTCTTAATCGTCGAGTAGGACAATATAAACTACCTGACAATGTTCTTATTGTTGCGGCTGGTAACAGAGAAGCAGATAAAGGCGTTACTTATAGAATGCCTGCTCCGTTAGCTAACCGTTTTGTTCACTTAGAACTAGCTGTAGATTTTGACGATTGGTTTGAATGGGCAATTAAAAACGACCAACACCGCGATGTTGTTGGTTATTTAACTTTTAGCAAGAAAGACTTATATGACTTTGATCCAAAAAGTCCAAGTCGTTCTTTTGCTACACCTCGTTCTTGGTCATTTGTATCCGAACTTTTAGAGGATGACGATGATGAGAATACCACTATAGATTTAGTTAGTGGTGCAGTTGGCGAAGGCCTTGCTGTCAAATTTAATGCTCACCGTAAAGTTGCATCGAGCATGCCTAACCCAAGTGATATATTGGAAGGTAAAGTAAAAGAGCTGAAGACTAAAGAAATCAGTGCCATGTATTCCTTAACAGTCTCACTCTGTTACGAGCTAAAAGAAGCATCAGACAAGAACGACAAGAAGTTTGATGCTAAAGTAAATAACTTCCTAAGATTTTCAATGGACAATTTTGATACTGAATTGGTTGTAATGGGCATTAAACTTGCTCTTACTCAATACGGTTTACCAATTGATCCAGACGAA
>Ga0209502_10003323_pt1 | contig 12727 bp, 14 predicted proteins | sample ArcticOcean_MG_C_10_FD_187442 | JGI IMG/M metagenome (GOLD analysis project Ga0209502, IMG submission 187442) | Marine microbial communities from western Arctic Ocean - ArcticOcean_MG_CB11_90 (SPAdes) (version 2) | ecosystem: Environmental > Aquatic > Marine > Oceanic | place: Arctic Ocean...
ATTTTAATAAATCTATTTATGACTTAACAATTGATGAATATGCTTACTTAGCTGCATTACCTAAAGGTCCAAATAATTACGATATTAAAAAAAATTATCAAAAAGCATTTGAAAGAAGAAATTATGTTCTTAGGCAAATGCATGAAAGTAATTTTATAGATTTAAATACATTAGATGAATTGACTAAAAAGGAGATACGGACTTTAGAGTACGATATTAAAAAATATAATAAGAGCTATGATACTGATTTTATTTTAAATCAAATCAAAAATATGAACAAAGGTTTGGATAGTGCTTACTATGTACAATCTACTATTAACCCAAAAATACAAAAAATAGCTCAGAAATCTCTAGTTGATTCACTAGGTTTGCATGAAAAAAAATACAGAAATTGGAATGGTAGTTATGATCAAGCGTTATCAGAATTCAATAAAGAATACCTCAATCATTGGGAAGAGGGGGTCGTAATTGAGAATAATAAAGAATCGATAATATTCTTATTAGAAGGTAAGAGGAAAAATCTTAATCTTGAAATTAACTCATATGGTCCAAATAGAGTATCTCCTATCGATTTTTTAAAAAAAGGAGATCATTTTTTTATATCAAAAATTAATAATGAGTTCTTCTTAATGCAACCACCAGAAATAAATGGAGCAATCGTCGTATTGAATCCATTCAACGGAAACATATTAGCGTTAGTTGGCGGTGTTAATTATACAGATAGTAATTTCAATCGAGCGACACAGGCATTTAGGCAGCCGGGATCCTCAATAAAGCCTTTTATTTATGCGCTAGGATTATCTAATAAAAAATTCCTTCCTAATTCGTTAATATTAGATTCACAAATTTCACTTTCACAAGGACCTAACTTGCCTTTATGGATCCCAAAAAACTATTCTAATAAATCGTATGGGAATATATCTTTTAGAAAAGCTCTTGAAACTTCAAATAATTTAGTAACTCTTAAAATTGGATTAGATTTAGGTCTTAATGAAATTAATAATTTTTTTAATAAAATCTCATTATATGAAAATAATAATGAAGAAATATACTCCTTACTGCTCGGGTCGGTTGAACAAAATCTAATAACACTAGTTAAAAACTATGCTATTTTTGTTAATGGCGGATATAAAATAGAACCTAAAATTATAAAAAAAATTGTAACCGACAAAGGTTACTCTGTTGATAATTCCTATTTTCTAGAATGTGATTATTGTATTTACCCTAAGGAATCAAGATCTTATAGAGTCCCAAATATAAAAAATAAAAGAGAGAGGGTTTTGGATGAGCAGACTTCTTTTCAAATATTAAATATTCTCCAAGGAGCTGTAAAAAATGGTACGGGCAAATCTTTAAAAAATATAGACTACCCAATTGCCGGTAAAACTGGAACAACAAATGAAAGTAAAGATTTGTGGTTTTTTGGATTAACTCCTGAAATGATTATTGGTGTCTATGTGGGCTATGATAGCCCAAAAAAAATTGGCTACAAAGAAACAGGCTCATCTGTAGCTTTACCTATATTTAAAAGCTTTATTACTAATTACCTAGAATCCAGTAATACTGATAAGAGTGTAAAATTCAATATTCCAAAGGAAATGATTAGAAAATATGTAGATTCTAATGATTATAAAATTCTTGATGAATATCGGGAAAATAGTGTAGAAGACTATTTTACATTAGATCAATTAAATATAATTAGTAATATGAATAATAATTTAAAAGGAATTAATTAATGGATAAATTTGAATTTAGCAGTTTGCTAAAAATAGTTAATGAAGATTTACAAATTGTAAGGGGGGGTCTTTGACTACGATAACCTTCAATTTTCAATAAATGAAATAAATAAAAAATTACAAGACCCATCAATATGGGAGGAAATAGAAAAAATTAATAAATTACAAATAGATTTAAAATATAAATCTAACCTTATTGAATCATTTAATGAAATTGATATCTCATATAATGAACTATTTGAATATGAGGCATTATATGATGACCTAAGCGATAAGGATATTAATGAAATTAAAAAAAATTTAAATTTCGTTCAAAAAAATATCAATAATTTAAAAATTCAAACCTTACTAAGTGGTGAGACGGATAGCTATAATGCTTTTGTCGAAATTCATGCTGGTGCGGGAGGAACGGAAAGTCAAGATTGGGCAGAAATGTTAGAAAGAATGTATCTCAAATTTTGTGACAAAAATGAATATAGTTATTATCTAATAGATAAGCAAAAAGGGGAAGAGGCTGGAATTAAATCCACTACTTATTTAATCAAAGGGTTTAAGGCTTATGGGTATTTGAAAAATGAATCCGGTATACATAGATTAGTGAGAATATCACCTTTTGATTCTAATGGAAGAAGACACACCAGTTTTTCTAGTGTTTGGGTTTATCCTGAAGTTGATGAAAATATTAATATAGAAATTAATCCAAAAGATTTAAGAATTGACACATTTAGGGCCCAAGGAGCTGGAGGACAACATATCAATACTACTGATAGCGCTATTAGAATTACTCATCTTAAATTAAATATTGTAGTCCAAAGTCAGGCTGAAAGATCTCAGCATAGAAATAAAGAAACTGCCATGAAGATGTTAAAATCAAGATTATATGAGCATGAATTAAGTATTAAAAATGAACAAAAAACGAAATCGGAAAGTGTCAAAAAAGATATCGGCTGGGGACATCAAATTAGATCATACGTTCTTCACCCATATAAGATGATTAAAGACTTAAGAACGAATCATCAATCGTCAGACACGGAAAGCATTCTAGATGGAAATATTTTTGAATTTTTAGAAAGTAGTTTAATTGATGCTAATAAAAAATAGTTTCATAATTTTTTTAATATTGATTTTTAATTCAACTCAAGCGGAAACATATAAATTTAAAAATAAAGGAGCAAATATTGAGCTTTTAATTAATAATAATGAATTAAATTTAATTAAATTTGAATATGATCTGGACCAGATAAATGACATTGGTGGTTCATTAGAGTTAAGTAATAATGAGGCTAAATTTTTATTGAAATCTAAAAACTTAGAATATTCACTATTAAATAGTTTTTTTCCAAAAGGAGGTAAAAAAACTAATAAGAAAATTATAATTAGTTGGTTTATTGAAAATTTAATAATTTCTAAAAATTACCAACTAAAAGATGTAAATATCAATCTAATATATAAAGAAAAATTTGAAGAACTTGCAATCTTTGATGGGTTGAGAGAGCTTGAGTTTTTTATATATCCAAATTCGAAAGGTCCAAGCAATGTGTATGGTTATTCAATTAATGCAGGTGAAATATTAGCTGCTAGAAAAATATCAAATGATATTTCAGGAGGCAATATGTTTATTAAAGGTAAGTATAGTTCCTCTAAGGAATATAGTTCAATTTTAAGAATAAAAGATTTTAGAATTAAAGATGATACTAAATTTGAAAATTTAATAAAATCAACAAGATTTTTTGATATTGTTTCTTTAATTAATGATACGCAAAAAAGTTTTAGTTACATGGAAGCCCCCATCGCAAAAGAAAACGATTTAATATATGTAAAAGATGCATTTATTATTGGAGGATTGGTGGGCTTTACTTTTAGTGGAGAGGTCAATCCTATTAAAAAAACTTCTAGCTTTGATGGCTTTTATGGTCCTTTATATTTATTTGATAAGTATATTGACCAAATTCCTTTATTTAATAAAATTCTAACTAACAATAAAAATGAAAGTCTTTTAGGGGCTAACTTTTCAGTAAATAAAGTAGATGGTGAAACATCCGTAACTATCAATCCTTTATCCTTAGTGACCCCAGGTAAAACTAAAAGAATTTTTAAAATATTTGATTTTTTAAAAAAAGATAAAGAGTTTAATCAAGAATAATTAATTTATCATTTATTTTAATTTTACCTGAAGTAATTATTTCTGCTTTAACACCGCTCTTATTTACTAAAAGCTTAATAAGATTATCGATCTTAAGTTTTTTTTGTAGATAATTACAAGGTTCGCATATTTCATGAATTTTTAAGACTACTTCATTACCTATTTGAATTTTTTTATTTATGAGTTTCGTTAATGGAATACCTTCGGTAATCACATTTCTTCTAAAATCTTTATGTTCTATTTTTTGATTTATTTTTTTTTCAAAATCTTCAATTATTTCTTGTTCTATTAGGGTAATTTGATCGCTTGGTTTCTCATAATTATTATAATATCGATCTCCAACTATACCTGCATTACTTTCTAAATAAGCTTCCTTTAAATAAAAAGTATCGGCTTCGCTTTTAGCGGTTATATTAATTTTTTTTATTATACTCATTGTTATTTACTTCAATACTTAAGCATTATATATAACATACATGAGTAGTTTAATTGAACAAAGATCTATACAAGTAAGAAACTTTCTTATTTTTTCTAGGCTAGCGCCCCTAGTTACTAGCTTTATTTGCTCAATTGTTATTAATAAAGTATTTCTTCATTCTCCAGATATTTTTAGTTTCGAAAGTATTATTATCTTCATAGGAATGTATCTAATTCTCTATACCTTTATAAACAACACTAAAAGTCTTTGTGAAAAATTAGCTATTCTCAATCAACAAATTTCTTCATCTAACGACTCCGATAATAATCCCCAGTAATTTTTTTAAAAACTTCACTATTATATAAATATTTAGTATAAAAGAACAAAATATGAACAAAATAGATCGGCCTTCTTACTCTATACCCTATGTCATCTCTAAAGTTTCTGCAGGATTCCCTTCTCCAGCTGATGATTATTTGGAAAAAAACTTAAGCATAGATAAGCTATTGATTAAAAATCAAGCATCTACTTTTCTTATTAGGGTGGGTGGGGACTCTATGATTAATATAGGAATATATGATGGGGATATTTTAATTGTTGATCGTAGTCTTGATGCAAAAAACAAAGATATTGTGATTGCGTCTATTTTCGATGAATTAACAGTTAAAAGATTGATATTTGATATTCGAGGCAATCCCCAACTCAAGGCCGAAAACCCTTTATATTCAAATATAGAGGTTAAAAATAAAGAGGATTTAATTATTTGGGGAGTGGTAACAAGCGCTATTCATCAATTTATTAAACATTAAACGATGCAATGTTTAGCTTTAGTGGATTGCAATTCTTTTTACGCTTCCTGTGAATCTATCTTTAACCCATACCTCCTTAACAAACCCGTAGTTGTTTTATCTAATAACGATGGTTGTGTGGTTGCCAGAAGCTCACAAGCTAAAAAAGTAGGTATTAAGATGGGCGTGCCTTTTTTTCAGATAAAAGAATTAGTTAAAAAAAACAAGGTACATGTTTATTCATCCAACTATAATCTTTATGGAAATATTTCTGCAAGAGTAATGAGTGTGCTCAAAGAACTATCTGATGATTTAGAAATTTATTCTATAGACGAGGCTTTTTTAGTTTTAAATAAGTTTTCACCAAGATCTTTTTATTCTAGGTCTCTAAACATAAAGAATATTATTCATAAGTGGATTGGCGTACCAGTAAGTATTGGTATCGCGCCCAATAAAACTCTTTGTAAGGTTGCAAATTTTTTAGCAAAAAAAGATGAAGCAGGATCTCAAGTTGTAAGTCTGATGAATAAAAAAGAAATAGAGTTAGCTCTAAAAATACTCGATGTTCAAGAAATTTGGGGCATTGGAGCTCGTATTTCAGATTTTTTAAAATCGAACCAGGTATATACAGCTGATGATTTATCTAAAAAAGATCCAAGATGGATCAGGCAGCATCTGGGAGTAGTTGGAGAGAGAACTTATAGGGAGTTGAAAGGTGAGGTTTGCCTGAATCTCAACTCAGGATCTTCAATTAGAAACCAATGTATAGTTTCTAGATCTTTCGAAAGTCACATTACTAATAAAGATGATCTGGAAAAAAGAATAGTTTCTTATGCTACTCGAGCTTCTGAAAAGATCAGAAGTGAAAAATTACAAGTTAAAAGTATATCTGTTTTCATCAGATCTAATAAATTTAATAAAAATACAAAACAATATCATTGTATCAAAACACTTTCTTTTATTAATCCAACCAATCATATTTTTGATATAGTTAATAAATCTTTAGAAGCCCTGCAAAGTATTTTTCAAGAAGGTATATTTTACAAAAAAGCAGGAGTAATTCTATCAGATCTTTATTTTGAAAACTTTTATAATAATGACTTGTTTGATAGCGAATGCAAAATAAGAAGCCAAAGATTAGCCAGACTTAATAAAACATTTGATTTGATCAATAGTAGATATGGAGGAGGTAGTATTTCCATAGCAAAAGAGAATTATGAGCGCCTTCACCTAACTAAAAGAACAAATCTTAGCCCAGCTTATACGAGTAATTTTGATGAGTTGGCAATTGCTAACTAATTATAAAAGTTAATTATCATAAAATCTTTGATCTGCTGCTTCTTGATTAATAAAGGGAATTAATTGAGCAATTAAGACGCCCACAATAATTAATAAACACCCAATCATTTGAACAAAGGTTAAAAATTGACCAAGAATAATCCATGCAGATAGAGCACCAAATACACCCTCTAAAGAAAATGTGATGGCAGCAGTTGATGGCTTTACATACCGCTGTCCAATTATCTGAAGAGTATAAGCAATTCCTGTTGACATTATGCCGACATACAATATTTCAAATAATTCTTTATATATTCCAGATAATGTAGGTTCTTCAAATATAAAAATTAAAGGTAAACTTATTATAAAACATACAAAGAATTGTGTTGATGCTAACGTAAATGGGGCATCAATTATTTCAAAAAACTCATCTATTAAAATACAATGAATAGCAAAAAAGATAGCACAAATAACTACTAGTATATCTGCAAATTGTGCCTCAAAATCACTCTGGGAAGTTAGGTAATAAGAGCCAATTAAACAAATACTAACTGAAAACCATATAGACCAGTGAATTTTCTTTTTGAGAAAAAAACGAGAAATAATAGGAACAAAGGGAACGTACAGTATTGTTAAAAAAGCTGCATTTCCTATCTTTGTGTAAAGTAATGCATATTGCTGCAAATAAGAACCCATTAACAATGAGCAGCCTGTTAAAAAAAGAATGATATATAGTTTTATCTTTTTAGCATCTTCAACATTAAAAAATAATTCTCTTTCCTTGAATGCTAGGGGAGCAACTAGAAGAGCACCAATTAAAAAACGTATATTAGTAAATGTGAGCGGTCCGATATATTCCATCCCTGTAGATTGAGCAACAAAAGCCGTGCCCCATATAAGGGCTGCCAGTATTAATAGAATTGTAGCGGTGAATTGTTTAGAGGGCATCTATATTACTGGCTCCGCAGGTAGGATTCGAACCTACGACCTGTCGATTAACAGTCGAATGCTCTACCGCTGAGCTACTGCGGAACGAGCAAATAAAGTACAACAATTTTAATATTTTTCAAATACCAATTAAGATTATTTTATTATGAAGAAAATCTATATAATTGTTAATTAGGAGATTAATTATGACGGAATCAAAAGTTACTTCGCCTTGTATTAGTATTTGTAAAACAGACCCCATTACTGGTTATTGTTATGGATGCTCAAGAACAAACGAAGAAAAACAACTTTGGAAAGATGAAAATACCTTAAATCAATGGAAATTAGATAATATAGAATCTCTTCAAAAAAGAATGCAAGGATGGCAACTAGAAACTTTCAATCAATCTTATGAATTTAAGAAAGAAAAAGGCATTTCTCTAATTAAGTCTAATATAGAAAATCAAAAATCTGAACTATCTAAATGATTCAAGGAGGCTGTCTTTGTAAAAGTGTTTCTTTTAAAATTTATAAAGAAACGAGAAAGGCTGTAATTTGTCATTGTACTATGTGTCAGAAGTCCAATGGAGAATTTAGCAGTTATACAAAAGCCAAATTAAATAACTTTAAATTAACCAAAAAATCATCTTTAAAGTGGTATCATTCTTCTAAAAAATATAGGAGAGGTTTTTGCTTTAAATGTGGCAGCTCCTTATTCTTTCAAAAAATAGAAGATCCTATTGATATTGCTATTTCTACAGGGTCATTAAAAAAAAATATCTCAACTGTTGGGCATATTTTTTATCATAATAAAAAATCAATAATTGATATTGGAAGTAAATTAAAAAAATTTCAAAAAAGCTCTAATGGATATTTTGATAATATGCTTGAAAAAATTAAATAATATTATGGAATTGTTTGCGGCTATAGATTTTGAAACAGCAAATAGCGATAGAAAGAGTGCTTGTCAAATTGGTTATGTCATTTTTAACAAAAAAAAAATTTTAAATAAAAAATCATATCTAGTTAAACCCCCATCTTTTGATTTTTTTTTTACAGATATTCATGGAATTACATGGGATATGGTAAAAAAAGAAAAAACTTTTGATAAAATTTGGAAACTTGTTTGGGAAGACTTGAAAGATATTGATTTATTTTTTGCTCATAATGCCCCCTTTGATAAAAGTGTGTTACATGCTTGTTGCAATCACTATAGATTGCCTATACCTCATCAAAATTTTGCAGATACCGTTCAAATATCTAGAAAATTTTGGGATTTTGAAAATAATAAACTTAACACAGTCTGTAAAAATTTAAGAATACCTTTAAAACATCACGATGCATTATCTGATTCAAGGGGATGTGCACAAATTGTAATCGAGGCTTTTAAGTTAGGTTATGTTATTTAATAAATTTACCTAAATAACTTATAGAGGAAAAGATAATGATTAAGAAGATTGTTCCAATTATTAAGATATTTAACGTGTCTCCTTGATCTAAAACTATCCCAAAAATAAAAGGTGAGGCGGCTGAAGCCAATATCCCAAAAAAACTCATTAAAGCCTTTATAGATCCTAAATTATTGACTCCATACATTTCTGCCCATAACGACCCAGATACATTTTCACCAACTGCTTGAGTTAATCCTATCACTGACATATATACAAATAATATAATTGGGCCTTCGAAATACATTAAAAATATCAAAACTACAAGAAAAGGAAAAAGTAAATAGGGCATTAATCTTCTCCCATTGTATTTGTCAACCAATAGTCCTGCAACAGTTGAACCAATAATTGAAAATACAGCATAAAAAATTAAACCCATAGCTATTAAATTTAGATCCCAGCCTTTTAGGGGTGCTATATGCACTTGATGAAAAAAAAATCCCGTTACTGCAAAAGGCATTAAGAGTGTGGTTGGTAAATAGCAATAAAATTTAATATCTTTTAAAATATCTCTTCTTTTCCATGAAATTCCTTCTTGAACTTTTTGAGTATTTAAAAAATTTTGATGTATTTGACTATGGTTTCTTAAGATATACCACAAACCCATGCCAAAAAATATGATGATAAAAATTGAAGAAACTAACCAAGTAAATCTCCAGCCGATTAACCCTATTAAAAGAACGGCCATAATAGGATAAAATATTTCACCAAATGCTAGACCATAACTCGATACCGCTAAAGCCTTACCTCTATCTTTGTCAAAATATCTTGCCATAGTAGTTCTTGAGGTGTGACCCATAAGTCCTTGTCCAAATAATCTCAAAAAATATAAGCTTATAAAAAGCATATAGACATTTATGATACTACTAACAAGCAAACAGGTTAGTGAAAGTCCAATAACAATTGCAACGACATACTTTCTTAATTCGATATTATCAATTAACTTACCAGCCCAAATTAAACTAATAGCACTTAATATAGTTGCTATAGAATAGTAACTTCCAAATTCTCCATTTGTTAAATTTAATAACTCTCTAAAATAACCGCCAAATAATGAGATAAAATAAGTTTGACCAAATCCTGATCCAAATGCCGTTAAGAAACCAATAAAAAGTAGCCCAGAATTTTTATAAAAAAATTTAAACAAGTCAGGGATACTATAATTAATTATAATTTAATCAATTGGCTAGCATCTGCTATAATTTTATATAAAATAGAAAGAGATTCACAATGACTGAAACAACACCCTTAACAACAGAAATATTAATAGATTTTATTGAAGATGCAGAAGTGAATAATCATGATTACGTAGTTAAAACATTAATACAACCCGCTCTTCAGGTAATTGTTGATAAATATAAAACTTGTGAAGCTTTTGATGAGGCTATCGTAAGTGAGTTAGAAAAAGAAAATGAAGCAATTGTTGAAGAGCTTGATAGGGAAGAATAATGATGTCTCCTATTTTATACAGCACATTAGATGATAATCTAAAATTATGGTCTCAAAATAAACATTACCCTATTGGTGATATTGAAAAACTGATGGCTAGTTTTATTTTGGCTTTAACTCAAGTCTACGAAACACCTGAAATTCAAAACCAAACGGCTACACAGGAAGAGTACGTCAATATTTATAATAAAATAATGCTTAATCCTATATTTGATAGCCATCCATTAGAATTTGTTTGGCAAGACGACCCTAAAGGTTTTTTAATGGATATTACAAGCCTTATTAGTTTGGCTCATGATGTATTTAAAACAATAGAAACAAAAAATGCCTATCTCATTTCTCTTGGAGTAGCGTTTAAAAAATCAGCCCCAAAAACTATAGACCAATCTATTTTAGAAAAAGCTTCAGAAATGATTTATGAATCAATTTTTGAAATAGAAAACCCGATTTTTGATAAATCTTCCAAAAAAGAAAAAATTGAAGATGATTATAGTCATTTGGCAGATGGGCAGGCCTTAGCATTTCAAATTCATTACCATAGATGGATGATATTAAATAAATCAACACTCCCTGAAACTAGTTATATGAGAAATAGATTTATTAATATTGTAATTAGAAAAAACTTTCCAAAACATACTCCAAATCCAGAGAGTAAACTTGAAACAAGTTATGCCTCATCTCATAAAAAATTAAAAAGCGAGCTTACCGAACATATGACCGCTGGAGCTATTGATACTCAAACTGAAAAACTTAATCAATGGATAAATTCTTTTACAAATAACGTCATGCTTGTTTATTATGGTTTTTACAAATGGGATAAGCTCAGAGGCGATTTCTATAAGGTAATCGATCTTGAGAAAGCTCAATTTGGTATAAAGTTGCCTGATCAGTTTGATGAAAACCAAAAAGAATTTAATAAATTCATCGATATCTCAAATTAAATATTGGTAAAATTATTCAGAGTGGCCTTATGTTATGAATTTTAGATATTACAATTTTTTTTTTATAATTTTTTTCTTATCTTTACTTTCATCACCACTAGTTTTAAGTAAGGAAATGTTCGTATTAGATGATTTAACCAATTCAGGTAAAACCTTGCAAAATCAAGAATGGTCCTTTTTTACTGATGGAGTCATGGGCGGTCTTTCCCAGGGAAATGTTTCTAAAGATAATATTTCTGGTAAATCTTGTTATAGAATGCAAGGAAATGTTACTACAGAAAACAATGGAGGTTTTATTCAAATTGTAGCTCCAATCAAACCAATTATGAAAGCTAAAGATTTCGAAGGTGTTTATATTAAGGTCTTTGGCAATAATAAAAGATATTTTTTACATATCAGAACACCCTTAACATTAGCTCCATGGCAGTATTATAGTTTTAGTTTTGAAGCTTCATCCAATTGGACTTTAATAAAAGCACCATTTGAAGATTTTAAAAGATCTAACTTTTACCAACCAAAAACTATTTTAAATCAAAAAATTAAAACTATTGGAGTTTTAGCAGGTTTTGATAATTATCAAGCTGATATTTGTATCGCTGAAATAGGTTTTTATTAGTATTTCCAAATAAAATGTTCGCAGTTATTTAACATCCTGCCAGTTATCTGACCTAAAAATGTTCCATGACTTACCACGGCAATTTTTTTTATTTCTTTACTATCTAGCCATTCCTTAAATTTATCTAATCTTATTTTAATATCATTATACGACTCTTGAATTATTATTTTTTCATCAATAGGAATATATTGATTCCACCAGAATTTTTTAAGATTACTAAAATCAAAATTAGGGAATTCTTTTTCTAATTCTATGGGTTGTCTTCCTACATCACATGAATGATATAAATGCTCTCTGACCAAATCTGAAATGAATGGTTTTTTTTCTGGAAAAACTATAGAAAAAGTTTCCAATGTTCTCGTTAAAGGAGAGCAGACATATAAATCAAAATCCAAATTTTTTAGATCTTTATAGGTTTGTTTGGCTTGTAGTCTTCCTTTTGCTGTAATTTTTGCGTCAAAATAATGTGTTGGATTATCTAAATCGTCAGCAATATTAGCTTCTGACTCAGCGTGTCTTATTAAGTAAATTTCTTTCATATGATTTCAGAATTTATAGAATATTTTAGCATTTAAAGCCATACTAATTTTTTTTCGACCCTAGTATTAAATAACTTGAGGTGTGTTATTTGGAGGTCCCAATACCATATTATTTTGTATTCTTTTAAATATTTATAGTATCTATCAGTGTGCCCAGTGAAGGAAGACCAAAGTATATTTTTTGATAAAGTTAAAAAGTGGGTGTGTAAGTGTGATCTATGAGTGTCCAAAAAATTAATTCATTGGAACTTTAACTGCACCTTTTTGATTAGTTATTTTACATGATGAAAATCTTGAAGGATGAGCATCATAATTAGATTTTTTATCACAACTGCTTTGTGGAATATCAAACTCACTTCCTTGCATAAAAGATCTTGTTCCATTAGGTGAGCATGAATCAAGCATTTCTGTTCTTCCTGTCCATCGATAGATCTCAGATTGTAT
>Ga0209502_10003325_pt1 | contig 12721 bp, 14 predicted proteins | sample ArcticOcean_MG_C_10_FD_187442 | JGI IMG/M metagenome (GOLD analysis project Ga0209502, IMG submission 187442) | Marine microbial communities from western Arctic Ocean - ArcticOcean_MG_CB11_90 (SPAdes) (version 2) | ecosystem: Environmental > Aquatic > Marine > Oceanic | place: Arctic Ocean...
AATAAGATTACTGTAACTAAAAACTCAATCGCAATGCAAGCAGCATAAGCTAAGAACACTTGGCCTCAATTTCCAATATTAAAAAAAATGTATTAAGCGCCCTAGAAGATATTAAGGCATTTGATATAATTTCTATCGACATTAGAAAGCAAAAGTCTATCGCAGATTATATAATAATCGCAAGTGCATCCTCTTCAAGACAAGCCAAAGCTCTTGCTGATAATGTAAGAGATAAAATGCAAAAAATAAATATCCCTTTAATTGGCATGGAAGGTGGTTCAGGAAGCGAATGGGTTTTAGTTGATTTGGGTGATATCATTATTCACATAATGACTCCCACAATAAGAGCACATTATAATTTAGAAGAGCTTTGGGTGTCTGATAATTAAAAAGTGGTTTTTGAGTTTGAAAATAAAAATTATTTCTATAGGAAACAGTCCGCAAAAATCAACTCAAGATATTTTGCTTAAATATACTTCAAGATTTGATGATCATTTTAAAATTGAATTATTAGAAATAAAATCAGAAAAATATTTTAAATCTGTCGATCAAAAAAAATTGAAAGAAGCTCAAAAAATCCTTAAATTTGTTGGTACTGATTTTATTATATCCCTTGATGAAAATGGATCTTCTTGCTCCTCAATCGATCTCTCAGAAAAGCTATCGAAATGGATGCAAAACTTTCCCAAAGTAACCTTTATAATTGGTGGGGCGGATGGGTTAGATAAAAAAATTATAGGGAATTCAAATTGGGTTTGGAGCCTATCAAAGCTGACACTCCCGCATAATCTAGTAAAAATTATACTAGTAGAGCAGCTTTACAGAGCATCAACAATATTAAATAATCATCCATATCATCGTGAATAATAATATCAATAATAGTCTTGTTTGGTTAAGAAGAGATCTTAGGTTATATGATCATAATGCTCTTTTCCAGGCCCTAAAAAATTCTAAAGCAGTATATTGTTGCTTTATTTTTGATATTAAAATATTAGAAAAATTAAGCAGCAAAAATGACCGGAGAATTGATTTTATATGGCATGCCCTTAAAGAAATAAAAGCAGATCTCAACAGCCTAGGCTCAGACCTTATTGTAGAAGTTGGTGACCCTGTGATCTTAATTCCCTCCTTGATCCTGAAATACGAATGTAGTGCATTATTTTTAAATAAAGATTACGAAAGATATGCAATAGATAGAGATAAAAAAATTTCTGACGAATTGCTAAAATATAATATTGAGACTTACAAATATAAAGACCAAGTGATATTTGAAGAAAAAGAAATCTTAACTCAAAGCAATAGTCCTTATACTGTTTTTACTCCTTATAAAAACAATCATCTTAAGAAGATATTTAATGAAGGCATCACTCAATTTGATTGTGAGCCTTATAATATTAATTTAGCTAAATTTAAGACTAGACCTCTACAGTCATTAAAAGAAATTGGTTTTGAAGTATCAAATATTTCATCAATGAATCTTCCTTTAGGTACGCAAGGAGGAATTGCCTTAATTGAAGATTTTAAAATAAGAATAAAAAATTACAGTTACAATAGAAATTTTCCTGGAGTAAAAGGTGTTTCATATCTCTCAGTCCACAATAGGTTTGGTACAGTCTCCATAAGACACCTTGCCAAAATGGCACTCGAACATAATTCTGAAGGCTCTTCTACGTGGCTAAATGAATTAATCTGGAGAGATTTTTATTTCCAAATACTATCAAATTTCCCACATATCGAAGATGGTAAAACTTTCAAACTTAAATATAATAATCTCAAATTTGAAAATGATGAAAAAAAATTTTCCGCATGGAGGAATGGGAAAACAGGGTTCCCAATTATCGATGCAGGTATGCGCCAATTAAATTTAACTGGGTTTATGCACAATCGACTCAGAATGATTATTGCTAGTTTTTTAGTAAAAGATTTATTAATAGACTGGCGCTGGGGTGAAAAATATTTTTCAGAACATCTAATTGATTTCGACTTATCTGCAAACAATGGAGGGTGGCAGTGGGCAGCATCTACAGGTTGTGATGCACAACCTTATTTTAGAATTTTTAACCCACTTCTTCAATCAGAAAAATTTGACCCAGAGGGTAAATTTATTAAAAAATACGTTCCTGAATTAGAGCTTCTAAACAATAAAGAAATTCACCAACCATCTGTTTTTTTTAATAAATCTGCAAATGATTTTCCAGTTAAACTGGGCTTGGATTATCCTTTCCCAATAGTGTCCCACGTAGATCAAAAGCCGAAAATTATAGCTTTATTTAAGAATGCTGGATAATGTTGTTTTTTTACAACAATCTTTCTTGAATTTACGCTATTACACGTTAATTAAATAGACTTAAATACAACAACAATGGATAATCAAGGTATATGAGAGTATCCAAATTATTAATTATAATCCTGCTTATTTTTCAAGTATCAGGCTGTGCAACACATGCAAACAAAGACCCATTAGAGAGTTTTAATCGAGCAATCTATAAGTTTAATGATGTCGCTGATGGTACAGTTATTAAGCCAATTTCAAAAGGTTATAAAAATATTGCTCCAGAATTTGTTATTAAGGGTGTCAATAACTTCTTTAATAATATTAGAGATGTTGTAACGGTAATAAACGAATTACTTCAAGGTAAAATTGAGTATGCCGCAAACGATACTGGAAGAGTATTGGTTAATAGTACTATTGGACTTTTAGGCTTTGTTGATGTGCATTCAATGAATGGTGGTGAGAGAAGAAAAGAAGACTTTGGCCAAACACTAGGATACTGGGGTGTAGGGCAAGGAGCATATCTAGTTCTTCCATTTATAGGTCCGTCCTCTACAAGAGATGCTGTCGGATTCGTAACAGATACACTAGCATTTGATCCTATTAGTTATATAAACAACGTAAGAGGAAGAAATCAAGTACGTATTTTACAATTTGTTGATGCTCGCACCGAGCTCCTAAATGCAACGGAAATTATGAGTGAAGCATCATTAGATGCATATGCATTCCAAAGAGATGCATACTTTCAATACCGAGAAGCTCTTGTGAATGATAAACCATCAGGTGATATTGACTACACAGATACTGCAGATTATGATTATAATTTCGAGGAATATACAGAAGAATCAACTACAGAGAACTGTACTAACAAATTAACTACAGAGAACTGTAAAGCACAAAAAATTTCCCAAGCTGAATAATTCAATTCCTTAAGAATTAGCTGCCACCGTCATAGGCTCAATCATAATCGATCCGGTATATTTAGAGCTATTTTGATAAGTATCATTTCCTATAGCTTTAATATTCAACAACATATCTTTAAGATTGCTAGCAATGGTGATTTCTTCTACCGCATGTTGAATTTTTCCTGACTCAATCCAAAAACCTGCAGCTCCTCTTGAATAATCTCCAGTCACCATATTCAACCCATGTCCTAAAAGTTCTGTAATCAAAAGACCTTTATCAATTCCCTGAATTAACTCTGAAAGAGAGTTTTTTGATGATCTTACAATAAGGTTGTGCGCGCCACCAGAATTTCCAGTAGTTTGCATTTCTAATTTTCGTGCACTATAAGAAGATAGAAAATAACCATTTAAAAAACCTTTGTCTAATAAAGACCTTTCTTTCAAACCCACCCCTTCCCCATCAAAGTATGTGCTTGAATGGCCTTTATTTAAAAATGGATTTTCGATAATAGATAAGGCATCGGAAGCTATTTTAGTATTTAATGAGTTTAGTAAAAAAGATGTCTCGCGATATAAATTTCCACCAGAAATAGCAGCTACCATTGAGGAAATAATTGATGTTGCAATTGAAGCTTCAAATATTATAGGGTATTTTCCAGTCTTAATCGGCTTTACATTTAAACGTTTAAGTGCTCTTTCAGCCGCATCTTTTCCGATTATCTTAGCTGATAATAAGTCATTATAAGACCTCACGGAACTGTAGCTATAATCTCTCTGCATCCCTAAATTGCTTTTGGCGACGACAGAACAACTAAGTGACGATCGGGATGATGGGTAACCCCCAATAAAGCCTGCAGAATTTAAATAAACAAATAGATTTTCAGAGGTGCTTAGTTGTGCTCCTTCTGAATTAGTTATCCGATTATCAAAACTTAAAGCGGAATCTTCGCATTCAAGGGCTTTCTGAATCATTAATTCTTGGGAGTCAAAATATGAATTATATATATTCAATTCTTTAACATCTTTCGAATAAAGCGCAGGATCTGCTAAGCCAAATGCTTTATCTTCTGCCGTATATTTTGCTATCTGACAAGCTGCTTTAACACAAGACTCAAGGGCATCATTGCTAAAGTCTGAAGTGGATGCAATACCTTGATGCTGATTAAAAAAAACAGTAGCACTCAAACTTTTACCATTATTTAACTCAATAGTCTCTAAAGTCCCCATACGCGTTGAAATTGTTTTTCCTGAGCTTACACTGATTTCAACCTCGGAAGCAGTGGCACCATTTTTTTTTGCTATATCTAAAATCTTATTTGAAATTAGATACAAATCATCTTCAGAAAAGTTAAGAAGTTTTACGCCCATAAAAAAATACTTTCTTTAAAACTGATATCATACAGAAACATAGAAAGAATTAGGTATTAAGTCATGGTAGATTTAGATAAAGATAGTGTTGTAAGTAAAACTGAATTAAAAAAAGACTCGAAAAATATTCAAAAATTTGGGAAAAGAATTTCTGAATTAACTATTAATAATATCCAAGCATTTAAGTTTCCTTTAAGCGTTTACGAAGCCACTATAGGTCTTAAAAATTTAAAATCAAACTCTGCTAAAAAGAGACAAGTTCAATATTTAGGAAAGCTACTAAGAGAAATTGACTTAACTGAGGCTTTTTTAGTTATGAAACAATTAGAGGTGGGCTCGCAAAAGGAAATACAAAGAAACCATATTATTGAGGGCTGGAGAGATAAACTATTAAGCAATAATGATTCAATTACTGAATTTATCGATGAGTATCCTAAAATTGATAGGCAATCACTAAGGCAAACAGTCTCAAATGCTCAAAAAGAAAAAAAAGACAACAAGCCCCCCAAACATTCAAGGCAACTCTTTAAGCTAATCAAAGATATTATTATGGCTAAAGTTTAACGTTAACCTTGGATTGAATTCCACCTCTTAAATAACCGACCTCAATTAATTTACCTTTATTCTTTCTAATTGCACTTATTAAATCATCTGGGCTATTAACAGGTTGTTTGGCGATTGAAGTAATACTATCATTTCTTAATATGCCAGCAATTGCTGCAGGTGATCCTTTAATAACTGCAATGATTTGAACTCCATTAATTGCCTCTATATCAGAATTTAACTTAATAAAATGAGCTCCAAATGTGGGCTTTGGAAGCTTGACCCAATATGTAGCATTTATTTCATACTTGATATTCTCATCAACTAAATCATCATCATTAATTTCAATTTCTGTCAAATTTCCCACCTCTTTTACTCGATTAGCTTTTCTTGCTTTTTCTCGAGCTTTTTTAATCATTGTTGCACGACTAGAGTCATTAATTTGGCGGTCATATAATAGAACCATATCGGCCTTTATTGATTTTGCATGTTGAAGAGCTAAATTTGGAGAGGTATATGGAGCGGTAAAATTTGAATGTCCCATTAGGTCATAACCATCTTCAAGCATCTTGAATTTATCAGTTTTCTGCGCCCACCCTCTCATCATTTTTGTATTAGGATTTTTTGAGAATGATTGGAATCCTTTTGGGCTCTGTATTTGGTAATTCTTTTTAAAGGCATTTTCATCACTAAATGCAATATTTGATATGAAAAATAGTAAGGAAATGAAATATGTTAAGTATGATTTTTGCATAGTAAACCTTATTGAAATGTTAATATTAGTTAATTATCCACTAAAAGAGACATATTGATGGAAGAAAGATTCATTAAAATTGGCTTAATTTCTATAAGCGATCGTGCATCATCAGGAGAATACGAAGATGAAGGCCTGCCGAATCTTAAAAATTGGTTAGCTAAGGTGCTTATTAAGCCATTTAATTTAGAAGAAGAAATCATCCCTGATGAAATTGAGGTTATTAAAAAAACTTTAATTACCCTATCGGATGAAAAAAAATGCGATCTTATTCTTACAACTGGTGGCACAGGCCCTGCAAAGAGAGACGTTACTCCTGAAGCTACTTTAAGTGTTGGAGATAAAGAAATGCCAGGCTTTGGTGAGCAAATGAGGCAAATCAGTTTAAATTTTGTACCTACAGCTATTTTATCTAGACAAGTTGCTGTTATAAGAAATACAGCCCTTATTATTAATCTTCCAGGACAACCTAAAGCGATTGTCGAAACATTAGAAGGATTAAAAGATGCAAAAGGTAGTTTAATAGTGCCTGGTATATTTGCTGCTGTCCCTTATTGTTTAGATCTTATTGGTGGGCCTTATATTGAAACTAAAGAAACTATACTAAAATCTTTCCGGCCCAAAAAAAAATAAAATGTCTCCTGAATTTTCATTGATTGATAAATATTTTAATTTACACAAAACCAAAGCATACAAAGGTATTGGAGATGATGCTGCCTTAATAAAAAAAGATACTAATAATTTATGGGCTATCTCGACCGATATGCTCAATGAAAATACTCATTTTTTTCAAAATACTGATCCATTCAACTTAGGATGGAAAGCTCTTGCGGTGAATATCTCAGATATATATGCAATGGGAGGTCTTCCAAAGTTTGCTCTATTAGCAATTGCGCTCCCTAAAATAAAAGCAGGCTGGATGGAAGAATTCTCAAATGGTTTATTTAGTTGCGCAAAAGAATATGGGGTTGAGCTAATTGGAGGAGATACTACAAAAGGACCCTTATCTATTAGTATTTGTATACTAGGTGAAGTACTTAAAAAAAATGCTCTTCTAAGGTCAAATGCAAAAAAAGAAGATGATATATGGGTAACAGGAGAATTAGGCCTTGCTGCATTAGGCTTAGCAAAGCTGCAAAAAAAAATTCAATTACCTAAAAGTTTATCAAAAAAAGCAATTGGGGCATTAGAAAAGCCCATGCTGCATTCATCCATAATAAAAATCATGGCCAGACTTAGTAATTCTGCAATTGATATTTCTGATGGACTAATAGCAGACCTTAGCCATATTCTAAAGGCTTCTAAAGTTGGGGCTGATCTATCTTTAAAAGATATACCTATGAACCCTTGGTTAAAAAAAAATAAATTAATTGATATAGGTCTCTCTGGAGGAGATGATTATCAATTACTTTTTACTACGCCTAAAAAAAATCGGAATAAAATTAACCTGCTGAGTAAAGTGCGATCCATAAAACTAACAAGGATTGGTAGCATTAAGAAAGATAAAAGTTTAAAAATTATTGACAATAAAGGCATGCTCTATAAAACTAAAAAGAAAGGCTATGATCATTTTGAAACCAAATAAATTACTGTTTAGAAATTTTTCGGCATTCTTAGCTCTCGGTTTTGGAAGTGGATTAATAGCGAGAGCTCCTGGCACTTTTGGTACATTAGCAGCGATACCATTTTTCATATTCTTACAATTTCTTTCGCAACCTTTAATTTATTTATTTATTATCACTATGTTTTTTATTGGTATTTATGTTGCTGATAAAACAAGCCAAGCTTTAGCAATGAAAGATCCATCTTGTATTGTAATTGATGAAATTGTAGGATTTTTACTATTATTAATTTTAATTGTTCATCTGCCTGGAGCTGAAATTTCAATTACTAAAATAGACTATATTCTAGCGTTTATTTTATTTCGTATCTTTGATATATGGAAACCCTTCCCCATTGATCTGCTAGAAAAAAAATATAAAGGGGGTTTTGGCATAATGATTGATGATATTGGGGCTGCAATATACGCTTATATAATCTTTATACTCATTCATTATGCAATCTAAAGAAGTTATACATTTAACTCAGGTGCTGGGTGAGAAATTTTTAAAACAGCATATTATTCTTACCACTGTTGAGTCCTGCACTGGTGGCTTACTTGCTGCTCAACTTACAAATATTCCTGGCTGCTCAACTTGGTTTGATAGAGGATTTATTACATACAGCAACCAATCAAAAATAGATTGTGTAGGGGTGAAGAAAAGTACTATTAAGACATATGGTGCGGTTAGCCAACAAACTGCTAACGAAATGGCTTTAGGTGGCACTAACAATAGCAAAGCAAATCTAGGATTTAGTATTACTGGTATTGCAGGACCTTCTGGAGGATCTATACTTAAACCAGTTGGTACCGTTTTCTTTGCAATTGCTAGGAAACAGAATATTATTTTTGAGCATCAGGCATTTTTTGACGGAAATAGAGTAGATATTAGAGAAAAAGCACTTCTATTTGCATTAAATCAATTATTGGCGCTTACGTTATAGCAGCAAATATGAAATAATTAAGTGTTAAAAAATAATCAATCAAAGGCGCCTATTAAATGGATGAAAATAAGAAAAAAGCATTAGATGCAGCTTTAGCCCAAATCGAAAAACAGTATGGGAAGGGTTCGATAATGCGAATGGATGACAGCAGTGTAGTCGAAGGTATTCAATCAGTTTCAACTGGATCGTTAGGGCTTGATATAGCATTAGGTATCGGTGGTCTTCCTCGAGGTCGTGTAGTTGAGGTCTACGGGCCTGAATCGTCAGGTAAAACTTCATTAACATTATCGGTTATCGCACAAATGCAGAAGATTGGAGGCACAGCTGCCTTTATAGATGCTGAACATGCATTAGATACCCAATATGCTGCGAAACTAGGTGTAAATATAGAAGATCTTTTAGTCTCTCAGCCTGATACTGGTGAACAAGCACTTGAAATTACTGATATGTTAGTCAGAAGTGGCTCTGTCGATATGATTGTCATAGATTCAGTCGCTGCGCTAACGCCAAGAGCCGAAATTGAAGGTGATATGGGCGACTCACATATGGGGTTACAGGCTAGATTGATGTCACAGGCATTGAGAAAATTAACCAGTCAAATACAAAGAACAAATACTTTAGTCATCTTCATAAATCAATTAAGAATGAAAATTGGTGTGATGTTTGGAAATCCAGAAACTACTACAGGCGGTAATGCATTAAAATTTTATGCGTCAGTGCGTTTGGATATCCGCCGAATTGGTGCTATCAAAAAAGGTGATGAAATTGTTGGAGCAGAAACAAGGGTTAAGGTTGTTAAAAATAAAGTAGCTCCCCCATTTAAAAAAGCAGAGTTTGATGTCCTATATGGCGAAGGTATTTCTTTAGAGGGTGAGATTATTGATGAAGGTGTTAATCTTGACCTTATAGAAAAAGCTGGATCATGGTATAGCTACAAAGGTGAAAAAATAGGTCAAGGTAAAGATAAAGTAAGGGAATACTTAAAAGATAATCCAGAAATTTCAAAAGAAATCGAAGACTCAATTAGAGCCCAATCAAACTTATCTATGGCTAACAAAGAAATAGAGCAGATAGAAGATGTAGTTGAGGAAGATACTAAAGCTGACGAATAATCTAAATAAAAATCAGCTTCAATTAAAAAAAAGAGCTCTCTACTACCTAGGTAAAAGAGATTACTCCAGAGTGGAGCTAGGACGTAAAATTTTAACTTACTCCGAATCCCTCAAAATAAGTAAAGCTGATTTAGAATTAATTTTGAATGAACTGGAAGAAAAAGATTGGCTATCAGATGATAGGTTCTCTGAACAATTTGTATTATCAAAAAAAAGAAAGTTTGGTGCCCGTAAGATTGCACATGAACTGAAATTACGAGGAGTTAGTGAATCAATAATAAGCCGAGTTCTTAGTGATATTAAAGATGATAAATTTTTATTAGCTAAGAAAATATGGGAGAAAAAATTTAACCAGATTCCGATTACAATTGATGAAAAAGCTAAGCAAATTAGATTTATGCAAAGTAGGGGTATTGAGGTCGCAATAATTCATCAAATATTATCTGGTAAATCACCTGAATTGATATGACAATAAAAAAACAAATAATTACAACAGAAGAAATTAGATCTTTATTTTTAAATTTCTTTAAAGACAAGGGGCACACAGTAGTTGCATCAAGTAGCCTTATTCCTCATGGAGATACTACCCTTTTGTTCACAAATGCTGGAATGAATCAATTTAAAGATGTATTCCTAGGTATTGAAAATAAAAAATATAAAACTGCAGCCTCAAGTCAAAAATGCGTCCGTGCTGGAGGTAAACATAACGATCTAGAAAATGTTGGCTACACAGCTAGACATCACACCTTCTTTGAGATGTTAGGGAATTTTAGTTTTGGAGGCTACTTCAAAAAAGAGGCAATTCTATATGCATGGGAACTTTTAACAAAAATATATCGAGTACCAGAAGAAAGATTATTAGTTACAGTCTATAAAGATGACCATGAGACTTATGATATATGGTCAAAAATAATCGGGCTCTCTGAAAATAAAATTATTCGTATTGGTGATAATAAAGGACCTAAATATTCATCAGATAACTTTTGGATGATGGGTGATACAGGCCCTTGCGGACCATGTACTGAGATATTTTATGATCATGGAGATTTGATTGCCGGGGGACCTCCAGGGTCTAAAAATGAAGAAGGTGATCGATATATTGAAATTTGGAACTTAGTGTTCATGCAATATAATCGAGAAGAAAGTGGGGTAATGAAAAATCTACCAAAACCAGCTGTAGATACAGGAATGGGTTTGGAGAGAATTACAGCAGTCCTTCAAGACGTACATTCAAATTATGAAATTGATTTATTTCGCGCACTAATTAACAAAGCTATGGAAGTGACTGAAGTTAAAGATGAGGCGCATCCATCCTTAAAAGTTCTTGCAGACCATATACGTGCGACAACATTCTTAATATCAGACGGAGTAATGCCTGCGAATGAAGGCAGGGGTTATGTGCTAAGGAGAATCATTAGAAGAGCTATACGTCATGGTTATAAATTAGGTTGCAGGAATGCATTCTTTTTTAAAATAGTTCCAACCTTAGCTGAGTTAATGAAGACTGCTTATCCAATCACTGACACTAAGATAAAAAATATAATGACTGAGATAAAATTAGAAGAAGAGAGGTTCTTTGAGACTATTGAAAATGGAATGGTGATTCTCGAAAATTCAATAAAAGATATAACCGGTCAAAAGAAAAACATATTACCCGGGACTTTAGCCTTTAAACTTCATGATACTTTTGGTTTTCCATTAGATTTAACTGCAGATGTTTGTAGAGAGCATAACTTAAAGGTAAATGAAAAAGAATTTGCAAAAGAAATGGAAAACCAAAAGAAAATGGCTCGTGAGTCAGGAAAATTTACAAGTAAACTTATACTTGATTACGAAGGAAGAGATACAGAATTTATTGGCTATGAAAAAACCGATGCTCAAGTAATAATTGATGGTATTTTTAAAGGCAATATTCCTAGTAAATTATTAGCAGAAGGTGATGAAGGGATTATTATCTTAAATCGAACTCCTTTTTATGCTGAATCTGGTGGGCAGGTTGGGGATGTTGGAATAATCCAGGGCGATAATTTTAAATTTATTGTAAGGGATACCTACAAAATTAAAAGTAATATTTTTGGGCACACAGGTTATGTCCAAACAGGTAAATTAAATTTAAAAGATAAAGGTAACGCCGTTATCAATATTACTCACCGTAGGAATATTGAGAGAAATCATTCAGCTACTCATCTTCTACATAAGGCACTAAAAATTATTCTTGGCGATCATGTTGAACAAAAAGGTTCCCTAGTGGATAGTGTCAAAACACGTTTCGATTTTTCTCACAATAAAGCATTAACTTCAAAAGAAATTAGAGAAGTAGAATTAATTGTTAATTCAGAAATTTTACAAAATCAATTAACACAAACTAGACTTATGAAAATAGAAGATGCTCAAAAAGAAGGTGCAATGATGCTATTTGGTGAAAAATATGACGAAAAGGTGCGAGTCTTAAATATTGGTAATAGTTCTGAGCTATGCGGTGGGACCCATGTAAGTCAAACAGGAGATATTGGGTTATTTAAAATTCAATCAGAAATTGGTGTTGCATCTGGGATAAGAAGAGTGGAGTCTGTAACTGGCTACAATTTACTTGAAATTATGGAGCAACAAGAAAATATATTGGAAAAACTAGCATTTGAACTAAAAATTGGGACTGAAGATATTCCTAATAAATTAAAGCAGCTCCTATCCCAAATAAAAGAAAATGAAAAACTTATTTATGATTTAAAATCTAAAATTGCTTCAAGTGAAGGCGATGATCTTATTGATAAAGCGATTAAAATAAAAAACTACTCGTTTTTAGCGGAAATAATTGATGGTCAAGATACAAACCAACTAAGAGAGATGATTGATAAATTAAAAGATATTCTTAAAAGTGCCGTTATAATACTGTGCACAGTTACTGATAATAAAATTTCTTTTGCAGTTGGTGTAACAGATGATTTAACAAATACAATAGATGCAGGTGCAATAGCAAAAGTGTTAGGAGAAAAAGTAGGTGGAAAAGGTGGCGGACGAAAAAATATGGCAATGGCTGGTGGCACTAAAATTAAGCAAATTCCACAAGCAATGAGTCTTATCAAAGAAAATCTTAAAAAATAAACTATAAATTATGTCAATTCTTGTTCAAAAATTTGGTGGGACATCGGTAGCAAATCCCGAAAGAATAAAAGCTGTTGCAGAAAAAGTTGCAAAATTTGCATCTCAAGGACATAAAATTGTT
>Ga0209502_10003327_pt1 | contig 12718 bp, 16 predicted proteins | sample ArcticOcean_MG_C_10_FD_187442 | JGI IMG/M metagenome (GOLD analysis project Ga0209502, IMG submission 187442) | Marine microbial communities from western Arctic Ocean - ArcticOcean_MG_CB11_90 (SPAdes) (version 2) | ecosystem: Environmental > Aquatic > Marine > Oceanic | place: Arctic Ocean...
TTGGCCTGAATCCAGAACAGTCTATTGTTGAAATTACTCCAGGTTATGGCTGGTACGCAGAGATTTTAGCACCCCTGATGCGTAATAAAGGGCAATACTTCTATACCTCCCTAAAGTTGCATGAAAAAATAAACCCTTACTTTGTTAAATTAGAGAAAGCATTTAAGGAAAAAATAGAGAAGAATCCTGATATTTACGATCAACTTCGTTGGGTTCATTTTAATCCAAAACAACCTGAGTTTGCTCCGAATGGTCCTGTTGATATGGTTCTTACATTTAGAAACGTCCATAATTGGGCGAAAGCGGGATCAGCTGAAGCGATGTTTACTGGTTTTGCAAAGGCACTTAAGCCAGGTGGAATTCTTGGCCTTGTAGAACATAGAGCAAAGGCAGGAACGCCATTAGAAAAGCAGATTAAAAGTGGCTATATGACTGAGGATTATGTTATTCAGATAGCTAAAGATGCTGGTTTTAGGCTTGATGCTAAATCTGAAATCAATGCAAATCCGAAGGATACTGCTGATCATCCAAAGGGTGTTTGGAATTTGTTACCTGGCTTAAGAGGTGTGGCAGATAATGATAAAGCGAATATTATATCAATTGGAGAATCGGATCGAATGACCTTAAGGTTTATTAAGGAATAATAATCGGACGGTCTATGACCTATTTGGACTGTAAATTGGTGGATGTAAGCTCCATTTTACTTCTTCTTTAAAGCCTATACTTAAAGCCTACTTATGCAATGCATAATATTCGGTGGCTAATACTAATAAGTAAAAACAGCCTCCATAAGTAATCAAATCAAGAATAAGATTTAAAGTTTTGGCTAATATTGGAATAGGATGAGGGTAGGGACCAATTTCTTTTTCCCATCTTCTAATTTTTGATTGTAGTTCTTTGCTAGAGGTTGTGCTTCGCATCGGCCCCTCCAAACCAACAGATAAAGCTATTTTTCTAAATTCTTTACCATGCATGCGAATATCATCTCCATAAATATGGTATTGAATAGCATGACACATTTCATGAATGAGGACTCCTGTTGCCTCTAAACCATTGTCAATATTTTCATCAACTTCAATTTCATGTAAGCCTGACTTACTTTGCTCATATGTTAATGGGTAATAAAACCCGGCAAACCTACCTGTATCGGCAACAGATACAATTATTTCTTTCTTAATTTCAGAAATATTAAATCCCTGCTCATCAAATAACGGTATAACTTTCCTTATCATTAACTTTAGATATAAATTCTTAGTCATTGATTTTAATACAAAAAATTAACATAATTTTCTATTGAAAGATTTTCTGCCGTTACGACGTAACGAAGTGAGCCACCTGCAGTAAGGGTATCAAATGGGTAGCAGGTAACTAACTTTAACTCAGCCTGAGTATCACTTATATCAATACCTTGCTTTGAAGCATCAATAATCTTAATGTCACTCACCTTAAATATGAGTTGGTTTTGATCTAGGGTGGTGGTGGTTAATATTTCTCCAATTTTAATATTTTGTAGAAAATTAAAATGGGTGTCGCGGTGTGCAGAGACAAGCCAAGTAGAAGAGTATCTGTTTGGGGGTGTTTGGTGACTCAAGCCTGGACCGAAAGCTAATACGTTTCCTGTATCTCCTGCTAATACTATTAAGTCTTGTTTATGTTTAACTGATTCAAGACGCATAACTGGATACATATCGGCCCAACTCCAAGGTTTGACAGTTTGACCTAGCTGCATAGATTCATGCCAAGCATGGCGAATTAAATACTGACTTAATTCAGCTTTTAGGGGTGTATAGGCTCCATAAGAAAAAGTTATTATGCCTATTACAATTAAAATTACCTTGAACATAGAACTTTCTTACGACGGAGTAAGGAAGCCAAAAGTATTACCAATAAACCAATGAGCATCAAAAGAGAAGCATTCGTTCCTGTTTGAGCTAGATGCATCACTTTTTTTGGAGTGAACATTGAGAGATCACTCTTCTTAGTCACTGCTTTAGTGGCCAAGTGCTCTAATCCAGGTCTTGATGGGGTCACATCAATTGCTACTAATGAAGTAAATTTAGAGACCAGATGATGCTCAATCGCTAGTTTAGTAATTTCAATGCGTCCAAGCTCTTTTTCTACATCATCCCATAATGATTGGTAATGATCTGTAAGCTTCTCTATCTTTCGACGACCCCATAACACACTGATTCCTGACGCCGGACTAGCTTCGGAAACATTAATTTTCTTTTTAAAAAGACCGTTTGAGGTCTTACCGGTTATTTCTAACGAAGCTGGTAATTTATTTAACTTAAATACAGCAGTGATAGTTTCACCTCTATATAAATCCGGAATCACATCGTTAGCCTGTTCCGCATTGATGTATGACGGTAATGTCACCTTGATATCTGTCAGCGCTGGTGATTCAAGCTTAGCAAAGAGAGATGTCATTTTTTCTGCTACTTCACTGACTTTGCCAATATAGGTAAAAGCCCCTTTACCGTAATCGGCTAATTTGGTCATCAAATATGTATTTGGAGCTGAGCCGATTCCAATTGTAAATAAGCGGTCTTGCTTAATATATTGACGCACTGTGTCGATGATTTCATGTTCGTTGGCGACTTGGCCGTCAGTAAGAAAGATGATTTGTCGGAGATAGTCTGCCGCATTTTCTTTTCTTGAAGTAAATGCATACTTGATTGCCTCCAGAGGCTCTGTTCCTCCATCTGCCGATAAAGCCAGAGTAAATGAAGTCGCTCTACTTTTGTTTGCAAGGATGGCAGGCATGGCGGCTTTAAAGAGGGGGCTAAATTGATCATCAAAGTCGATCACGTTAAACCGATCAGTCCTTTTGAGTCGATTAATCGCCTGAATCAAAGCTTTTTTTGCTTGTTTCATTGATTTTCCACTCATGGATCCAGAAGAATCAATGATAATGATTACCTCTCGTGGTATTTGGTTGGGTTCAAATGTTTTTTCTTTTGAAGGGGTGGCCATTACCATCAAGTAATGATCACCGTCTTTTTTTTGGGTAAAGATAGCGAGTTCTGTTTGAGACGTAGTTTCCGGTGCCCAGACCAACTCAAAATCATGTTCTGCTTCTGTAGTCTGGGAGAGGCTAATATGTTTGGTATGTTGATTAACGTCTACTGTATTAATCAAATGATGGCTTGATTTAATGCTTGCTGGATTAAATCCTGCCTTTAAATGAATATCGATGCTTACTGGCCTAGCAACGTCAGGGTCACTTGGCGGGGTCACCTCAGAGGCATCAGTTACCCTATGGGTATTAGGTGACAAACCTAAAGCATTATGTGGTGTGCTAACTTCTGTTCCGGGCACATATCGATCTTTTACCACCATTGGAAAGCGTATTGAGAATTGATCATTGTCTATTAGAACTATTTGTTGGTACTCAATTGCAATTGTAATACTTTCCCCAGGAGGAATATTGGCAACACTTGCGGTGAATATATTAGGGCGTTGTTGTTCAATTAAGGCAGCTTTTTTACCTTCTTTTTTAGCGGCTTGATATATTTTACGTGCCTCTATCTTCTCTTTGATGAGCCCCTCTATGATTTGATTACCTATATGCATGGTCAGGTGGTCAACCGCAGAGTCTTCGGGTAAGGGAAAGACATAAACGCCTTCTACCCATTCATTCGATGGATTAGTGAAGGTTTGTTCTACTCGAACACGATTTACTGTACCTGTAATATCCATCTGGACTTTAGTGTCTAAAGCAATCTGTGTTATTCGAGAAGAATCTGAGAGGCGATAGATGATAGATCCGGAGTCGACATAATTAATAGGATTCACCTTGTCGGGGCTATTGATTTGATGGGTAGCGGTACTTGGTGTATTGATAAAAGAAATTTTGGTATAGCCATTTGTCACATATAAAGATAGAGTCAATAAAACGGTTAGCCCAATAATTGATACTCTAATTTTACTTAATAAAGATTTCTGCATCTTCATCCCCTTAGATTTGGTGACTAGATTTCGGACTAGTCAGACGGAGGAAGTCACAACAGGAGAGTTAATTAACTTTCCTCATAAGGGTAGACGCGTGAAGTAAAATTTAGTCAGGGTTCATTTATTTGCCCATATAATTGTCTGGGGGTAAACTTATTTTATGAAAAAACTACTCCTACTCTTATTCTTAATACCTAATCTGGTGATGGCCGATGGGTACCAATCATGCAAGCGACTTGAGAAAAGCGAGAACAGATACCTTCCAGATGTTGTTGATAGAATTTTAACTATTGAATCATTTAAATGCTCCAAAAAAAATAATCGTGTTATCGGAACATATACCCACCTTGTAGACCCTTTAGTTTATGATTCACAAAAGATAAAAAATATCTCTGATAAAGTCTTAAATACCGTATGTAAATATTCAAAAAATAATATAAGAAAATTTGACCTTAAATATAGTTACCATTCAAAACAAGGAGATTATATTGGAAGCAATTCGTACAGATTTAGTGACTGTAATTAAATGAAAAAACTACTCCTACTCTTATTGTTAATACCTAATCTAGTGATGGGAGAATATCTTTATGACTATAAAGTACTGAGAATTATTGATGGGGATACCATTGAGATTGAAGCAAATTTTTTACCAAAGCCTTTAAGACAAAAGATGTCATTAAGAATAAAAGATATCCAAGCGCCAGAGAAAAGATTAGGGAAAAAGGTCAAAGAATGTGAAAAAAAACTAGGCTTAAAGGCAGCATTATTCACAGAAAAAAAAATTAACGAGGGACAAAAGAAGCTTATAAAAATAGAAGAAGCAAGACTTGATAGTTTTGGCCGTCTCCTGGGCGACGTAATTATTGATGGGGTAAGCTTGAGAGATATACTGATCGAGAATAAAATAGTCAGATATTGGAAGCCAGGAGATGAGAAAATTGAATGGTGCAACTAGAGTTAGAAAATGACTCTCTTATCACAATTTCTGAGCAATCACTTAGTAATTGCTTTAGCTATTGTGGGAACATATTTTTTATCATTAGGATTTTTTGTATATTTTTTACCAAAATGGTCTGAGAATCATGAAAATTTTGCTGCTTTTATCCCTTTCTTTTTAGCGGCAATAGTTTCAATGTGCTCTCCACTTGGTAATAAGTTTTTTCACACCAAAGAAGCGGCTGCTGAATATCTTATTGAAATAGGATGTGATGATTATGAAGGGTTAAAAAAAGCTCCTAGTCGCCAAGGTCTATTCGACACTTATTATTGCCAGGACGCCAATTCATCAGCAAGATTTTTTATATTCTTTAAAGAAAAAGAAGGAGTGTACGGCATCAAGAAATATGATGAATTTTACTATGGTGATTAATCAAATTACTTGAAAGAAGATTTTATCCAGCCATCGACAGGATCGTTATTAATTATTATTCCCCCTCTATCACTTCTTCCAGAGGCACATGGTTTTTCACTAACACCATTTTCTGCTTTAAAAAAGAAACGTTTACTATTTACACCTTCATTTATAAAGTAATTTTGCCACCATCTAAGCGTATTCAAATTAACCTTACATTTAGTTTGAAAGTAATACAGTTCAACTACATCGCTTTTTTTGAGTCTTAATTTAGAAATTTGAAACCATGATGAATTTTTTTTCAATGTTTCTTTGAAGGTGGGCTGAGCCATTAATTTAACCTGTGGTGAATTTTGCATTAGATCTGAAGTAATTAGCAGCCTTCTTTCGCCATCAAGAAATTTAAATCGTTTGTTTGTGTATAAAGCATATAGAGTCTCTATTAACCTTGTTTCTTTTGCTTCTTTAGCTGTACGAACCATTTCTTCAAACTTAACCCCTAGTGTTGCTTTATATAGGGCTATTTTTGTTTTCACTGCCTTTTTTGCATCAAAGATACCTGCTTGCTCTAAAAGCTTTGGAGTACACATGGTAATGCGATCAAGTTTTGAGATTGGCTTATTATCTAAGACAACGATAGACATAATCTCTCCAGCATTTTCCCAATTTACACCACGTATATAATTATCTCTAAGATACTCAATTTGAGCCTCGTTTAATGGATCTGTTGAGTCAATTAAGAGAAGGCGATTCGGTCTTCTTTTGCCATCTGTATATATTTTTTTAACCTCGGGTGAATCACATAAGTCCTCAAAAAGAGTTAAACTTTTTTTTAATAAAGCTGGGTCTTCTGAAAGTTTACTAATCAACTTCGGATTGGCGTGCACAAAAGAGAAAGAGAAAAAAAGTAAGAGTGATAAAATTATTTTGAAAATTTTTATTTCTTTTATCATTAGCCTTCCATTTCACAAGGAAAAAGTTTGGCGATATCCTTTATTCTATTTGTAAGCTTAGCACTTTCGTCAGCTATCTCTTCTTTAAGGGCTTTATAGTCATTTGAGAATTTTGTATGCATTTCTTCTGTTTTTTTAAGTCTTACCGTGTCTGAAAATTTGTAGTCACGAACGTCACTAAAAAGTTTATCAAGGTTTTTCTCTTGCTCGGATAATAAAGCAGGATAATCGATAGTGATGTTGTCGCCAACATTATTTCTATTGTATTCGCTTAAGTAAAATTTATGGATAAGCCTGTATTGCCCCTCAATATCTTCTAATTTTCGGCCATAATCATCCCAAACCTGTTCTACCCTATTACATGCCTTACTCCAATTATTAATAGAAATTTTTGCTTTAGAGTGCGTCTTTGTTATATCTTTGTTTAGGTTCTCTTCAATCTCTGACCATAAATTAAGCAATTCAGTAATTTTATCATCCACTATTTTTTTTAAAGCTAATGGTTTACGATAAACTGCGCCGTAGTTGGGGAATAAGTCATCAGACTTTGTTCCATCAATGTAGGCAATTACTGCGAATAACATTCCAACACCAACTACAAAGACTGATTGAACCTCAAGCCCTCCTAAAGCAGGCCAAGGATTGTAATGCCATGCGGAAGCAATTTCATCACCGCTCAAAAGCCCACTAACACCTGCTTTTTGTTGAACAACATCTCTTAGAAGACCCATATTTGCATTTAAAACTAGAATCAAATAACCGTGCAGTAGAGCTAATGACCCAAGAATAATCCGAGACATTCCTTTCGCGAATTTAACACGCCCAAACAAATACATACCTGCTAAAAAACAAGAGCCAATATTAACTGCAACTTGCGTAACAGATAAGGCAATCGCTTTTGGTATTGAAAGCGCTTCACCTTGATATAAAACAAAAATATTTATTATTAATTCAAGAATGACTATTCCAATAAAAACTCTCATTTGTGTTTTTCTATCTTGCGGATCTGCATTTTGGGGCAAAAGCGATAAAGAATGTTCATTTTTAAATTGGTGGTAATTATTTTTAGCTTCTAGAAAAGACAAATGAAGGCTTTTAATTGAATTCTCACTGGAATGCAATATACGAGTGGCAAACTCAGAAGAGATAGATTCATTTTTTAACTGTACCGAAATTGCAGGAATATTTGTAGCAGGAATCACCAGGTCTGCTTTATTTTGAAACTGGGTAAACCATTCTTGAGCTTTGTTATATTGAGTCACATGAAATTTTTCAAGGCTTTCAATCTCTTTGTTGATAACAGAAGGCAAGGAGCCTTCAGACACCTCTCTTTGCATTTTACCGTCTGAATTACCAGCAGCAATTAAATGATCGCTATTAATATCAGGAAGGGTATCAAATTTGTAAAAGCTTCTGTCTTCTTCTTCTTCTTTTGAGCTAAACCAACTCAAAATTTTAGCAAAAAATCCCATAAGGTATTTCTCAAAAAAAGTTAATAATTAAATATAACATATTAAATTTAATTATTATTTCTAATATTGTTTCTCAATTTATCAGGGCGTACACTAGATTAATGAAAATACTAAAAAATAGTTTGATAGATGTACTTTGGAGTATTGATTCTAATGCCAGAAGTTATAGAGATTATGCAATGAATTATGCAATATTACTTTATGAAAAGGATATCCATAAGAATAAAATGAAAGCAATCAATGAAAGATATCTGTCTGAATGAAAAAACTAATTAAATGGTTTATTGTGATTGTTGCTTTATTGGTGGTTTTTTTATTGTGGGGACTGCTTGAATCTCCTTATAGGTGCGTAAGAATTGCTGAGCACTATCCAATACTTCAGGCTTGGTGTGGCTTATGAAAAAACTACTCCTACTCTTATTGTTAATACCTAGTCTGGTAATGGGAGAGGAAAGTTACTATCCTAAATCATGTAAACCTCTTCCTGTTGGAACTGAAATTGTATTAAAAAAAGGGTTTACCAATTATGAAGCGGATGCAATCAAAAAAGGGTTAAAGGATGAGTTAAAGTACCTTTTTGAAAGCTATCTAGATACTCATTTTGGATGTTATGGTGATAATTGCATAGGTAATTTGAATTTTAAAGGTAAGTTTAGAAGTTTTTCTTATGATTTAAATGACGATGGTGTTGACGAAGTTTTTACAGAGTTTGATACCCCAGGAAACTGCGGAAGTGCTGGGTGTCCTTTATACCTTATACAAAAAATAAATGATAAATGGACTATTGGACTAGAAGATAAAATAATGAATATGTTTGCCTATAGCAGTACTAGGATTGTTATTACTGACGAGAAAATTAATGACTATAAGGTGATTTACTTAAGACATAGGGATTATGGAGTGAATGAGCCGGGGGAGTGTCCTTATTCTAGTGGAAAATGCACATACGATAAAAAAATTCAAACATATAAATGTTCGGGATACTAATGAAAAAACTACTCCTACTCTTATTGTTAATACCTAATCTGGTGATGGCGGCCTTAAAAAAAACTACCCGAAGGTGGCTTTTTGTTAACGTTAACCTAATTAACTACACTGATAAACCACAAATGTAGCAGATTGCGTGCCACGACCTTTTTCTGGATTGTCTATCATCACGATAGTATTTCCACCTTGTTCAACGGCTGCATTTTTAGAAAGCTGTAGCAAATCCTTTTCAATGTACGCATAAATTCTTTCTGCATAACCAGTAATTCTTACGGTATTTTTCCCTTTGATAGTGCATGTTGATATATCGCTTTCATTTACCACCCTGACATTTTGAGAATTTTCCTTAACGTCTACAAATAGTGGCCCACAACCGTTCATTAAGCCTAATAAAGTAATTGCGAAGAAAGCTAAAAGTATTTTTTTTAAAGTCTTCATTGTCATAATCTCCTTATTATTTGATTGTCTTAAATAAAATATTAAAATTTTAAAAAGCCTATAAAATCTCTAATTACCTTTATTTCTACTTTGAACCCCTCCCCAAACTTGTACTCTCATTTTCTTATGATCTTCTCGACTACCCGGAAGTCCTTCATCTATTTTAGGAGAAGATTTCAAAGCTGCCTTTTCTCCACAGTCAAGACAAGTGTGATAACCAGCTTGTTTTCTTTTAATATTAAAGTGTTTTCCGCACGAACATATTGCATCATTTTTATTTTTTTCTTCCCTTGCTTCACTTACGTATTCCTTTAAGTAATTAAAGGTAGTGAGTATATTGTTTAAAGTTTTCTTGTCGGGCCGCCAATTATCTTTAACATAATAATCTCGGAATAATATTTTAATACTCCGTTGCCTTTGATTAACAAAATCCATATTCGTAGATATCTTAAGAGAATAAAGTTCTTCTATTAAGGAATTTATTGTAGCTAATTTTTCAGAATCTATAGTCATAATATCTAAAAACCCTAATTACCACTTTTTTATAATATATTAAATAGACGCAAATTAATATTAAAGGTCATGCTACGTCCAAACCTCTTCCGCCAAATTTTAAACTCCCCCTCAACAACTCATTTGCCCACTTAATTGTCGGGGGGTAAACTGGTCTTATGAAAAAACTACTCATCCTACTATTTCCAATATCTAAATATAAATTCTATGGATAAAAATAATTTAGACACAAAGGTTAACTCTGAACTGTTAAATTACATCCACGCAGAGGAGAGAGAGGAAAGAGATAAGCACTTTAGTAATTACAAAGAGCTAATTGCAAAAAGAATATGCCTTGCTAATAAGGAGGAAGAAAGCATAAATCATCCTGTGCTTCATTTTTTAAAAAAGATACGGTCTATTTTGCTATTTCCATTGTTATATCCAATAATAATCCTAGACAATTTGTTGAGGTTTTTAAAAATCATTAAATGAAAAAACTCCGAAAGTATTGCAATGGAACTACTTGATTTTTCTAGGAAGATTGGACTGCCTAGAACAGTATAAAACAGTAAATTGGTGGAGGTAAGCTCCACTGTACTAATTGTTATAAGCCTTTATTTATTTGATAGTTAGGGTAGTTCTTTCATAATTACCCCCTAAATTACCCCCTAAAGCTCTAGAAAAATACACTTTTTAGTAACTTTTTAATTGTATATCCAATTCAATTCCAATAGTAAATTACCCCCTAATATTCATTTGCCCACTTAATTATCTGGGGGTAAATACGACCTGACATTTGATAGAATTTTTCGTCTAGCTGTTTGAGTGATTAAAAACTAGAGCGTAAACTTAACATATGAAAAACTTTAGAATTCCAGATAACAATTTACATGGTAATGATTGGTGGGGTATAAGTAAGAAAAATGGTTTAGTAATTCTTGATAGAAATATTTCTTGCAACAAAAGTACGGGGAGTGGAACTTTAATTTTTTTAAGATGCAGTGATTGGGAGCATTATGAGGAAGACCGTAAAAAATGGGAAGAGCCATATTATATTTATGTTGAGAAATTCATAAAATCTTTACCTACTCAAGATCAACCAAGATTTACAGAACTATTAAGAAATAAGAAAAGAGAATCAAAAAAAAATAAAATTTATGAAGCTCTTGCAGAAAAAAATGAAGAAATATACAAAAAAGAAGAATTTGCGAAAATAAAAAAATTACATGCTAAGTTCTCAAAAAGTAATCTTAATGAGCCTAGGAAAATGAAAAGTAGAAGAGTTAGTCATTGCTACCAATGTAAAAGAAAAGTCGACAATTCTGTAAATTATGAATGTGAGGGATGTAATTGGATTATTTGCAGTCTATGCGGAGCATGTGGATGTGGTTTTGATCGTAAAGGCTATTTGCCCACTTAATTATCTGGAGTAAACTTGTCTTATGAAAAAACCACAAAGGAAACTTAAATGAAAAAATTCTTACTCCTACTCTTATTCTTAATACCTAATCTGGTGATAGCAGGCGCGTCAGAAAGAATGCAAGAGTGCAACAACAAGGCTGACGATAAAGATACATCCGTCATTGAATATACAAACGATGTCATAGATTGTTCAATGAGCGAACTCGAATACGAAGACCAACGGCTTAATGCACATTACAAAAAATTAATGGGTTTATTGAGTGATGAAAAAAAGATTTTATTAAGAAAAGAACAGCGAGCTTGGATTAAATATCGTGATAAAGAAGCATTAAAATTTGGTGAAGAATATTATCCTACACTCTACAAGCTCATGCGGGCTAATGGACAGATTGGTGAATTAACCTATCATTCAACCATGACGGAATTAACAAAAAAAAGAGCTGATGAATTACAATCCAATCTAGTGATGGGGGAATCAAAAACCGTGAAACTAGAATCATCTTGGAAGCAAAAGTCAGGTAATGGTTATAGATTTACAGAACAATATGGAATTCAAGATGTACGTCGTGGTGATAAACAGTTCGTTAAACGTAAAAATGACGAGGGTAGACAGTACGTTGCAAGAATTGATTTTACTTTTTCAAAGAAGCACGGCTGGAAAATGTACTATACGGCAACACTTATATCCGATGATGAAATAATCTTAACTATTGATGAAAAAGAGTTTGTATTTTATGGTGATGGAATTTTTAATAAGCAAGAGTTAACTATTAATAATGAAATTATTAAACACCTAAAATCAACAAAAAATGATTTTTATATACAAGAAAACCATCCAAATTCAGACATTCAATACAGTACTGCTTACAGAACTGTTTTCAAATCTGAAGGATTAAAAAATGCACTTGAATGGGTAGGTAAGTAAAGCTCATATATAGGCTAGGGGTAGCCACTTCATTTGCCCACTTAATTGTCTGGGGGTAAACTGGTCTTATGAAAAAACTACTCCTACTCTTATTCTTAATACCTAATATGGTGATGGCAGAATCAAAAACCTTGAAACTAGAACCATTTTGGGATGAAGAGTATTACGCTGAATGGAGAGAGGAAACCATAAAAAATAATGTAGATTGTAAAAATGCGATGTCCACGCTGGATATGATTAGGTGCCAAAAAGTTGATATTGAAGAGATATATAAAACTAATTATAAGTATTACAAAAAAGTAATTTCTGTTGTTAGTAATGATGTAGCAGAGCAGATATACAAAGCTTATGAAAGTGGAGTAAGTTATAGAAATTCATTTTGTGGTGCAGCAAGTAGGAATACAACAGGAACAAGAAGAGGGACTCTTGTTCAACATTGCACTCTTGTTTTAACACAGGCTAATACTCATTTTCTTTGGGACCAATTTTTAACTAATAAAGCAGGTGAAGCAGAGTTTTCAGATTTTCCGGAACCTATACCAACATATAAAGGTTTGTATAAATGAAAAAACTACTCCTACTCTTATTCTTAATACCACTAATTTCTTATACTGAAGATTGGACGGGAGAAAAAGAAAATATATATTTACAAGATAGGAATGGTATTAAATATGAGGTTAATTCTGAGGTAGGTTTTACAGGTAAGTATGTTCGGTATTCT
>Ga0209502_10003329_pt1 | contig 12710 bp, 7 predicted proteins | sample ArcticOcean_MG_C_10_FD_187442 | JGI IMG/M metagenome (GOLD analysis project Ga0209502, IMG submission 187442) | Marine microbial communities from western Arctic Ocean - ArcticOcean_MG_CB11_90 (SPAdes) (version 2) | ecosystem: Environmental > Aquatic > Marine > Oceanic | place: Arctic Ocean...
TTCAGCTGTTAATTGTCTCGATTGTGACATGTTAGTCATATTTAATGGTTTTGCTACTGCTACTGGTGGTGGTGTTTGTGCCAGCACCAATATATTAGTATTATTATTAAGTAATTGTTTTATACCATTTAATATTTCTTCATTACTCTTTGAATTTGATAATTCAGTCAATATATCAGTTAGTTTTGTAGCAAAATTTTGTAACTCAGATTCGGATTTTATTTTATCTTCATCACTTTTTTTTGATATTTCTTTTAAATTATTATTTATTGTATCCATAGTTTGTAATATTCTTTCTGAGTCTTTGTTATTTATATTTTGATTATCGGATACTCTACTTAATGTATCTCCCAAATTAAATGTAATATTTTGATTAGCTGTAATATTCTGATAGATATTACTTGCTGCTTCTTTATATTTAGCTTTTAATAGTTTCCTTAATCCATCATTTTCCTTATTTATTTGTTCTAATTGTGTTTGAATATTTTTATTACTATTATTATTTTTAATAGCTTTAATTAATTCAGAGAGTTGGTCAATATTTAAATTATTTCTATTTTGAGTAATATTTTCTCTTAATTCGGAGTTAACCTCTTCTTTTTGCAAACTTTCTTTAAGTTGGTTCAATTCTATATCTTTCTTTTCATTTTTTTCTCTTATTTCTCTGATTATTGTGTCCGTCTCTATTTTATTTTGTTCTTTAATTTTTTGAATTTCTTGTTGATGTTTATCCTGCAGTAATTTGTTCTGTCTATCTGTTCTTTCTGCTTCTTCTTTCAGTTTCTTATCCTCTTTCAGTTTCTCATCCTCTTTCAGTTTCTCATCCTCTTTCAGTTTCTCATCCTCTTTCAGTTTCTCATCCTCTTTCAGTTTCTCATCTTCTTTTTCTTTTTTTTTGGTATCTTGTTTTTTTTCACGTTCTAATTCTTCTTGACGTCTCTTTGCAGTTTTATTTTCTAATTCTTGTTTTTGTTTTAATAAGTCTTTTAAATTTTCTTTATCTTTTTCAATATTATTATTCATTCCAAATAAATTACCAAATAAATTATCAACTTTTTGTTCAACTTTTTGGTATTCAATTTTTTTTTTAATTTCTTTTTCTTTTTTTAATTTTGCAAAAAATATTTTTTTATTTTTAGGCATTTCAAATTTAACATTATTTGAAATAAATAAATATGAACCTACTAAAAAAGACATAAATGCTATAATACTATCAGTATTAACTTCCATATTAATTTATATTAATATAATAATAATTATTTACTATATAAAACTAATTTAAATAATTTATAAAATGGAAATAGTAATTGATAATAGAGAAACCAAAATTAAAGAGTATTATAATAATAAAATTGAAAAAAATGAACAACTTGATAAAATAAAATATAGTGATTTTATTAAATTCGAAAATTTAGAACTGGGAGATATTATTATTAAATATAATAATGAAATAAAATTTATATTTGAAAGAAAAACATTAAGGGATTTATCCGATTCTATAAAAGATGGAAGATATCATGAACAAAAACAACGTATGAAATTTTCTATATCTCCAGATATTAAAATAAGTTATATATTTGAATACTTTATAGATTATAGAAGTCTTACAGATACTGATAAAATAAATGAAATTAATGGTGAAATTATTCTAAGTGGAATTATAAATACAACATTAAGAGATAATTTCGGAATATTTTTAACTAAAAATACAGATGAAACAATATTTTTATTAGAAACTTTTACAAAAAGAATGATTAAAAACCCATCAAAATATTTTGATAAATCCAATGCAGCAGGCGAAATTAATAATAGTTATATTATGAAAAAAAGAAAGAAAGATAATATAACCAAAGATAATATTCTTATGATTTTTCTTAATCAAATACCGGGTGTAAGTGATTCAATTTCAAAAACTTTATCAACTGAATTTAAATCTCTAAATGAGTTTATGACTTTTTTAAATAGTCTATCTGTTCAAGATAGAATAAGTTATTTAGCAAATAAAGAGGTTCAATTAAAGAATAATAAGAAAAGACGAATTGGTGAAAAAACAGCAAAAAAGATAATAGAGTTATTATTTTAAAGTAAATTATAAAAATTTGAAATATAATTTTAATAATAATATTAATTAGCAAATAATATTAATTAGCAATGGTTAATAAAATTTTAAGAGAAAAAACATTTATAGTAGATGAAGATACTTATGAAGAAGTTTTGAGCAATTCAAATTTTTTTAACAAAAAAGGATGTGAAAGATGTTTGAAATGTAAAAAAAAAATAATAACTAAATTTGCAAAAGATTGTGGTGATTTTGAAGAAAATATTTTAATAAATAGACAAAATGGAATAAGAATACAAAAAAAAAAATATGGTGTTTATTCATATTTTGAGGAAGAAGAATTAAAAACAAAATATAATGTAATTTCAGCAGTAGATTTTACAAATGTTGCATTAACTAATATAATTTTTAATACACCTGAATGTAATAATATATATTTCCGGGTAGGAGTTTTACCTATATGTGGAAAAAAATTAAAATGTTTAGATGATAATAAATATTATATTAAAATTTATATAGATATTATACCAAAGGCAATAAGTCGTATTCCGTCAAAAAAATAAACTAGAAGAATAATAACAAATATTATTTAATTTAATTTTTTATTAAAATTAATTTTTTATTAAAATTTGAAAAGTTGAGTTAAAACTAAATTAATTATAATAAATAGACTGAAACACTTCATTACTAATTAAAAGAATAAAATGAATGTAGATACAGATGATTTTCCATATAACAAAAGTAATATTTTAATAAATGATAATGACGTTAATAAAATATTACGAACATTTGGTATTAAAATTAAATGTTTAAATGTTGATATTTACCGTAAAGCATTTGTTCATAAATCATATATCACACGAAAGAATGATAACTATATCAGTGGTAATAAGAATTGTCCAGAAGATTGCTTACCTTTACAAGAAGAAAGTTATGAAAGATTTGAATTTTTAGGAGATAGTGTATTAAGTACAACTGTTGCTAATTATCTATATGAAAGATTTCCTAACCAAAATGAAGGATTTCTTACTAAAATGAGAAGTAAATTAGTTAATGGTCATATGTTAGGAAGTTTATGTAAAAAAATAGGATTAAATAAATGGATTATAATATCAAAACAAATTGAAGAAAATAAAGGCAGAGAAAATTATAAAATTTTAGAAGATGTCCTTGAAGCATTTATATGTGCAATATTTTTGGATTTTAATACAAAAAAAATAAAATTAAAAACATTTGAAAGCGGAATAGGATTTCAAATTGCGGAACAATGGATTATAAATGTTCTTGAAGATAAAGTAGATTTTGCAGAATTAATAAAACAAAATAAAAATTATAAAGACCAACTAATGAAATATTTTCAACATAATTTCATTAATTTACCATCATTTTGTGAAACAAATATTGAAATGATAAAGAATAAAAAAATATTTACAATAATTGTGAAAAATGAATCTCAGGTTTTAGGGACTGGTCAAGGTGATACAAAAAAAGGAGCCGAACAAATTGCATCAGAAAATGCTTTAAAATATTTAAATGTAATTTAATAATCACTGCTAATTTCATCTTTTGGTAATATATCACCAACTTTAGTTTTATTTGCATCTTCTAATAATGTTCCCAGAAGTGCTGTTTGTGAATTGGTTGGTCTAAAAGAACAATCAACACCATCAGATTGTTCACATCTTGATTTAAGGTCTTGGACAAATCTATTATTTTTAAATTCTGCTAATGTCATAGTGCTTAATTTATTATTTAATTCTGAACACATACCTTGATCCATTAAATTTAAATCTTCATCTTGCTTATTAGTATCTAATTTAGTAGTTAGTTGTTTTAAAAATTGTGTCATTTCTGGATTACCTCCATAATATTGATTATAATGATTATGGACAATATTAGGTTGGACATGTTTAGTTTCATCTTCCTTTTCTATATCTTTTCCATTTGAACCAATTACAACTTGAGCATATTCGTTAGGGTATTGTTTTTTTAAACTATCTAATCTATCCTTTGTATTATTTAATGTTCTTACATTAACATAAATAGCAGCACTAGAAGTATTTTTTTTATCACTTAATTTAGTAAGTTTTTTATTATCTGATTTATTTTCAACAGCTAAATTATATTCTAATGTATCAGCACTATACTCTTTATTTCCTTTATCATATGTTTCTTTTGCAGACAAATATGAATTATATGCTATTTTAATCATATCTACAACTCTAGTTTCTTCTTTTTTTTCAATTTGTTCTTTAGTTTCGAGTGCTGTAGGTGTTGCAGATGGTGTTGCAGATGGTGTAGCAGATGGTGTAGCAGATGGTGTTGCAGTAGATCCATTCAAAAATTTTTCATACAATTTATTATTTTTGTTAAACATTGCATATTTTTCATCTACGGATGAATATTTATCATCTATATATTTATTATTCATAAAATTAATTAAATATACTATAGATACTAATAATAATAATATTATAAGAAGTGTGTCATATGGCATACATTTTGATAAATTTATATTATACTTCATTTTTAATTTAATTATATATTTTATTTTAATTAAATCATAAATTTATTAACATAACATCTTTCTCAACATTTTCTTTCTCAACATTTTCTTTCTTAACATTTTCTTCTTTTATTATTAAAGTGTCCATATTTTCAGATATATTATAATTATTATTAATATCTGATATTATCTTTATATTATCATTAATGGTATAATTACTATCACTATCGCTACTTGAATTATTAATTAAATCATTATCTGATTTTTTTAATTTAAAGGATTCTTCTTGTAAAGGATGTGTGGAAATTAGATCATTGTATATATTAGTATCGAACTTAATTCTTGATTTTTTTGGTATGATTTCAGTATTATTTATAATAGGATTATCAATAGGATTAACAATAGGATTAACAATAGGATTAACAATAGGATTAACAATAGGATTAACAATAGGATTAACAATAGGATTAACAATAGGATTAACAATAGGATTATCAATAGGATTAACAATAGGATTAACAATAGGATTAACAATAGGATTAACAATAGGATTATCAATATTAGAAGTTTCAAATATACTTTTGCTTCTTTTAAATGTATTAGACATATTTGATTGTAATTTATTAGATTTTTTTTTATTATTATTAAGATGATACATGCTAGAACCTAAATAATTATTATCATTTAAAAATTTTAAATTCTTAGTTAATTTTTCTTTATTTATTTTTTCTTGTTCTTCTTTGAGTTCTTTATTATATTCATCCATTTCTGTATTTATTTCATCACTACTAGAGGTTAATGATGATAAATTATCACTATTTATTGTTGTTAAATCAGGTTTTGTTAAATCAGGGAAGTTTTTAACAAGCCCTTTTCTTCTAATATCAGCTAATTCAATTGTTGTATGTTGGTTATTATTTAATTTTAATAAACTTTTTTTTTTCTTTTCTTCTAATCTTTTTTTAAATCGCGATGCCTCATCTCCAACAATATCAGTTATTACTTCTCTTTTAGTTGGTTTATATACTTCAATTTTACTAATATTAATTATTTCTGGTCTAATAATATCTTTAAATCTCTTATCTTTATCAAATTTTCTAATAATTTTCATAGTAATTTCGGGTGATTGTTCAATAAGTCTATCCATTTCATTTCTACATATTAATATATAATCTATTCCATTATAGGTTCTTTCAGATGGTGGTAACGATAGTTCGGTTGATATATTACGTGCAAATTTTCCATATGATATACTGGAATTTCTATGTGCTTCCATTAATTCACTAATTCTCAAAAATTGTGTAATTGTAGTTATTATTCCAGCTAATAAATTTAACGCACCAATAATTAATGGTAAATATAATTCACATCTTGGATATAATTCTGTAATAGTTCCTTGTGAAAAATTAGCAGTGCCTGTAATTGTTGATAAAATGATAACAGGTAAAGTAAATATAATATTTCTATATTTATATTTTCTATATGCTTTATTATGTAAAACTCTATATGATGCAGATTGTTCACCCCATTTTTTAAGTAATCTCACCTCGGTATCATTCCAAACTTTAGGACCAATCATTATATTCTCTTTTTCATTATTTTTATCAGTACTCTTATTATTCATTTATTTTTAAAATAGAATTTTTTATTCATTAATAAAAATAAATAAAGTTATAAAAATAATAATAGTATAATTATATTAAGTGTTTTACGTTATCGAATGTCCTACATTATTTAGTTATAAATTTTGTATTAATTGACATTGCTTCTATTTCCTGAAATAGCAATTTACAAGCATACGGAATTCTAATTTGTGAAAAATCAGTAGTATTACCACATTGAAAACATTTATAAATATTTTTAGAATCATTTACATTTGATAAATTATGACAATTTTTACAAACAAATAATCTATAATTATCAGAACATTCTAATAGACGCTCTTTTAAAAATGATAAACTTCCATGTGCCCAACTACATTCTACTTCCATTTCTCCAAGACGAAGACCTCCTTCTCGTGCTCTACCTTCTGTAGGTTGTCTTGTAAGTAATATAATTGGACCATTTGCACTACGTGAATGTATTTTATCTTTTACCATATGTTTTAGTCTTTGATAATATGTTGGACCAAAAAATATATTAGTTTTCATTTGTTCACCTGTAAAAGGATTATATAATATTTCATCACAATGTTTATTAAAACCATTATCTTGTAGAATTTCACCAATATCATCTCTTTTTTGATTAACGTTTTTAAAGGTAAATGGAGATGCATCACCAGTTGTTCCTAAATTAATACATGCTTTTGTCATAACACATTCTAATAATTGTGCAATTGTCATACGACTAGGAATTGCATGAGGGTTTATAATAATATCTGGTACAATTCCATCTTTATTAAATGGTAAGTCTTCTTCATTATATATCATACCTATTATACCTTTTTGTCCGTGACGACTCGACAATTTATCGCCGATGGTTGGTATTCTATTAGACCTAATTTTTATTTTACTAAATTTATAACCTTCATTATTTGTATTTAAGAAATATTTATTATTACTATAGGTTTTATCAATAAATCCTTGTTCATTTTGTTTCAATGATATACTATTATCTTTAAATTGATGAATATCATTTTCAACATTTTTAATTGGCATTGTTTTACCAATTATGATATCATTATTATCAACATATGTATTTTCTTTTACAAACCCAGTCTCATCAATTTTATCGTAATTAAATGGTTTATATCCCTTTGTTAAATTTGGATCTGGATTACAATATTTTTCTTCCTCACCAGTAGAATGATTTTTATTACATTGATCTTTATAGGTTCTTAAAAATGTTGAATTAAACAACCCTCTATCAACTGCTGATTTGTTAATCATTATGGAATCTTCTTGATTAAATCCAGTAAAACAGGCAATCGCTACAATAACATTAATTCCACAAGGTAGTTTATTACAATTAGTAATGTCACTCATTTTAGTTTTTACTAATGGGATTTGTGGATAATTTAAAATATTTCCAAGTGTATCCATTCTATAATTAAAATTACTTGTATATACACCTATTGCCTGTTTACCCATCGATGCCTGATATGTATTACGGGGTGCTTGATTATGATCAGGAAATGGAATATTACTTGCACATAGTCCTAATATTAAAGAAGGATGCAATTCTAAATAATTAAATCTACTTGGATAAGTATTTCCTTTAATACCTTTTAAAATATCTTTAAAATTGATAGAAATCATTGAAGTGTTATTTTCTTCGACATCTAAGAACTCAATTATAGATTGTTCTTTATTAATATCATTACTTTTTAAGTCAAATAATTCTGTAAAATTAATATCATTATTTAATAATTCTAATATGTGTTTTTTATTAAATCTTAAAATATTTTTATTTTCAAAATTATCAATTATATATGTAGGTCTAATTGCACGTCCTGCTTCGGTAGTGATAGATATATTATTATCTTGATAATTCCATGAAATAGATGTATAAATATTTATACATCCTCTTCTTTTTAGATTTTTTAATATTTGGAATAAATATTTAGGATTTTTATGATATCCTGTTATATTACCATTTAAAATAATATGTGTAAATTCATTAAAATATTTTAACATATTTCTTTCTCCATTAAATGAAACCGTTTTATATTCTTTCAAATAATTTTTAATTAAATTTGTATCTGATGCAATTGAAATTGTTGACATCATAGATAAATTTTTAACTAATCCAATTGATCCACCTTCTGGTGTTTCTGATGGACAAATAATCCCCCATTGCGTTGGATGTAATTTACGAGGATTGATTAGTTTTCCATTTTTTTCCATTGGTGTATTTACGCGACGCAAATGAGACAATGTTGCCATATATGTAAGTCTGTTTAAAACTTGTGCAACACCTTGTTTATTTTTATTTAATTGATTTTTAATACCCCAATTACCAGTTGCTAAAGAATATTTAAAACCACCTTCTATAATAGAACTTTTCATAATTTTATAAATGTTATTAGATTTTATAATATCGATATAATTATTATTAACTTTCCATGAACCATGTTGTATTTCTTTATATATCATCATTTTCATATCTCTTACTACTTTTCCATAATATTGTCTAAATAAATTTGCCATCAAAATACCTGGTGTATCAATTCTTTTATTAATGTAAGAATCCCTATCATCTAAAGGTAATAAATTAATTGAACATTTAATTAACTTATTTACCATATAACCTAAATACAATGCCTTATTACTATAATGTTCACCTACGTGAGGTAAGAAATCTTCTTTTAAGATTGATTTTAAAATATTTATTTTCCTATTTTTATTTAATAACATTTCTTTTGGATAACCAGTTATTGAAAGATAATTACTTAAATATTCCATTGCCTGATTCTTATATAAACAATTATTTGCATCTTCAATAGAACCTTTTAAATATTTTAATAGTTTTAAATTCTTTTTATCTTCCAAATCGTATAAAATGTATTCTACTATTTCTTTGTCACTTTCAATTCCTAATGCTCTAAATAAAATAAATATTGGAATATCATGTTTAACATGATGTATGATTACACGAATATATTTTCCAAATTGTGTTTCTTTTGTAGAAAGTTTTAATACAGTTAATTTTGGAGGACTAAATATATTATCTGGAACAGATCTAACTTCCGCAATATATGAATATGTTGATACTTTGTTATCTTTGAATACATAAGTTTTATTTTCTGCAATTCTATCTTGTGATACAATTACTTTTTCATTTCCATTTATTATAAAATATCCACCATGATCATATAAACATTCATTATTTTTACGAAATTCAATTTGTTTATTAAGAACACAATAATTAGAATTAACCATTATTGGTATTTTTCCTAAATTTATATTTTTTATTTCTTTGTCTTTACATACAATCTTATAATCGGTTTCATCTGTTTCTTCATCATAATCTATATATTGAACTTCTATCATCATATCCACATATAAATTACCAGAATAACATAGATTTCGTTGTCGCGCTTCATTTGGTGTCATAATTTTAAATTTCCCATCTTTTTCGTGTATTATTGGTTTTGAAATTTGTGGATTTTTTATTGTAATTGATATTTGATATTTATATAAATCTTTATCTTCAATATAATCACTATATATTTCAATTGGATTAAATCCATTAATAACATCATCTAATTTTTTAAGAACAAAATCATTATAAGATGCTAATATGTGTTTGATAATATAATCGCCTTTATCTTGTTGAAAAAATTTATTTATTATATTCCATGTATATTTTTCAAATTCATTAGGATTTAATGATAAATTAACTGTATCTTTTATCATTTTACCGATTAAGTTATATACTAATAATGAAATTCTTATAAATTAAATATTAATTGTTAATATATTCTTAAATAATAAAATCAAATTTTTTTTTTATTTAGTGTTATTTTTTAATCTGCTATTTCAACATTAATTTCAGCATTGGTATTATGTAATAATTGTTTCATATCTGATTTACAAAGTGGACATTCTACATCTTTTTTAAGCCAAGTTCTAATACAATTATTACAAAACTTATGACCACATAATATTTTAACTCCTTTATTTTGCTGTTCTTGTTGAAACATATTGTCTTCGGTATTTATTTCATCGTCGTGTTTGAAGTTTTTTAATTTTTCATAACATATTGGACATTCTACCGAATTTCCATATTCGTCATCTTTAAAGTCATCATTCTCTAAATCACTTATTACTTTGTCTAAATCCAGTGATATTCTTGTTAATTCATTAAAAAATTCAGTTACATTCAAATATATTGGATGGGAATTATTTATATTATGTCTAACTGCATTTACAATATCTGAATAATTAATCCCATTTTCATTAAATAAATTAGTTACATTAGAAAAATTATAAATTTCATCATCGATTAATGGAGATATTTCTAAATTATCATCATCGATTAAATCTGGTAAATCTTCACTTATACCTGAACTTACACTTATATCAGTGTCATCATTGTGTATATCAATAGATTGTAGAGGAAGTTCTACTCCATTTATATCATAATTTCTTGTATTGTAACCACTTTCTAAATTAAAACTAATTGGTCTAAAATTTATATTATAATTATGGGTTATTTCTTGTTCTCGAGTTCTATTAATTATATCCATTCTTACTCTGTTTGCAAGTTCATTTCTTTCAAAACAAATTTGGGAATGTATTTGATAATTTTGAAATGAAATTTGTTGATTACATATTTCACAAGGTATTAAAACATCCTCAAATGATACATCAGGTTCATCTCTTAATCCATCTATTTCTATATCAACATCAACCTCAACATCATCTAAAGATGATGAATTTATTGTATTTATTAATGAATTTATATATTCACTATCCTGTTGTCTTATTTCGTCATTTGATAAATCATCGCGATTTGGAACATTATCTGACATTTATATCTAATAATGTATAATATAGAGTGTTTATTTATATATATTTAATAATTATATTTTTTAATAAAATTATATATTTTTAATAAAAATCATTTAAACGATAAAATAGATATTATTATTAATAACGATTACCATTATGGTAATGAATACAAAGAAAAACGTTAAAAATACAAATACTGTTTTTAATGAATATATTGAATTATACAATAAATTCCAAAAATTATATGGAAAACAATCCATAGTTTTATATCAATTAGGTATGTTCTATGAAATGTATTCATTAAACAATAATGAAACTGGTCCACCATTAGACGAATTAACTACTTTATTAGGTGGTATTTTATACACAAAAAAAAATAAAAGTATTCCTGATGTTTCTCCAGCAAATCCTTACATGGCAGGTTTTCCAATTGCAAGTGTTGATAAATACATTAATATTTTTATTGATAATAATTATACTGTTATAATAGTTGATCAATATGATAATGAAATGGGTGCAAATGCAAAAAAAGAAAGAAAAGTATCAGAGATTATTTCACCTTCAACTTATCTGAAAGATGATATTACAAGTTATAAATGTAATTATCTAATGTCAATTTATTTTTACTCAATAAAAGATAGAAAAACTAAACAAAATAAATTATATTTTGCAATAAGTGTTATTGAATTATCAATAGGAAAAGTATATTTATATGAAGATTTTAATAAAGATGAAAAATTATTATTTGATAATATTTATAGAGTTATATTAAAATATAATCCGAATGAAATTATTATTTTTGGAGATGATATTGATTTTAATTTAATAAAAAATAATTTAAATTTAAATGAAAAATGTGTTCATAATCAAATAGATAATTATGATAAAGAAATAATTGATCCAATTTATCAAAATGAATTATTACTGAAAGTTTATAAAAATATTGGTATGTTATCTGCAATTGAATATATAAATTTAGAAAAAAATCAAGAATTGTTAATAAGTTTTATTAATTTAATTAAATTTTCTTATTCTCATAACGAAAAAATAATAGAAAAAATAAATAAACCTATTATTGTTAATAATAATGAACAATTGGTTTTAGGATATAATTTAATAAAAAAATTAGATATAATAAGTAATGATGGAAATAAATATTCGAGTTTATTAAATATTCTAAATAATTCTAATACACATATAGGTAAAAGATTTTTCGAAAAATCTTTATTAAATCCTTTGACTAATGAAAATGATATTAATGAAAGATATAATAACATTGAAATAATGTTATATAAAACATTAGATGAAAAAAAACAATCAGTATATGTTTATGAAATAATTAGAAAAATAGGTGCACAAAAAGAGGTTCAACTTATATTTGAGCCATCTGATAAACCAGGTAAGATGTTGATTAAAGCTGGATTAAGTGAATTTAGCTTACCATGTTTGTCAGCAGAAGAATTTCCTGATTTTGAAGAAGGTAAACATAGTTGTGAATTTGAAATTGCATCTAGTAATTTACATTATTTAATAGCAACTACAAAACATGCAATTTCATATGATGAAACTAGATATTATCTAAGCGGTGTTTTTCTTCATGTTACAGAAGATAACGGGGTTAATGTATTAAGAGCTGTGGCCACAGATGTGCATAGATTAGCAATAGGGGAAGTAACTTTGCCAAAGAATG
>Ga0209502_10003336_pt1 | contig 12700 bp, 10 predicted proteins | sample ArcticOcean_MG_C_10_FD_187442 | JGI IMG/M metagenome (GOLD analysis project Ga0209502, IMG submission 187442) | Marine microbial communities from western Arctic Ocean - ArcticOcean_MG_CB11_90 (SPAdes) (version 2) | ecosystem: Environmental > Aquatic > Marine > Oceanic | place: Arctic Ocean...
AATCTCTCTCCCGCTACTGATGATTTTTCTGGATGAAATTGACAACCAACAATATTATTTTTCTTAACGATAGATGAGAAATTATCTATATAAGTTGTTTCACCTATTTCATAATCACTAGATTTTGTATAAAAACTATTAGCAAAATAAAAGTAATCATCTATATATTTATAGCTATCAATACAACTTACTGAATTCCAGCCCATATGCGGAACAGCTTCATTATCAGCTGGTACAAACTTTTTTATTAAGCCCTCGAGCAGTCCTAGACATTCAGTATCATCCTCTTCTGAATGTTCAAAAAGTATTTGCATGCCTATACATATTCCAAGAATTGGCTTTGATGACTCTTTTATGTAGCTGACAAGATTATTATTTTTAAGATATTTCATCACAACACCCGCAGATCCTACGCCTGGCAATATTAGGCTGTCTGTTAAATTAAGCTCATCTACCGCTCCTGAAATAATAGTTTCAACACCCATCCTTTCTAGTGAGTAATAAATAGAGTTTAAATTAGCTCCACCACAATCTATGATACCAACTTTCACAAGACTCCTTTGGTAGATAGGACCGAGGATTTATTCTTTTTTAAAGCTCCGCTTAGTGCTCTTGTAAAACTTTTAAATGTGGCCTCTACAATATGATGGCTATTATCACCAATTGTTTCTATATGGCATGTAAACCCTAGAGTATTAACAAAAGATACGAAGAAATGCTCAAACATTTCAGTAGGGAGGTCTCCAACATACTCCCTTAGGGGCGATGTTTTCATCTTTAGAAAAGGTCGCGAAGCCATGTCTATACTTACAGATGATTTAGTTTCATCCATTACCAGTACCTCACTAGATGAGTATCTTTCAATATTTTCTCTTGCGCCAAGTGCATTTTTAAAAGCATCGCCAAGTGCAATAGCCACATCCTCAATCGTGTGATGCTCATCTATTTCAAGATCCCCTAACGATTGTATTGAAAGATCAAAATGTCCATGTTTTGCAAACTGCTCAAGCATATGATCAAAATATTTTAATCCAGTATTTATATTGTAATTACCCGTACCATCAATGTTTAAATTAATGTATATGTTTGTTTCATTGGTTGATCTGTTTAAGAAGAATGACCTTGATTCATTTTTTATATCATTCTCTGCATATTTTTTTCTAATTTCTACAGCTCGCTTGTGAGCATCAAGTTGCTCAGCAGCTGCTAAAATCTCAACTGTCGGTGCAAGAAGCATAAATCCTTCAGCTGAAGCTGTTTGAAAGCTAATAGACTTACCAAAATCTTTTACAGAAAGACCTGAATAAGTTTTTGCATGACCCGAGGTTGGAAGTGTGTGATTGGAGCCAGAGGCATAATCACCGAAAGACTCTGGTGAATATGACCCGCAAAAAACTGATCCAGCATTAATTATAGATGGTATAAAATCAATAAAAGTATTATCTAATAATATTAAATGCTCAGGCGCATTGGTGTTAATAAAATCAATAATTTGTTTATTAGTTTTAGTATTAATTAAGCGAATATTCTTAATACTATTCTGTAATATCTCTTGTCTTTTAAGTTCTTTTTTTTGTTTATTTATTGATGTTATTACATGAGATGTCAATTCTTTGTTTTTAGAAATAAACACAGCTTTTGCATCATTGCTGTGCTCTAGTTGCGACAAGAGGTCGGACGCAATGATATCTGCTTTATTAATATCATCTGAAACTACATATACCTCGCTAGGTCCTGCAGGCATGTCAATTGAAACATGGTCAGCGACCATTTTCTTTGCTTCTGTTACAAACTGATTTCCAGGACCAAATATTTTTAAACATTTTGGTATAGTTTTTGTTCCATATGCCATCGAAAATATTGCTTGAGAACCGCCAACCTTAAATACATTCTTAATGCCAAGCATATTTGCTACCCAAAGAATTGATGGATCAATATTTCCTAACTTATTGGGTGGAGTGCAAACAACGATATTTGGACAACCGGCCAAAAGGGCAGGTATCGCCTGCATCATTAGGGAGCTAAATAATGGAGCTGTTCCACCAGGTATATACAAACCAACAGTTTCGATTGGTCTAAATTCTGACCACAACTTAATACCTTTTGTTGTTTCATTAGGTTTTATAGAAAGTCCAGGGATTTGTTTTTGATGATATTGCTTAATATTAGAATAGGCTATAAGTATTGCTGATTTAAGTTTTTCATCTATCTGCCTATCACTGTTTTTAAATTCAGAGTTTGTGACTTTTAATCTTGATAGTGATTTTTCTTTTAAAAGTTTAGATATTTTTTTAATACCCTCATCACCTTCATTGATAATAAGTTTTTCAAATTTCTTCAACACAGCCTTGTTAGAATTAGAAAATTTAGAATCTTTAAAATCTAAAACTAGATTTTTATTTGTTAAGTTGATAGTTTTCATTAGTTAAGTATCTTTTCAACAGGCATAACTAAAATAGAAGAAGCGCCTTTTGATTTAAGTTTTTCCATTGTTTCCCAGAAGATAGGTTCTTGGCACAGTGCATGAATTGCTACTTTATTATTATCTTCAAGCGGTATGATTGTTGGCGACTCAGAACCAGGAAGAAGTTTGCAAATAGCACTAATATTTTTTACATCTGCGTTTAGCATTACATACTTACTTTCAATAGCATTAATAACTCCATTCATTCTACTTATGACCTTTTCTGCAATAAGCATTTTAGTTTTATTAATTTTTTTATTTTGTATAAGAACAGCTTGAGATTCAAGAATAACCTCTAACTCTTTAAGGTTATTAGCCTCAAGAGTAGCTCCTGATGATACTAAATCACATATACAATCTGCCATGCCTATGTAGGGAGTTAGTTCAACTGAACCATGTATATTTACTACATTAGCTGTAATTTTATTATCCAAAAGGTATTTCTTAACCGTGTTTGGGTAGGAAGTTGCTATTTTTTTATTCTTAACACTTTTCATTGAAAAATTCTGAGGTGCAGCGAATGAAAGACGGCATTTAGAAAATCCAAGCTCGAGCACTTTATTAATATTAGTTTTTTTAAATAAAGTCTTTTCTATAAGAATATTTTCTCCAACTATGGCCATATCAGCGTCTCCATTAGAAACAAGTGACGGAATGTCATCACTTCGAACAAAAAGAATATCAATAGGAAGATTATTTGATTTGGCCAATAATTTATCTCCTTTAGCGGTAAAGTTAATCCCTGATTTTTTAATTAAATCTCTACTTTGATCTGAAAGTCTTCCATTTTTTTGAATAGCAATAGTTAATCTATTTTTCATTTTGAAATCCTTTTTAATATTTTCTGATAACCGTTATTTGGCTCATTTAAAAGAAACCTAGCTACTCTAGTGACCGTTGTCGTGCTTGTTTTTAGTTCCGATGCTATTTCTCTATATGACATTTTTTCTTTATAAAGCAGCTGGGCAACAGACCATCTTTCTTCAAGAGCTTTTAACTCTGCAGGAGTACATAGATCTTTAAGAAATTCACTGACCTCTTTTTTATTTTCTAATAATAATATTGCATCATTTAGGTTTGACATATGTCGCAGTGTATTACTATGCTAATACAAAGTAAACAAAAAAAATGTAGTTATTTAGATACCTTAGGGTAGAAGAAATTTATTGTATTTATCTATCTTGATAGTAAAGAAACTATTTCCAGATGATTGGTATTAGGAAATTGATCGAATATTTCAATATCAGAAATTGTAAAACCATCTAATAGTTTTATATCCCTAATATAGGTCTCCATATTACAGGAGACATAAATTACCTTATCAAATCTATTTAATATATTAATTACATTTTGAGTTAATCCTGATCTGGGAGGGTCAACTAATATGTGAGAAAAGATAAAATTATTAATATCAAGACCGTTCATTCTTCTAAAAATTCTACCTTCAAGAAGCTCCGTAACCTCATCATCAGACAATCTAGAGTAGCTAACATTGGTGACTTTATTCTCCGTTATACCTTTTTCAAGACATCTTATTGACTGCCTATTATTTTCAGTTGCGAATACCTTATTAAAATAATTTGACAGGGGTAGAGTGAAAGTTCCGGATCCACAATATAGCTCAAGTAGGTCTTTAGGATTTTCAACCATATCAATAACTTTTCTTACCATACGAGGCATCATGAAGTGATTTGGTTGATAGAATGATTGATCTGTTTGATAAAGAGTTACATTAGTTCCGTCTACAAGGTCCTCAAGTAATCCATCTTTATTGCTATAAAACTCTTTTCTTGCTCTTATAATTAGCTGAATATTAAATTGAGATGCTAGTTTTTCTGCAGCTAGCTCTAAATCCTTGGTTAGTTTCTTATGGTAGACAAGCGTTGTCATAACTTCATTTTTTGAATTAGCTCTAAAATTAATTTGAAATAGTTTTTTATTTACTAATTCATTTTCATTTATTGCTACTAGAAATTTTGGCATTAGACTTGATATACATGGACGAGCTATCTCAAAGGTATTCAAGTAAATCTTTTTTCCATCTGGGCCGTGCATTAAGTAGAATTTATTTTGATATCCAAATTCACATCTAGACCTATATCCAAGCGATGGACTAAAGTTAATTTGAATAGGCTCTTTGTAATAAGTCTTTAATAAATCTGCTGATATGGAATATTTATTCATTATTATTAATAAAAAACATTATTATAAAAATTAGTAATCCTATAAATGTTATATTAAGCACGATAAATAGAAGTATTATTTTACTTAAAGAAAGGCCTTTAAGATCATTCTCAAGTTCTGATTTTGATCTTACCCCTAAAAATGAGTTTAATATTCTTTTTAACCACATATAAATATGAACGAAATTATTAACATTACTAAATCAGCTGAAGAGTATCTTGCAAAACTTCTTAAGGATAAAAATGAGCCAGATCTTTCTATAAGAATATTTATTTCTGATCCAGGAACTCCAAAAGCTGAAACTTGCTTAGCTTATTGTAAACCAGATGAAGCTCTCTCGGACGATGTAATAATCAATCTAGACCTCATAAACGTTAATATTGAAAAAAGAAGTATCCCTTTTTTAGAATCAGCTGAGGTAAATTTTGATAACGATACGTTCGGAGGCCAATTAACTATCAAAGCACCTAATGCTAGGTTGCCTAACATCTCTCCAGATAGCCCAGTAGAGGATAGAATTAACTACGTTATATATAACGAAATTAATCCTATGCTTGAATCACATGGAGGTGAGGTTAGTCTTCTTGAATTTACTAAAAATGGAGAAGCTGTTCTTCAATTTGGAGGTGGTTGCCAAGGCTGTGGCATGGTTGATGTAACGTTGAAGGATGGCATTGAAAAAACACTACTAGAACAAATACCAGAACTTAAAAGCGTTAAAGATTCTACCGATCATTCGATAGATGATAATGCTTTTTATAAAAGTTAGATCTTAGATATAGATATAACTATTCCAAATGAGGGATGGTCAAAATAATGTATTTCATTATTAAATAATCTTTTTTCTTCATCAATGTATACATTAATAATCTCATCACTCTTTTCATTAATTTCAAGATTTTTAGAAATTCTATCAATTAAGACATAATCATTTTTTTTATTTAGCTTAAGGTTAATTGTCAAATTATTATCACTTACTAACTTTTTATCTCTTCTGATTGATTTGTGATCATTTAAATAATCATTAGTAACATCAGTATATTCTTCATCTAAATTTCCAAGATAAGATTTCAGATCAATATGCAGAAACCTATTTCTATAGAACTTTATATAGACGCCATAAAGATTATTTCGATAATGAAGGTATTTACTTTCTAATTCTGACTCTATGTTTTGGGTCCAGCTATAACTATCTATAACATTATATTTAGAACTTCTATTCAGTTTTAAATTTAATTTTTTTAAGGTATCCAAGCTACTATTTTTTCTGAACCATTCTTTTGGGTTTGATGAATTCGATGTTTCTTTTTTATTACTACTCTTACTAATTGCAGGTTTTATATTTTGAAATACCTCTTGAAATTCAGATATCTTTGATTTGATGGAGTTTTGAACTGCTGTTATATTTATTTGTAAATCTGGGTTTTGAAAATTTATAAATTCTTTTCCTGGAATGATTAGTTCTGAGGATAATATCTCTTCATTATTTTTTAGCTGATGCTCAAAAATAATAAACTCGATTCTATATTCATCAAAAACCTCATCATTTGAACTGAGATTAAAAGTTAACAAAAGTATAAATAATATTTGATTAAACAATTTCATTGATTAGCCTTTTTACAAAGACCCTTCTTTTTAAAGAATCTTCTTCAATTAAGTTTATATTAAATTTATTATCCTTGTTTATGCTGTACTTGCTTGGGTTTTCCGTAAGTAGCGTCAATAACTTTTCGAATATATTCTTTTTAATTGATGTGGATAAAAGTAGCGAGGTATTACTACTGTTGGAAGCTATTTTAGCAATGCCAGTATTTTTAATCATTAAGTTTATTTCTGCATTATTAATTAAATTATCAACCTCAACAGGAACTGCGCCACATCTATCTTCTAAATTTACTTTAATTTCTTTTAATGACTCTTTTGAATCAACATTGGTTATATCTTTATACACTTTAAGTCTTTCAAGTGGGGAGGGTAGGTATGAATCACTAATGTAACTGGAGTCATAAAAGTTTATTTCTGTTTGTATTAGGTCTGCTTCTGAATTTGTTTTAAATTTTTGAAGTGCATTCTTAAGCATCGATAGATACAAGCTAAGACCTATGGTATTAACATGACCGCTTTGCTTATCACCTAACATTTCTCCACCGCCTCTAATCTCTAAATCTTCTTGAGCAATAAAAAACCCTGAACCTAAGTCAGAAAGCCTAATAATTGAGTCAAGACGTTCTTTTGCTAGTTTTGGAAGTTCTGCTGTGGGTATAAGAAAATAGCAATACCCTTGCTTGTTTGACCTTCCAACTCTACCTCTTAACTGGTGAAGCTGTGATAAGCCAAAGTTGTGAGAATCTATTATTAATATCGTATTTGCATTTGGTATATCAAGACCCATTTCCACAATGGTTGTACAAATAAGCACATCAATGTTACCAATATCAAAATCTGACATAACAGATGATATTTCATCTTTATTTAGTTTTCCGTGAGCAATGCCAACTGTTGAGCCGGGAACAAGCTCTAATAATTGTTTTTTTAAGTATTCCATCCTTGAAATATCATTCTGAACAATAAAGCATTGTCCTCCTCTGGATATTTCTCGAGATATCGCTTCTTTTAATAGCTGGTCTTTTTGAATTTTTAAAAAAGACTTTATGCTAACTCTATTGGTTGGTGGGGTGTGAAGAAATGAAAACTCTTTCAAGCCAGAGAATATAAAATTCATAGTTCTCGGGATAGGCGTTGCTGATAGGTAGAGAATATGTATATTCTCCTGCTTACTTTTTATTATGTCCTTTTGTTTGATTCCAAATTTGTGTTCTTCATCAACTACTAGCAAGCCGGTATTTTTAAATTTTAAACCGGAAGTGAAGAGTGCATGAGTACCTATTAAGATATCCACTTCACCATTGTTAAATGAATTAACTATTAATTCTTTATTCTTAGCCTTGGTATGCCTGTTTAGTAATTGAACATTGACCGGAAACTTCTTGAATCTATCTAAGAATGATTCGTAATGCTGGTCAGCAAGAACTGTACTTGGCGACAATAAAATGACCTGTTTATTTGAAAATATTGTTATATATGCCGCTCTCATTGCCACTTCTGTTTTACCAAAGCCGACGTCTCCACATAAAAGCCTGTTCATGGGCTTAACCAGGGTTAAATCTTTTCTAATATGGTTAATGGCATCTATCTGATCATGGGTTTCTGTATATGGAAATTCATTATTGAATTCCTCAAATGCTTTATCACTAATTTTTAATGATACCGATGATGATCCAAGTCTTCTTGATTCTACATCTAATATCTCTGCGGCATGATCAAAGGCCCTTTGGGTAGCTTTTTCCTTATTTTTAATCCATCTACTCGACGAAAGAGAGTCAAATTGAACAGTATTTGTTTCATTATTTTTATGATACTTAGAGACTAGATCAATACTTCTTAATGGAACATAAAGTGATTCATTTGATGAGTAAATAATTTTTAAATACTCATTAGATACATTATTTGCCGCAACGATCTCCAGTCCCTCATATTGTCCCAATCCATAGTTTTCATGGATAACAAGATCACCTGCTTTAAACATAGACTTACTTGTTACATCTACTCTAGCCTGTGGCTTATCAGAAGGAATGGTCACGCTCGTTGATTTGAAATATTCCCTATGTACTATTAAAGTATCTCTATCTTTATTGAAGAAAGGTCTTACTAGCTCTCCCATCATTATATTTATGCCATCTTTGGCCTCGTCGATATTCTTTGGCTGAGTTAAATCAGGAAGGAACCTTTTTACCAATAATTCAAACTCACTACTTATAGATGTAATTAAGATAATTTTTTTAGACTTAATATTATTAGTAGTTATAGCTCCTAAGATGTCTTCAAAATTTTCATATTGAAATTGACCATTTGATGATTTAATTAATTGAACTTTTTTAAGTTGATTTTTAAGAATTTTTTGATTAACAAACATATCAGCTGGGCGAAGAAGGGGTCTTTGGATATCTATGTTCTCGTCCTCATGCCTCTGATCTATAGTTTCATAATAATTACTTACCAAAGTATCCATATTCAGAAGCTTTATAAAATTATGCGAATTAAATAATTCAAAAAAAGTTGAAGTTTGGTTGAATAGTAAGGGCAAGTATATTTCTGATCCTTCAGATGGATCACCGTTATTTAACTTTTGAAATATCTCACACTGTCTTTCGTCATAATTTTGAAAGTACTCCCTCCAGTTATCTTTGAATATTTTCAGGCTAGCTATGTCCAAGGACGTTAACGACCCTTTTGTTAGTGAAAAATTTGTGAGTTTATCTGTAGAAAGCTGAGACTCTGGATCAAACTGCCTAACTGACTCGATTTGATCATCGAATATCTCTATTCTCAGAGGCTGTTTATATATGGGCGTGTATATATCGATGATCCCACCTCTTAACGAGTACTGATTTATTGATTCTATTCGATTAACCTTTTCATAGCTTAAATCTTCAAGAGTTTTTACAAGTTGTTCTATAGAAAGCTTGTCTGATATTTTTAGATCTTGTATTGATTTAAAAAAACCTTTTGGAGGATATATTTCAAAAAGATTCTTAATGGTGGTAATGAGAATTTTTTTATTTGCGTTAGTGGAATTCAAAATTCTAAATCGTTCTTTAAGTATAGACTCAGGCGATGAGAAGTGATCATAAGGAAGAATTTCATTTTCTGGAAAGTAATCAATCAGATTAGAATCTAAATATAAACCTAATTCATTGTATAAAAATCTTGCTTCCTTATTTGACTCAACAATGACACATATAGACTTTTCTGAAGTGGAGAATGTTTTGCACAGATGATGTGCATTTGTATGGTCAATTTTTTTAATCATAAGTTGGTAAATTATTTACAATTGCTTGTATAATATTTTGCGTATTCTATCAATCATATAAAGATAAAGGTAATTATGGACATAAATTTTTCAAAAGAAGATCTTCAATTCAGAGACGAAGTAAAGGAATGGGTCGCAAATGACTATCCTAAACACGTTAAATATAAACAAGATAATGGCGAGCCTCTTACTAGAGAAGATATGGTTGACTATCATAAAGCTATAGCTGCCAAAGGTTGGATGGGTTACAACTGGCCTGTTGAGCATGGAGGAACAGGCTGGACATCAACTCAACTTTATATTTACAACCAGGAATTTGGAAAAGCTGGGTGTCCTCCGTTACTTGCATTTGGTGTAAGTATGGTTGCTCCAGTTATTTATACTTTTGGCAATGATGAGCAAAAACAAAGATTCTTACCAGATATCTTGAATTTTGATACTTGGTGGTGTCAAGGTTACTCAGAGCCAGGTTCTGGATCAGATCTTGCGTCACTTAAAACTAAGGCTGTTCGTGATGGCGATAACTATATTATTAACGGGGCTAAGACATGGACTACATTAGCGCAAAGTGCTGACTGGATTTTTGTATTAGTTAGAACAGACTCTTCAGGAATAAAGCAGCAAGGTATATCTTTCATCCTTGTTGATATGAAAACACCCGGAATAGAGGTAAAACCAATAATAACTATTGACGGTGAGCATGAGGTTAACTCCGTATTCTTTACTGATGTTGTTGTACCTGCTGAAAATCTAGTTGGAGAAGAGGGCAAGGGATGGACATATGCTAAATTCTTATTAGCACATGAGAGATTTGGAATTGCCGCTGTCGGAGCTTCCATGCGTCAGCTTTCAAGACTTAAAGAAGTTGTTTCAAAGCTGGATAATCAAGATCTTGATAAAAAAGTTGCCGAAATTGAAATATCCATATCCGCTTTAGAGTTAACAGAATTACGCTTATTATCAGCTCTCGAAAACGGCGGGCATCCAGGAGCTGAATCTTCAATCTTAAAAATTAAAGGTACAGAAATCCAACAAGGCCTTACTGAGATATTCGTTGAAGCTGCTGGTGAATATGCTCTCATGTATCCTGGACCTCATGGCTATGGCTCTAACGACAAGCCTTCTGGACCACAACATGCTGCAGAGTCATTATCCTCTTTCTTGAATATGAGAAAAACATCGATATACGGTGGTAGTAACGAAATTCAAAAGAATATTATTTCAAAATTCGTACTAGGAGTATAAGAAGTGAATCTAAATTATAGTGAAGAACAGACAATGTTACGCGAACAGATTCAAAAATTCTGTGAATCGGAATATGATTTTTACAAAAGAGAAGACGTAGTTAAGTCTGATCAAGACTTCGATGCTAAAGCATGGTCTTTATTTGCTGAGCAGGGATGGTTGTCTATGCCTTTCTCAGAAGAGTCAGGCGGCTTTGGTTTTGGCGCAGTTGAACTTTCTGTTTTATTTGAGGAATTTGGAAAGGCTTTGGTTATAGAACCTTATCTTGCTACTGTTGTTCTGTCTGGTACATTACTCGACAAATCAAATTATGCTAACAAAGTAGAGGTTATAGAGAGTATATGCTCTGGAATGTCTCATGTTTCATTGGCATATTCTGAAACAGCTAAATCTTATGACTATCTTTCACCTCAAACAACACTTTCTGAAGATGGTTTAAAATTAAATGGGACTAAAACACTTGTCTTAAATGGTAGAAATGCTTCTAAATTAATAGTTACATGCAAAAAGGGTAATGATTTTGCCCTTGTTATTGTTGATGCTGATCAAGAAGGGGTATCTCTTAACTCATTTTCTACTATCGATGGTCAGTCCTGTTCAGAGGTTATATTTGATAATGTCGTCATTGAATCAGATTCTCTCATAGCTACAGGAGATGAGGCACAATCACTATTTCAAGACTCTATAAATCTTGGAACATTATGTATCGGTGCTGAGGCAGTTGGATGTATGACTTCTTGCTATCTTAAAACGGTTGAGTATACAAAAACACGTGAACAGTTCGAGCAACCTATATCTAATTTTCAGGTTCTTCAACATAGAATGGTTGATATGTTTATTGATAGTGAATTAGCTAGATCTTTATTGTTTAAAGCTATGTTAGAAGTTGATGCTGATTCAGACGAAAAATATAAACATGTCTCGGCTCTTAAAGCTCATGTCGGTAAAGCTGGTAAGTTATCAGCTCAAAACGCAGTTCAGCTTCATGGCGGAATGGGTGTTAGTGAAGAGATGATGATAGGTCACTATCTCAAAAAGATGGTATTTATTGATGCTCTTTTCGGTAATGCCGACCATCATTTAAAGCAATTCTCTAAATAATTCACATTTTACGCACCAATTAACAGTTTTTTACTAGTTAATTGGTGCTTTTATTACTTATATTCTTTAAAATCGATCCTGTAATCTAAATAATTTACAAAACACATGTCAGATAAAAGAGACTTAACATTTCAGTCAACTCAACGTCAAAACCGCATTCTCCCTGACGATTCTTTTGGTGATTGGAAGTGGAGAGAAGGTCTTGCTGAGCAGATGATCCCTATGATTGGAGAATTGTACAGAAACGGTATAAATATAAATGTTTATGGGAAATCTCTGGTTAATCAATCTCCTGTAGAAATAATGAGAGCTCATAGATTTGCTCGTCAATCTGATATGAATGAGCTTAGTGAGTTAGAAACTTTTCCAGCATTACAATATATAAAAACCTTATCTTTAGCTGATTGTGAAATTGATATTGGTGATTTGGTTATCAGATGCCCATCTTTCATCACCCTTAAAGAAGACGCATCTAGCCTACCTGAGTTTATAGATAAAGAGCTTGAATCTGTTATTAATAAAGAGTCACAAAGACCTTCTGCTCCTAAAGATATAGTCCTGTATGGCTTTGGAAGAATTGGAAGGCTCGTAACTAGAATGATGATTCAAAAGACCGGTCCTGGTAACTACTTTAGGTTAAGAGCTATTGTTATTAGAAAAGCCAGTGAAGATGATATTTATAAACGTGCAAGTTTACTGCTTAGAGATTCGGTTCATGGCCCTTTCGATGGAACAGTTCGGGTTGACGAGGAAAACTCTTTGCTAGTTATCAATGGAAATCCAGTAAAAATTATTTATGCATCAAAACCTGAAGATGTTAAATATAGCGATTACGG